>ENA-OQCN01000984-OQCN01000984.1-human-gut-metagenome-genome-assembly--contig:-NODE-984-length-14831-cov-2.776795_pt1 | contig 14831 bp, 19 predicted proteins | sample MGYA00242497_ERZ504576 | MGnify/ENA primary metagenome ERZ504576 (study PRJEB26092, sample SAMD00036296) | human gut metagenome | host: Homo sapiens | study: EMG produced TPA metagenomics assembly of...
TAAGTGTGACAGATTAAAATATATGTGGTATAATTAAACTTATCAGATTATTATAGGGTGATATTATGCGGATTTTATGTATAGGTGATGTCGTAGGAGTATAGGTTGTCGCTTTTTGCGTGATAAGTTGCCGACTTTGAAGAAAGTAAAAGGAATAGACTTTGTGCTTTGCAACGGAGAAAACTCGGCAGACGGCAACGGAATTACACCGTTATCTGCAAATTATATTCTTGACAGCGGTGTAAATGTTATTACTCTCGGCAACCATTCTTTCAGGCGTAAAGAGGCTTATGACTTTATTGACGAAAATCCGTTTATAGTTCGTCCCGCAAATTTTCCTGACGGAACTACTCCGGGTATGGGAATTGTAAATGTTGATACAGGCAGAAAGATAATTACCGTAATCAATATTATGGGCAATACCTTTATGGACAACAACCTTGATTGTGCGTTTGATTGTGCCGAAAATATGCTTAAGAAAGCGGAGAGCAATATTATTATAGTTGACTTTCATGCTGAGGCTACGGGCGAAAAAAGAGCTATGGGATATTTCCTTGACGGTAAGGTATCTGCAATGTTTGGTACACATACTCATGTGCAGACTTCTGACGCACAGGTTTTGCCTAACGGCAGCGGATATATAACCGATGTAGGTATGACAGGAACAATTCATTCGGTTTTGGGTGTAAAAAGCGAAATAATTATCAATAAATTCAAAACCAAGCTGCCTGCAAGATTTGACCTTGCGGACGGTGAATGTAAAATGGAATGTGTGCTTTTCGATATTGATGACAAAACAGGCAAAACATTGACCGCAGAGTCATTCAGAATTGAATAAGGTAACCAAAATTTTAAATTTACTATATTTTTGCGAATTTTACTTGCAAATTCCGTTCTAAAATATATAATAACTATGTCTATGAATTTAATTGTATGATAAAGGATGTGTTCGCAATGTTTAACGGCGAAATCTTAAAGAATGCGATAATTTCTGGTGCAAACAATATAAGCTCACAGAAAAATCAGATTAATGATCTTAATATTTTCCCTGTTCCCGACGGTGATACAGGTACAAATATGTCTATGACTATAATGGCTGCCGCAAAAGCTCTTGCCGATTATGACGGTGACGATGCGGGCGAGGTAGCACAGATTACAGCTTCCGCAATGTTAAGAGGAGCAAGAGGTAACTCGGGTGTTATTACATCTCTTATTTCCGTGGCTTTGCACAGGGACTTAAGGGTATGAAAGAAGTAAACGGCAAAAGCCTTGCCGCAGCTCTCGGTATCGGTGTTGACGCAGCGTATAAGGCTGTAATGAAACCTACAGAGGGCACAATCCTTACAGTAGCCCGTATGGCTTATGAAGAGGGTGTTGAGGCTTCAAGAATAAACTCCGACAGCCTTTATGTATGGCAGTGCATTTGCAATAAGGCAAACGAGGCACTTGCAATTACTCCGGAACTCTTACCTGTTCTTAAAAAGGCAGGAGTTGTTGACGCAGGCGGTAAGGGCCTTTGTGTAATCTTTGAGGGTATGCTTTCCTACCTTAAGGACGGTGTAATGATTGAGTACACCGAGGCAAAAAAAGAGGCTACTGTTGATAATTTTGAAAGTGCAGCTGCTGAATTTGACGATGATATTCAGTTTACTTACTGCACAGAATTTATTATAGGCAGAAATATAGAGGACGCTCCCGACCCGGACGAGCTTAGATCTTATCTTCAGACTATCGGCGACTGCGTTGTAGTAGTTAATGACGAAGAGATTATTAAAGTTCATGTTCATACCGAACAGCCGGGTAAGGCTCTTACAAAAGCTCTTTTGTTCGGTCAGCTTTTGACAGTAAAAGTTGAAAATATGAAAGAACAGCACAAAAATGCCAAGCTGCCGCTAAACCTAAGAAAGAAACTTTTGAGCCGGCAGAACCTGTTGAAGACTTTGGCTTTGTTGCGGTTGCGGCAGGCGAGGGACTTAAAAACCTCTTCAAGGATTTAGGTTGTGCCAATGTTGTTTCCGGCGGTCAGAGTATGAACCCGAGCACAGACGATATTTACGCAGCGGTAATGGCTACACCGGCTAAAAATGTATTGGTGTTCCCGAATAATAAAAATATCATTCTTGCTGCCGAGCAGACTATACCTATGGTTAAGGACAGAAATGTTGTTATTGTTCCTACAAGAACAATTCCGCAGGGTATGACAGCACTTCTTAACTTTGATTCGGAGATTTCCCCCGAAAGCAACGCTCAGCTTATGATGGATGCCGCAACAGGTGTAGGCACAGGTCTTGTTACATTTGCAGCAAGAAACAGTGAGTTTGGCGGTAAGAAGATTAAAGAGGGCGACATAATTGCTCTTGAAAACGGTAAGCTTACCATTACAGAGAAAAATCCTGTAAAGCAGTTGTAAAGCTTGCCAAGAATATGGTAACCCGTGATACTTCGTTTATCACACTTATTTACGGTAATGACATCAGCGAAGAAGATGCAAAGACAGCATTCAACGAGCTTTCGGATAAGTTCGGTTCACGCACAGATGTTACTCTCGTAAAGGGTGATCAGGCCGGTTTATTACTTTATCCTCAGTGTAGAATAATTTTGTAAGCATTGTCTTGCTTGCCCTGTGGCTGAGTATAAAAGTAGAAAGTTATTTGATTAAAAGGGGCGTGCATTCACGCCCTTTTGTTTTTCGGTGGAATTATGGCTTCTCTGTATAAAATTTCAATTGATAAATTAAACGGAATAGGCAAAAAAAGAGCCGAGCTTTTTAATAAGCTGGGCATTTACAGCATAGGAGATTTGCTTAGTTTTTATCCGAAAGGATACGAGGATTGGAGTTCAACCGTTAAAATCGAAAGCCTGCAAGACGGTATGAATGTATGTATCAAAGCGGTGCTCGGAGCACAGATAAAAGACGGAGTTTTGCCCGGAGGACGAATTATATCCAAAGGTATGGTGTATGATGACACGGGTACACTGCAACTTGTCTTTTTTAATAACCGATACATAAGCGCTATGATTCACGCAGGTGAAGAATATTATTTTTACGGCAGAGTTACAGGCGGAATAGGCGGTTGGCAAATGATTTCTCCGACTTTTTCACCTGTCGGCGAGGGCTCAAAAATTCACCCGATATATAAGCAGACAGCAGGTCTTAATTCAAAGATAATTGCAAATGCGGTAAAGCAGGCTCTGTCGTATTTGCTGAAAAGGTAAACGACCCGTTGCCCGAAAGCGTACGAAGCACATTTGCTCTGTGTGATTTGAAATATGCAATACAGAATATACATTTCCCCAATAATTCAGAGTCGCTTGCGTCGGCAAGAAAAAGGCTTGTCACAGAGGAACTCCTTGTGCTTAATCTCGGTATGCGTTCACTCAAAGAACACAGTCGAGGTGAAAGCGGAGTTGATATTACTAAAAGTTATTTTGATGAATTTAAAGAACTTTTACCTTTTACAATGACGAATGCACAAAGTCGGGTTGTAGGCGAATGTATATCTGACCTGACAAAAGGTACAAAACCGATGAACAGACTTGTTCAGGGTGATGTAGGTTCCGGAAAAACGGCTGTTGCAGCCGCCGTTTGTCATACTGTAATACGCAACGGATTTCAGGCGGCTTTTATGGCTCCCACCGATATTCTTGCAAGACAGCATTATAAAACCTTTACCGAACTTTTTAAAGGTACCGATATAAAAACAGCTTTGCTTACGGGTTCAATGAAAGAGTCCGAGAAAAAAGCTGTAAGAGCGGAGCTTGAAAACGGCGACATCTCTTTTGTAGTCGGCACTCATGCACTGATAACCGAAAAAACCAATTTTTACAATCTCGGAATAGCTGTAACGGATGAACAGCACCGTTTCGGAGTATCGCAGAGGGCAAAGCTTTTATCAAAAGGCAGTAATCCGCATTTGCTTGTTATGAGCGCAACCCCTATTCCGAGAACTCTCGGACTTGTTATTTTCGGCGATCTTGACATTTCGATAATCGACGACTTCCGCCGTCAAGAAAACCTGTTAAAACCTATGCAATAAGCACGCTTAAGCGTAAAAACTGCTATGGATTTATAAAAAATGAAATAGCACAGGGCAGGCAGGCGTACATAGTTTGCCCGCTTGTCGAAGAGGGTGAACTTGAAAATGTAGCCTCGGCGGAGGAATATGCGGCGGAGCTTATGCTGAATGATTTTCCAATATTTCAGTCGGTATTGTTCACGGACATATGAAACCTGCCGAAAAGGACGAGGTTATGAAAAAATTTGCGGATAACGAAATTTCTTTGCTTGTTGCAACGACTGTAATTGAGGTAGGCGTAGATGTTCCGAACGCTACCGTTATGACAATAGAAAATGCGGAGAGATTCGGCCTTTCTCAACTTCACCAGCTAAGGGGAAGAGTAGGTCGAGGTAAGTATGATTCTTATTGCTTTTTAATAAGCAATAACAGAAATCCCGAAACTATGCAAAGACTGAAGGTTATGTGCAGTACGAATGACGCTTTAAAATTGCCGACGAAGATTTAAAATTGAGAGGTCCCGGCGACTTTTTCGGAGAGCGACAGCACGGTCTGCCGCAAATGGCGATTGCCGATTTTGCAGATACCAAAAGTTTGGAGCTTTCGCAAAAAATGGCTGATTTTATTATATTTAATTATAAAAATCTTTATCATGATGATTTAAGATTGTTGAGGGCAGAGGTTGACCGACTTTTCTCTTCAAACGGTCATAATTGTCTGAATTAATATATTATTAGGAGTAATCGAGTTTATGAAAAGGAAATTTATCAGGGTATTGTCGGTGCTTTGCACGCTTGTTGTGCTTGCCTGTGTATTTGCACCAACAGCAGGAGCTGCTTCGTTTACAAACAGCGTTGCAACAAAATCGGAGTCAATCTTACTTGTAAATACGGATACAGGTCAGACTGTTTATGAAAAAGAGGCTGATACCAAGCGCTATCCGGCATCTACCACAAAGATTATGACTTACATAGTTGTTATTGAAAATGTGGACGATATTGAAAATACAAGGGTAACTATCAAAAAAGATGTTCTTGACAAGCTAAATGGTACGGGAAGTTCTGTTGCCAACCTTGAGGCTCATATCGGAAAAACAATGTCTGTTAAAGATTTACTTTACAGTATGATGGTTCCGTCCGGCAACGACGCCGCAATGACTCTTGCCGATTATGTAGGCGGCGGAAGTATTGACAAATTTGTTGATATGATGAACGATAAGGCAAAAGAGCTTGGCTTAAAGAATACACACTTTAAAAACCCCGACGGCTTGCACGATGAAGACCACTACACAACAGCAAGAGATATGTATACTATGGCTTCATATGCATTAAAACTCCCTTATTTTGAAGAAATTACAAATACAACCGAGTATTATTGTGAGGGCGATGACGAACCGCTTACCACAACAAACTACCTTATCGACCAGTGGCGTGGCGGAGATTATTACTATATGTACGCAAAGGGTATAAAGACAGGCACTACAGACCAGGCGGGCAGATGTCTTGTTACATCCGCATCGGCAGACGGATATTCGTACTTGCTTGTACTTTTAAAAGCTCCTTATAAAGAGGGTGTTGAGGAAGAGTATTATACCTTTACAGATGCCGCCGACCTTTTTCGCTGGGCGCTTACAAGTCTTGAACTTAATACCGTAGCATCAACAAAAACTCCTATTTGTGAGCAAAAAGTTAAACTTTCGTGGGGTAAAGATTCTGTTCTCCTCGTTCCCGAAAAGAACTTCAGTGCTATTGTTCCAACGGACTATGAGGAAAAATGGATTACCATAGAACTAATGTTCCGGACGAAGTTGACGCACCGCTTGATACAAATACGGTTGTAGGCACAGCTACTATTTATTACCAGGACGATAAAATGACTGAAAAACAGGAACTTGCTACAGTTAATCTTGTGCCGAGTGAAAAGGTAGAACTCAGCGGATTCCTTTATGTAATGAATGTAATCGGCACAATTATGAAATCTTATTGGTTCTTGGTAGCAGTCGGAGTTATTGTAATAATTCTTGTAATTTACTATATTACCTCTAAAATCAACCGCAAAAAAGCCAAAGCAGCCAAAAAGGTAAAGCATTACCGCAATCTTTAATTTTTAAACTAAGCCACCGCAAAGCTAAGCGGTGGCTTTTGTAATGCTTATAAATAAGATTTAAGCTCTCCTATGTTTTCTTCTTCGGTATCCAGCATCTTTTTGGCGAGCATCGTTATATGCGGGTCGCTGCCGTCGTATTCACGCATATGTCTTGCCATTTTGTTTACGCCCATTGTGTTGCCTTTAATCATCATTTCCGCAATGTGCGAGGCTGATGAATCACGCTTTAAATCACGGTTTGCGGCATAGTTTGTCATTGCCTTTGTCATCGGACTGACATGGTGCACATCCGCACCTCGCCTTTTAAGCATTGTATTTGCACAATGGTATAACTTGCTGTATTTTATAAGCTGTTCGCAAAGTACACCGTCAACTTTGTTGTCCTTTAATTGCTTGCGAACAGCAGAAATACCGTTACAGCCCATCTCGGCATTTTGCAGGACATAATTAAGCATTTCGTTATCGTTAATCACAAAAATCACCTCTGAAAATATTATTATTCAACATTTGGAAAATATACATCTTGCAAGAGGCTTTGATTTGTGGTTTAATATAAATGGTGATATTAATGGTTAATTCAGAATTAAAAACTTTTACACTTCCATTTCCGAACGAAAGAGGAGAGCGTAAAATTTGGGTATATATTCCAAGTCATAGCGAAGATGAAAAATTACCTGTAATTTATATGACTGACGGACAAAATCTGTTTGACGAAGAAAGTACGGAATACGGAAGTTGGAATGTTATTTCTGCTGTTGAAAATGAGTAGAATAACACGGGACTTTCAGCCGTTATAGTCGGAATTGACAACGGCAATATATATCGTGACAGTGAGCTTACTCCGAAATGCATAGGTGAAATTCAGCACAGAGATTATTTTAATGATATTTTCTCTCCCGAGGGCGAGGTGTTTGACAGCTTTCTTACGAATACTGTTATCCCTTATATCGAAAATAATTTTCCTGTAAAGAAAAATAAAGAAAGCGTTTCGGTATGCGGAAGTTCATCGGGCGGTTTGCAGGCTTTCTTTGAGGGAATGGAGCACAGCGACAAGTTTGGATTTGTAGGAGCATTGTCGCCTGCATTTGCAGTTTATACGGAAGACGATTGGAGAGCATATTTGCTTTCAAAAGTGAACGGTGATATGCCGTATATTTATATGTATTGCGGAAATGCAGATCCACTTGAAGAAATCTTGATGCAGAGCACGGAAATGATGTACGACCTTTTACCGGAGGTCGGTTATCCGTACGATATGTTCAACGAAGTTTTGCTTTTTGAAAATGCACATAATGAAAAAGCATGGAGAGAAATTTTCCCTGATTTTCTGCACACATTTCTTGATAAAGCAAGGTAAAAAAGCTGTGGAAATCTTGAAAATTTATATCGATAAGTTTAAATAAGCGATAAAAGCAACAAAAAACGCTCTGCCTTTAAGACAGAGCGTAAATGCCGATATGTAACTATTAAAGAATAACCTCGCCGTCAACAGTACCGCTAAGACCTGCTGCGTTTGATTCATCGGTATCAATGTGCATTGCAGGAGCATAGCTTGGGCTTACTCTTACAACAACATCACCGAATGTTGTTGCTCTGCCTGTGCTTTCGCCAACCTTAACAGAAACAATCTGCTTATCGGTTACGCCAAATTCAGCGGCAGCCTCAGGAGTAAGGTGAATATGTCTTTTAGCAGCGATTACACCGCACTCAATTTCACACTCGCCAACAGGGCCAACGAGCTTGCAGCCCGGTGTGCCTGCAATATCGCCTGACTCACGAACAGGAGCGGCAATGCCGAGTTTTCTTGCATCTGTAAGAGCAACCTCAACCTGTGTAGCGCTTCTTTCAGGGCCAAGAATTGACATCATCATTTCACCCTTAGGGCCAACAACCTTAACCTTTTCCGCACAGGCAAACTGACCGGGCTGAGAAAGATCTTTCTTTTTAGTGAGAGTTGCGTCTGCACCGAAAAGTGTTGCGAAAACTTCCTTTGTCACATGGATGTGACGAGCAGAGGTTTCTACCATAATTTTCATATTTTTTACCACCAATCATAAATAAATACAGCCAATGGCTTTGAATATATTTTACTACTAAATTATTTAAATTTCAACACATTTACGCTAATGTATTTAATTTTCGGACATATTTTAGTTTGGAAATTTTAATTTCTAAAAATAAGGAATGATAATAAAATGTATAGAACATGGGAAGAATTATACAGCGAGTGCAAAGCGTGCCAAAAGTGTGAACTTTGCAAAACACGCACAAATGTAGTTGTGGGCGTGGGAAATCCGAATGCCGATATTATGTTTATAGGCGAGGGCCCGGGAGAGAACGAGGACTTACAAGGCGAACCTTTTGTGGGCAGAGCAGGCAAACTGCTTGACAAGATGCTTGCTGCGGTTGACCTCGACAGAAACGAGAATATTTACATTGCAAATATTGTAAAATGCAGACCGCCGCAAAATCGTGATCCTAAACCCGAAGAACAGGAAATGTGCATTGGTTGGCTGCGCTCACAGGTAAAACTTATTAACCCTAAAATAATAGTTTGTCTTGGAAGAATTGCAGCGGCAAAACTTATTAAGCCTGACATAAAGATTACCAAAGAACACGGAATGTGGTTTAAAAAAGGTAATTTCGAAATGATGGCTATGCTGCATCCTGCCGCTGTTTTAAGAGATCCACGCAAAAAGCCCGAGGCTTTTGACGATTTTTTAAAATTGCGTGACAGACTTGAAGAATTAAATAAAGGAGAAGTTTAAAATGAATGAAACAGTAAACCTGATGATTACAAGAAGAAGCGTAAGAAAATTTAAATCGGATATGATTCCAAAAGAAATTATAGATGAAATCATTACAGCCGGTATACATGCGGCATCAGGCAGAAACAGTCAGTCACCTATCATTATTGCCGTTACAAATAAAGAATTAAGAGATAAAATTTCAAAAATTAATGCGGAGATTATGGGTAAACCCGACGGTTTTGACCCGTTCTACAATGCGCCCGTAATGCTCGTAGTTCTTGCGGATAAAAGTGTGCCTACTTATCTTTATGACGGTTCGCTTGTAATGGGCAATCTTATGCTTGCCGCTCACGGACTCGGTATAGGCAGTTGTTGGATTCACCGTGCCAAAGAATTTTTTGAAAGGGAAGAGGGAAAAGATTTGCTCAAATCGCTTGGCATAGAGGGCGATTATGAGGGTATCGGCAACTGTGCGCTAGGTTATGTTGACGGTAATTATCCCACAGAGCTTCCACGCAAAGAAAACAGAGTTTTTTATGTAGATTAAGAGGTAAGTTCTATGATTATTCTTGCATCGGCATCTCCCCGCAGACAGGAGCTTTTAAAGCTGATTACCGAAAATTTTATTGTGATACCGTCCGATATAGACGAAGGTGTGCCAAATAATATTGAAACCGAAAAAGGTCCCGAATACCTTGCTGTGAAAAAGGCAAAGCATATATATGAAAACGGACATAGAAATGATGTTGTAATCGGTTGTGATACAGGAGTTTTTATTGACGGTAAAATGCTTGGCAAACCTATAAACAAAGAGGATGCAAAGCAAATGCTGACTGAACTTTCGGGCAGAAAGCACAAGGTAATTACAGGCTGTTGTATTTGCGGCAACAGTAAAGTAAACAGCTTTTCACAAGTTACGGAGGTTGAGTTTTACGAACTTACCGAAAAAGAAATCGAAAGCTATATTGCCACAGGAGAGCCGATGGACAAGGCAGGCTCATACGGAATACAGGGCAAAGGCTCATTGCTTGTGAAAGGCATTGTCGGCGATTATTTTAATGTGGTAGGTTTGCCTGTTGCAAGGCTCAATAAAGAATTAAAAAGAATTAAACGGATAGGATAAAATGAATATTGAATTTAAAAGAGTAACAAAAAAACTTCCTGAATATAAGCAAATCAAACAGTTGTATTTTTCGGCTTTTCCGTCTGAAGAAAGAGCACCGTTTTATTTGATGATAAAACGAACCAAAAGAGAAAATGTCGATTTTCTTGCAATTTATTGTGAGAAAAAATGGGTCGGAATGATTTATATAATTAATTATCTTGACCTTTCGTATGTTTTTTACTTTGCTCTTGATGACAGTCAAAGAGGGCAAGGAATAGGCTCTGCCGTGCTCCGAGAGATTCATAAACTTTACAGTGGCAGAAGATTTTTTCTTGCACTTGAACAGCTTGACAAAAATGCGGAAAATTATGCTCAACGCCTTAGCAGAAGCAGATTTTATCTGAAAAACGGACTTAAAAAGCTAAGTATTTCTATCAAAGAGGGAAATGTGCTTTATGACGCTATGGGATTCGGCGGAGAAGTAAAGCCTGAAGAATACAGAGAAATGATGAAAAATTATACAGGCTTTTTCTTCTCAAAGCTGTATAAGATAGAAATGTATGAAAACTGATATAAATTATGGTTTAGTGCACAGTTTAGCCAAGCAATCAGTTAAACCATAAATTACTCCAACTTTTGATAAAGATTTCTTACAAAAAGCAAAAAAGCTATCACAAATTAATGTGATAGCTTTTTCAGCGTTAATATTCAGTTGTTGGCAAGTGTCTTTCGAGCCAGATGTCAGCAATATCCATTGCAACAAAAAGTCCGTGCTTTTCGCTTGATTTTACAAGCTGCTTTCTTGGTGAAAGGTCAGGGTCAGTGGCAAGTAACTGAACAGTAACTTTATCCGCAACCTGAAGTCCGTTTACCTCGTTTTTGCTTTTTACCTGAAGTCTGATAACATATGGTTCAGACATATTGCCGTAATAAATCTCATCGCCACACCTTACGAGCGGTCTGCCCTTATAGGTGGAAAATTCCTGAGCTGTTTTTTTAGCTTCTGCCACGAAGCATCAGCCTTTCTAAACATTAAGGTAAGATTTTACGAGTGCTTCAAGTAAGTCGTCACGGTCAATTTTACTGATAATGTTGCGTGCGTTGTTGTAAGTTGTTATATATGTGGGATCCTCACTAAGAATATAGCCTACTATTTGGTTTATTGGGTTATAGCCCTTTTGTCTGAGAGCGTCATAAACGATGGTAAGACTTCTTTTAATAGCATCGTCCCTTTCCTCACCAAGTGAGAAAATCATAGTCTTATCCAACATACCGAAACACCTCCTGTAAATTATTCTTTTTATATTATATACTAAATCAGTTAATTTTTCAAGCCCATTTTCGTGAATTTTATGTGAATTGTTTAAATTTGCTATTTTATTGGTTTTTATAAATCAAAAAGCCTCCCAGTTCAGGAAGGCTGTAGATTGTGCCACAAATATGTAGCACATAATCAGACATTAAGTCCGAAAGAAATAGAAATTGCGTCATTTATTTCGCTCATATAGTTTTGGTCAACCGAGCCCATTTTTTCTTTGAGTCGTTTTTTATCTATGGTGCGGACTTGTTCAAGCAAAACAACGCTGTCTTTGGCAAGTCCCGAAGAATCTGCATTGAGCGGAATGTGTGTGGGCAGATTTGCCTTTGACTGCTGACTTGTGATTGCCGCCGCTATAACGGTAGGACTGAATCGGTTTCCCACATCGTTCTGAACTATAAGTACGGGTCTTATTCCGCCTTGTTCAGAGCCTATCACCGGACTTAAATCTGCATAAAAAATATCCCCTCGTTTGATATTCAAGACTTTCAACGCTCCAAATAATTAGATTTACTGATATTTTTCCCTTTCCAAAAGTTTTTATACAGCTACTATATAATATTTTTGGGCGTAAAAATTGTGAAGACTTTAGTTTTCATTTTATTAACCAAGCTCGTATTGATTGCTGAAATCAATAGAAAATTTTTAGAATTTATTTGCGCAGATAATATATATCCGTTTTTATCTACGGAATATGTGCATTTGCCCTTTGAAGTTTCCAGTATATATGTATCGGATTCATTATTTTTTGATAAAGAATTTCTCTCCCGTCACAAATCTCTGTTGCAACACAATGTATAAGTTGCAAAAGATTGTCATTTGGCAAATATGCCTCGTCTGCAGTACTTGTTAAGTCATCTATTTCAATGGATATTTCACCTCCGTCGTTGCCGATTTTTAACCCGTCAACAGTTTGCGGTTTCTTAAAAACAAGTTCGGTTTGACCGTCATTTGCCGTTATACTTCCTCCTGCCGAAAAATCTCCTTTGCTTGCCGTAAAATCGGCATTAAAATTTGTAATTATACTTTTTTTAACTTCATTACTTTGGCAAGCAGAAAAAATTATTGCCATTAAGAAGAATAATACAAAAAGCCTTAGTTTTTTCATATTACGCCACACTCCTGTCTTTGCTTAATTATATGTAAAAAGCAAGGCAAAAATTATTTATACAAAAATAAATGCAACATAAATAACTTTAATTATCTATGCTGCCAATATTTAATTTGCTTTTGAATTGTCAATTAAAACAATCCATTTACCGTTTCTTTTTCCGCTTTCACGCTTTATAAAGCCTTTTTCCTGTAAAAGTACGGTTTTCCTTTTTATAGAGCGTTCTGATTTTCCTACCTTAACGGCTAAATCCTTTTGAGTGATTTGCGGATTTTCTTTTAACGCTTTTATGATTACTAAATCTTCAAGAGATAATTCCAAAGTGCCATTTTCTTTTCCAAAAGTGTCATTTTGGCACTTTGAAATTTCATATGTGGCACTTTGAATTTACATTAGTTTCAAATAAGCTGTTGGAATCATATCTATCATATCGGTTGGCAGCATTGATATTTTACCGAGTTTTTCTGCGGCAAGGTCGCCGATTGTGCCGTGAAGAAATACTCCTGCCGCTGCTGCATTGATAGGGGATGCACCTTGAGCAAGCAGTGAGCCGATTATTCCTGACAAGATATCACCGCTGCTCCGGTTGCCATTCCCGAATTGCCTGTGTGATTAATATAAACTTCACCGTCAGGTGATGCTATTATTGTTCCCGCACCTTTTAAAACAGTTACTACACCGAATTTTTTTGCAAAATCAATCGCAGTATTTTCTCTGTTTGAATTAACCGCCTTTGGAGTTGAATGTAAAAGTCTTGCCATTTCGCCGGGATGAGGTGTAATAATGGCAGGCGCTTTTAAATTTTTAAGAATTTCCGGTTTATTGCAAATGCAGTTCAATGCATCGGCATCAATCACAAGCGGCTTTTCGCAATTTGTAATTACAGATTGTACTAAATTTTTTGTGTCATCACAAACCGAAAGTCCGCAGCCTATTACTACGGCAGAAGATTTTTCGCACATTTCAAGCAAAAAATCGGTGTTTTTACTTGAAATTATACCGTTTGAAGTTTCTTCAAGCGGATAATATACGCTTTCAAGAATATTTGTTGCACAGACAGGATAAATGCTTTTCGGTACGGCAATTTTTAATAAACCGATTCCGCATCTTAAGGCTGCCTTACCTGCCATAATTGCAGCGCCTGCCATTCCGTAACTGCCGCAAATGCACAGTAAACTGCCGAGAGTACCTTTATTGGAGTCATCGGGACGGTTAAAAACAGCCTTGTTAAAAAGCAATCTATCTGTTTCTTTCATAATTTAGCCTCTTTTGTAAAAAATCTTGAGTACAATGTCTTTCTTAAGATGACCTTTCATTGCATTGAGAATTTTCTCGTTAGGCGAAAATACAAGCAAAGTTTTGCCGTATGCCGCAGAATTAAAAACAGCATAATAGTTGTTTTCGTCATTAATATCGGCACAAGCCTCAATGCGCTTAGCAAATCGCATTGTATCAATTACTTTTTCATCTTTGTCAAGAATTTCAATGTCGCTTATCTGCAGTTTGCACATTGTTTTTCCTTTTCTTAGAGCAATAATCTTTGAAACCTCAATAATTCCGCCTGAAACCGAATATTCATATTCTACACGCTGAATACTGAAAACATACCAAACTATGTATATTCCTATAAGGAAAATAAAAAACGCCACATAGATAAGGTAAGCAAGGCGGAGCGGATATGCAAGCGCAATGCAAAGGGCAGGAATTGTTATAAGCAATGCTACCGATAAAATTTTAATGATAAGCTGTTTTGGCTTTTTAACTCTTTTTACAAGCTGTTCGTTAAATATTTCCAATTTTTTTACTCCTTTTTTAAGTAGATTAATAGTATAATAACATAATAAGCGTTTTTTTTCAATAAAACTATTGCAAAATCAAAAAGAAAATGATATTATACTAATGATAACACGCTGACGAAGAGAGTAGCGTTTTTTATGCCGAAAAGAGAGCGATGTCAAGGTTGAAAGCATTGTGCGGCGGAAATTGCGTGAAGTTCACTTCCGAGTGGTGAGGCTGAAATAACAGTAGGTTTCAACGGCTGACTCCGTTACAGGTCGGGAAGTGTTTGCTTCTTTAAGCAAAAATCAGGGTGGTACCACGGATATTATTCGTCCCTGCGTAAGTGATTACGCAGGGATTTTTATTTTTACGGAGGTATGTATGAACGAGAAAATCATAAGCCTTATGGGCGAAATCAACGCCAAGGTTTCAGAAATTTCCGATCTTGTCGAGCTTGACAAGCTCAGAGTTGCTTATCTTGGTAAAAAGGGCAGTATTACTGCACTTTAAAGGGTATGAAAGATCTTTCTCCGGATGAGAAAAAGGCTTTTGGCTCTGAAGTAAACCAGCTTAAGGCTATGGACGAGCGAAAAGATTGAGCAGAAAATCGAAGAACTTAAGAAGAAAGAGGTAGAAAGAGAAATTG
>ENA-OQCN01000985-OQCN01000985.1-human-gut-metagenome-genome-assembly--contig:-NODE-985-length-14825-cov-1.760580_pt1 | contig 14825 bp, 19 predicted proteins | sample MGYA00242497_ERZ504576 | MGnify/ENA primary metagenome ERZ504576 (study PRJEB26092, sample SAMD00036296) | human gut metagenome | host: Homo sapiens | study: EMG produced TPA metagenomics assembly of...
TGGAGGAATTCTATGCAGCTGCAGCAGATGCAGATTATCTTGTATACAATGCCACTATTGACAATCCCATCCAAGTCCGTAGACGAACTGGTTGCAAAGAACGAATTGTTTGAGGACTTCAAAGCTGTTCAGGAAGGCAATGTATGGTGTGTAGGAAAATATATGTATCAGGCAACGGATATTGTTGGTCAGCTGATCACAGATTTTCATCTGATGTTAACCGACGGAGATGAGAAAGACATGACATTCCTTACTAAAGTAAGTGATAAGTAACAGGAGAAATCATGAAAAACGAAAAGAAGCTTCAGGGGGCAACCGATTTTCATTATGAAAATTTTCTGCGCAGAAGCCGGTATACATCGGTATTTCTCGTACTGCTGGCGGCATTCTGCGTGATCACTGTTTTGAATATCAATACCGGAAATGTGGATATCTCTATCCCAAAGATTTTAAAGATTATTTTTCTTCGGGAAGGAAATAAGATGGAATATAACATTATCTGGAAGATCCGTCTGCCAAGAATTCTGATGGCGGCCATCCTTGGGGGAGCACTTTCTCTTTCCGGATTTTTATTACAGACCTTCTTTGAAAATCCTATTGCAGGTCCCTTTGTACTCGGTATTTCCTCCGGAGCCAAAATGGTGGTAGCTCTGGCGATGATTTATTTTCTGGGACGGTTTCAGGTGGTATCTTCTTATACGCTGATCATAGCAGCCTTTATCGGTTCCCTGATCGCCACAGGTTTTATCCTTTTGGTGTCAAGACGGATCAATCATATGGCAACACTTTTAGTAGCAGGTATCATGATCGGTTATATCTGTTCAGCGGTCACGGATTTTGTGGTGACTTTTGCAGAGGACTCAGACATTGTCAACCTGCACGGATGGAGCCAGGGAAGCTTTTCCGGTATGAACTGGAGCAATGTGAAGGTGGCGGCAGTTGTCATCGGAGTGACGATCCTTATTACATTTTTCATGTCCAAGCCGATCGGAGCTTACCAGCTGGGAGAAGCCTATGCCCAGAGTATGGGTGTGAATATTCGCTTTTTCAGGATTATGTTGATACTGACTTCCAGTGTGCTTTCTGCATGTGTGACTGCATTTGCCGGACCGATTTCTTTCGTGGGAATCGCTGTTCCCTATCTGGTAAAGAGAAGTCTTGGAACTTCCCGGCCACTGATCGTCATTCCTGCCACGTTTTTGGGTGGCGGTGTCTTCTGTATGATGTGTGATCTGATCGCGCGTATGGCATTTGCACCGCTGGAACTGAATATCAGTACCGTGACTTCGATATTTGGTGCACCGGTGGTTATTTTCATGATGTTGCACCGGAAGAAAGGAAACTGACATGGGAGAATATTATTTTCATCTGGATCAGCTGACGGTGGGATACAACGGAAAGCCTCTGATTGATCAGATTCAGGTAGGTATCCATAAAGGAGAGATTGTCACACTGATCGGACCGAACGGATCCGGAAAATCAACAATTTTAAAGAGTATCACCAGACAGCTGAAGATACTTGGCGGTAAGGTTCTGTATGAGGAGAATGATCTGCACAAGCTTTCTTACAAGGAACTTTCCACCAGAATGGCAGTAGTTCTGACAGAGCGCATGCGGCCGGAGCTGATGACCTGTCATGATATTGTGGCAACCGGTCGCTATCCTTATACGGGTCGCCTGGGCATCTTAAGCCGAGAAGACGAGGATAAAGTGGATGAGGCCATGCGGATCGTCCATGCGGAAGAACTGGGAAGCCGGGATTTTAATGCCATCAGTGACGGGCAGCGCCAGAGAGTCCTTCTGGCAAGAGCTATCTGCCAGGAACCGGAGATCATCGTGCTGGATGAGCCTACCTCTTTTCTGGATATCCGTCATAAGCTGGAACTGTTATCCATTCTCCGCTCTATGGCAAAAGAAAAGGGTATAACCGTGATCATGTCTCTTCATGAGATCGATCTGGCCCAGAAGATTGCAGATCAGATTCTTTGTGTAAAAGGAGATCATGTCTGCTATTACGGAACTCCGGAACAGATCTTTGAAGAACAGACCATCCGGGAATTATATGGAATTGAAAACGGATTCTATGATCCCAGATTTGGCAGCATTGAGCTTCCAAAGGTTGATGGAGAGCCGGAGGTCTTCGTGATCGCCGGATGCGGAAGGGGAATACCCATCTACAGAAAATTACAAAAGGATAATATCCCCTTTGCAACAGGCATCCTGTACACCAACGATGTGGATTATCAGTTAGCCCGCCTGCTAGCCGCCAGGGTGATCACAGAGGAACCTTTTTGCCAGATTACTCAGGAGCATCTCCGGGAAGCAATACAGGTTATGGAAAACTGTAAAAAGGTGATCTGCGCCGATGTTCCCATCGGAGAATGCAACAAAGGCTGGAGGAACTGAATCCGGGCCGCAAAAAAGAGAATGTAAGAGAAGAAAACGAAGAAAGATCCTGATGAAATCTATTTTCACCGGGATCTTTTTGTTGCATTGCATATCAATAATTGGTCCGGTGGACCAATTTTGATTGCTGTTCACGGATAATATCCCGCGAAGTGTTTTTGGTGAGCGAAGGTCACAGAAAACCCGTTTTCGGGTGCCTGTTATGACTTGAGATATAGAGAGAAGATACGGTATAATGTATATACTTAAAGTAACTGTGTGACGTAGAGCAGTTACCATGCAGTCATTAAGCAAGGGCAAAAGTCCTTAGCATTATCAGGAGAGGAATTCTACAAATCAGATGAATGAAAAAACAGAAAAAATCAAAAAAATCCGGAATCTGCTCCTTGCCGGGGGGTGTGTAATCACTGCCATAATATGCCGTCATCTTCCAACGAACAGAGAATCAGGCTGGGTAGCTTTTTTTCAACTGACGAGGGCATACTTGTATATCACTTTATATTGTGTCTGGGGAATTTCCCTTCAGCGAAGGATCGTCAACAAAACAGCACGAAGATGCCTGTGTGGCATTGCATCTCTTATGGTTTTCTGGTTTGTTATCCGTACTCTGAAATACAATGTATTTTATGAACCGGTGTTGCGACGTTACAGCTGGTATGGGTATTATGTCCCGCTACTGTCTATTCCCTCCCTCAGCGTGATCGCGGCATTGAAGATGAGAGAAAGTGAAAATCAAAAGAGGCGACAATGGACCGGTATTTTCCTGGTGATCACAGTGGGCGTGATCCTGCTTGTTATGACCAACGATCTTCATCAGCTGGTATTCCGCTTTCCGGCAGAAAAGCCATGGACAGATGATGAGTATTTTTATGGTCCGGGATTTGTGCTTTGTGTGGCATGGATCGCTATCGGTTTTCTTACTATGCTGGGCATATTAATCGCAAAATGCAGAAACCCCGGGAAAAAGAAAATATGGCTTCCCTTTGTGCCATTAGGACTGTTTTTTATCTGGTGCATTGCCAATATTTTCCGTATCCCACATCTGAAGATCATTGCAGGAGATATGGCAGCGGCCTGTTGCCTTTTGATCGCCGCTCTTTTTGAAAGCTGCATCCAATGTGGTCTGATTCTGGTAAATAACCGATACGGAGAATTGTTTCAGGCTTCCAGAGGAATCAATGCACAGATCAGTGACCGGAATCTGAACATCCGTTATACAACCGGTGACGGAATCGAGCTGGATAAAGAAGAGATGAAAGAAGCACTGGAGAATCCGGGATATGAAAAAGAAGGGATCCGTCTGAACAGTATCCCTATCAATGGAGGGTATGCTTTCTGGATCGAAGATATCCGTCAGCATCGAGCTGCTTATGAAAGTCTCTATGAGCTTCGCGAAGAACTGCGGGATCGAAACCAGCTTTTGAAACTGGAATATCAAAAAGAAAAAGAGAGAAAACAGGCAGAAGAAAAGAACCGGCTTTACGATCTGATGCAAAAGCAGACGGCAGAACAATTTCAGCAGATTGCCGGATATGTGGATCAGCTGGAACAGTGTACGGATCGCAGGGAATATCACAGACTTCTGGGGAAAATCCTGATCGTAGGGTCTTATCTGAAAAGAAGGAAGAATCTGACACTTTCCGCACTGGAAGGTAAGAAATTAAAGGAAGAAGAACTGATCCAGAGCCTGCGAGAATCCTGTAGTAATCTGGTCTTTTGTGAGATTCAAGGACAGTATTATATAGAAACCGGCAAAGAAACTTTACCGGCACAACTTGTCTTGAGAGCTTATGATTTCTTTGAGCAGATCGTAGAACTGCTTCTGAAACAGGGCGGCTCTTTTTTCTATCGGTTGACAGAACTGAATGGTGTCCTTCGAATCTCGGTGAACCTGGAGGGTGATTGTCAGACGGAGAGTCTGCAAGAAAAATATCCTTTGTTACATATGGAACAGGAAGAAGAAAAAGAATGGTTTCTGGCTTTGCAACTGTCAGAGAAAGGAGGCGACGATGAAATCCTTTGAAACATCCGGTATGTTTGTCCAGGAAATGATTCTGGTTGCGTTTTTTCTTCTGATCCTGGTGGAGATCAGGCTGTTGTGTATTCAGCATTCCAGAAAGCGGAAAGTAGAGGTTATGGCTGTCAATTTTCTTTTGCTGAGTGTCACCTATGGAATTCTTGCGGATCTGCTGAGTGATTATCTGGCTATTTGGGAAGGGAAAAACAAACTTCTACATATTGCAGCCCGTTGGCCTGCAGGAATCCTTTTTTTTTCCTCATTTTTGCAGATACCGGTTATCTGATTTGTCGTATCCGGCGCGAAGATGAAAAATACAAAAAAGAATTGTCTGTATACTCCATCAAACAGACCCTGGATCATCTGAAGTGCGGAATCTGTTTTTGTGATGGCATCGGACAGATCGTATTATGTAATGAGAAAATGTACCAGTTAGGCTATATGCTTACCGGAGAGAATCTGCAAAGCTATCTGCTTTTAAAAGAAGCACTGGAGGCAAAACAATATTCCAACGGAATCTCAAAAGTAGGGAAAAAGAAAAATCTGTATTATTTTCCGAATGGTACCGTATGGGATTTTCGCCAGGAAAAACTGGAGGATCCCAGTCTGCAGGGTTATATACAGGTGTTGGCATTGGATGTGACTAATCTTTATTTTAACAGTGAGAAGATCCATAAAAGCAATGAAGAACTTATCCGGCTGAATAAAAAAATAAGAAAAATGTACGAACGTATCGATGAACAGATCCGGGAAGAAGAAACTCTGGCTATGAAGATCCGTATCCATGACAGCTTCGGGCGCAGCTCCTGGCAGTCCGACAACTTCTGGAAGAGGAAGCAGAACCGGAGAAAATGAAAGGGCAGTTAAAGACCATAAGGCAGACGGCACAGATTTTGCTGGGAAATATGGAGGAAGTACAGGACGAGAATAAAGAGTCCATCACAGAAAAGGCAGAAAAACTGGGAATCACTGTATTTGTCACCGGCAACATGCCGGAGAAAGAATATCAGAAGTTATTGATCGACCAGGCTATTATGGAATGTATGACCAACTGTGCAAGGCACGCCGGTGGAACCAGGGTGTTTGTAAAGATCACAAACAATAAAGTGCTTTGTAAGGTACAGATCACCAACAATGGAAAGAAACCCGCAGAAGGATCCCAGGAGGCGGAGGACTGACATCTCTTAGAAAAACAGTGGAGCGGGAAGGAGGAAAGATGCAGGTGATCTTTTCGCCTGAGTTTGAACTGATTCTGTTACTGTCTCATGAAAAAGACAGAGAGATCAAAAGTTCAGAGGAAGTACCTGTGAAGATACTGAACAGTTAAAAGAAGAATAAAAAGGGAAGTGATGAAAAATGAAAATACGAGTGTTACTTGTGGAAGACCAGAAGATAATGCAGAAGTATTTCGCCAGCATGGTGCAGGGGGATGAAAGATTCTTGTTGGTGGACGTTCTGAACGACGGAGAAAAGGCTGTTTCTTACTGTAATCATACGGTGGTGGACCTTGTCCTGATGGACGTCCAGACCTTCCAGAACCATGACGGATTGCTGGCTGCAGAAACTATCAAAAACAACATCCGGCAGTGAAGATCATCGTGATCACATCTCTGGTGGATCCGGAGATCCTTACACGGGCAAAAGAGAAGGGCGCAGACAGTCTGTGGTATAAGGATCACGGACAGGAAGAAATTATGGAGGTGATCGACCGGACTCTGGAGGGGAAACATGTCTTTCCAGACAAGGCGCCGGCCGTGGAACTGAAGTGGATGAAAAGCGATGAGATCAGTCCCCGGCAGCTGGAGATGCTGAGACTGTATATCAAAGGCTATTCCTATTCGGAGATTGGGAAACAGATGAACTGTTCGGCGGCAGGAGTTCGATGGAATTTTCAGGATATGATAGCAAAAGCCGGCTATTCCTGTAAGGAAGAATTACTGGCCGCAGTGCTGGAAAGTAAGCTGGTCGTAAGCACATTGAAAGATTGGCAGACATTATAAAATATCAAGAAGTATTTCATTTGCTATCACAAGTGTTAGTGACTGACAATAAGATATCTGTAATAATAATATTACAAAAAAGGAAAAGATGTAATTGTCAGTAGCCACTGTTTTGCAAGGTGTTTTGGTATGACTATGCCAGGATCCCGAGATATACAAGCCAAAATGCGTCACCGAAGGTGATTTTACATGCATTTTGGCTCGTGACTGTGAAGGCACTGAACAGTTACGAAAAACTATGTATAAAGAAGGGAGAAAATCGTATGGGACTTTATAAAAGCAGCTATGGGGCGCAGCAGGCGGCGGTAATGGCGAGATCAGTGGAAGGAGTTTTTCTACTGCGACTCCATGGATAAAGATGTTAATGGTTAAAAAGGGACAGAAACGTGTTTCAGGAAGATCCTCCAACACAAAAGGCAGCGATAACATTATTACAAACGGAAGTGGAATCGCTGTTGCAGACGGTCAGTGTATGATTATCGTAGAACAGGGTAAAATTGTTGAAGTTTGTGCAGAACCGGGACAGTTTACCTTTGATTCTTCCACAGAGCCATCTATTTTTACCGGCAGTCTTGGATCAAGTATCGAAGCAACCTTCGCAACCATCGGAAAACGATTCACCTATGGCGGAGATACCGGAAAAGATCAGAGAGTATATTATTTCAATACAAAAGAGCTGATCGATAACAAGTTCGGAACACCGAATCCGATTCCGTTCCGTGTAGTAGATTCCAAGATCGGACTGGATGTGGACGTGGCAGTACGTTGCTCCGGTGTATATTCTTACCGTATCGCGGATCCGCTTCTGTTCTACAGCAACGTATGTGGAAATGTAGAGGATGAGTATAGAAGAGAAGAGCTGGAAAGTCAGCTGAAAACAGAATTTATCAGTGCACTTCAGCCGGCATTTGGAAAATTATCTGATCTGGAATTACGTCCGAATCAGATTGTCACTCATAATACAGAACTGGAAAATGCCATGAATGAATCTCTGTCCGCCAAGTGGGGACAGCTTCGTGGTCTGCAGGTAGTAAGTATCGCTCTGGGTTCCGTAACTTTACCGGAAGAAGATGCGGAGATGATCAAACAGGCACAGCGTACCGCGATCATGAGAGATCCTACCATGGCAGCAGCTACTATGGTTGGAGCACAGGCAGACGCCATGAAAGCAGCAGCATCCAATGAAGCAGGTGCAATGACAGTTTATGGGAATGGGCATGGCATGAACGCAGGAGGCGGCGGTATGAATCCGCAGAATCTGTTCGCTATGGGTCAGCAGCAGGAAGAAGCCAGACGTCAGGAAGAAGCACAGAAAAAAGCCCAGGAAGAAGAGATCCGCAGACAGGTAGAAGAAAGACTCCGTGCAGAAGCAGCGCAGCAGCAGGCAGCAGCAGCTACAGCACCGATAACAACACCCGAAGCAGACACCTGGACCTGCAGCTGTGGAAATGTAGTAAGCGGAAAGTTCTGTCCGGAATGTGGTTCCAAGAAACCGGAACCAAAACCTGTAGAAGGATGGAAATGTGCATGTGGCAATATTGCCACAGGAAAATTCTGTCCGGAATGCGGAGCACCGAAGCCGGCAGAAGAAAAACCAGCAGAACCGGAAGGATGGACCTGTTCTTGCGGAACTGTCAATCAGGGCAAATTCTGTATGAACTGTGGAGCAAAGAAACCGGCGGATGCACCGTTATATCGCTGTGATAAATGTGGATGGACTCCGGAAGATCCGAAAAATCCACCGCGTTTTTGTCCGGAATGCGGAGATCCTTTTAACGAATCTGATATTCAGTAATCCGGAAGGAGGAAGAGGTATGGTTTATTTGATAAAAAAGTATGTGATATTTGTGGTGAGAAGATTGGTCTGTTAGGAAACAGAAAACTGGATGACGGCAATCTGTGTAAGGATTGTGCAAAAAAACTGTCTCCCTGGTTTGAGGAGCGTCGCCACAGTACAGTAGAAGATATTAAGAAACAGCTGGCATACAGAGAACAGAACAAAGAGGCAGTTCGTAATTTCCGTGTGACCAGAGATCTGAAAGCAGACAATAATTACCATGTATTTATTGATGATAACCATCAGAAATTTGCGATTGGCACCAAGATGGATGTAGAGACCAATCCGGATATTCTGGATCTTTCTCAGGTTACAAGCTGTCGCATGGATGTGGAACAGGATCGTACAGAAGAACAGTATCGGGATCAGAATGGCGAGATGAGAGATTATGTGCCTCCAAGATACAAATATTCTTACAAATATAAAATGATGATCGGTATCAACAGCCCCTGGTTTGACGATATGGATTTCCAGTTACATAATTTCGACATCGATGCAAATGACCGTGGAAAGATCATGGCAGTAGAGCAGATCGGTAATCAGATCATCGCAGCACTCTCCGGCGGCAATATGGCAGGCAACATGAACACTGGAATGTACGGTCAGCAGACGGGAATGATGGGAAATACCCCAATGCACGGCAATCAGCAGCCGGGAATGATGAATCAGGGCGCATATGGCCAACAGGGCAATATGAATGCCGCTATATATGGCCAGCAGGCAGGAATGATGAACCAGGGAGCATACGGCCAGCAGCCGGGTATGATGAATCAGGCATGTATAGCCAGCAGCCGGGCATGATGAACCAGGGAATGTACGCCAGCAGCCAGGAATGATGAATCAGGGCAACTATGATCCGCGAGCAGGTGTTCCAAATCAGGATTACAGCCAGCCTGTACAGGGAAATCCTGCAGCAGCCGGTGGTGCCTGGGTATGCAGCTGTGGCGCATCCAACACAGGAAGATTCTGCGAATTCTGTGGACAGCCAAAACCAAATCAGTAATCTAAGCCGGTGTGTCTGTCCGCATAATATGCGGTCGACATTATACAAAAATATCTGAGCTACTGTCCCCGGAAAACTTTTTCGGGGACAGAGCATAAAAAGGAGGGAGAGGGTGAGCTATGGCAGATATGATGGAGTACAAATGCCCTTCTTGTGGCGGAGCCATGGAGTTTGACAGTACGACTCAGAAAATGAAATGTCCCTACTGTGATACGGAAATGGAAGTAGCCCAGTATCAGCAGATGCAGGAGAAAGCCGAAGGAAATGCCGGTGGCAATCAGGGTGCGATGCCGGAGGAAACAATGAAAACTGGTCTGATATGGGCAACAATCAATGGATGGAAGGCGAGACAGACGGAATCAGGGTCTATGTCTGTCAGTCCTGTGGAGGAGAGATCGTTGCAGATGCCAATACCGGCGCAACAAGCTGTCCGTTCTGTGGAAACAGGGTTGTCATGAAAGGACAGTTTGCCGGAGATCTGAAACCAGATATATCATTCCGTTTAAGAAAGATAAAAAAGCGGCAAAGGCAGCTTATTTCAACCATCTGAAAGGGAAAAAATACCTTCCAAAGGTATTTAAAAAAGAAAATCATGTGGATGAGATGAAAGGTGTCTATGTTCCTTTCTGGATCTTTGATGTAGATGCGGATGGAAGTGTCGCATATAACGGTGAGCGTATCACTAAGTGGAGAAATGGAGACACAGAGTACACAAAAACCGAAATGTATTCCATGCAGCGTGGAGGAAATCTGAGTTTCGCCCGCGTTCCGGCAGACGGATCCAGGAAAATGATGATGCTTTGATGGAATCCATAGAGCCTTTTGAATTCCGCGAGGCGGTTCCTTTTCAGGCGGCTTACCTTGCGGGATATATGGCAGATCGATACGATATGGACATGGAAGAACGTATGGAACGTGCCAGGGAGCGAGTGAAAAAAGCTACAGAAGATGCATTTCGAAAGACCCTGCCTCATATGGACCGTGTGACGGTGGCCAGCAGTAATGTAAATGTATGCAATGCCAGATACTGGTATGTACTGTATCCGGTATGGATCCTGAACACTACCTGGAATGGTGAAAAATTTACCTTCGCCATGAATGGACAGAGCGGAAAACTGGTAGGCAACCTGCCGATGGACAAAAAGAAGTTCTGGATCGGCGTATCGGTTCGCGGCGGTATCATCGGACTTGTGATCTATTTGTTACTTTGGATCATTGCACTGATGTAAGAAGGAGGGTGAGAATATGAAGCACAAATTAAAAATTACGATACTCTCCATTTTATTCGGATTGCTCTTCGGCATACCTGTATATGCAGACAGTAATACCTATATCATTGATCAGAGCGATGTGTTGGGGGAATATATTTCGACGCTGAACGAAAAAGCAGAAACAATATCGGAAGAAGCGGGACTTCGCATTACCTGTATGATCACTAACACCACGGAGGGCATGGGAACTCCGGCGGTATCTGAGCAGGTGTACAAGGGACTGTTTGCCGATGATCCGGGCTTTATGCTGATCTACAGTATCGATGATCAGGAATGGTTTATCTACAGCTCAGGAATGGAGTCAGCTCCACTGACGGGAGGGAACAGGAAAATGAACTCTGGAACGAATTTGCCATTCAGGATTATTATGTGGATTGTGTAGATGCTTATCTGGATGCGGCAGCTGCTATCTGCAGCGTGGATTCTCAGGGAGTGGCAGAACCGGCTGCTGCAGCTGCTGGCGGCTTTTGTGCTGCTGTGCGGCGTGGCAGCTGCCGGACTGAAACTGTACACGGATTATACGAATAGTCATTTTCAGGTGACCTTTTACCGGGTGACCTCCAGCCATGTGTCGGAAAAGCTGCGGGTCCTGTTTTTGTCGGACCTGCACCTGCGGGAATACGGCGAGCACAACGAGGAGCTGATCCAGACCGTGCAGGAGCTGGACCCGGACCTGATCCTGCTGGGCGGTGACCTTGTCACCTTCCCGAACCCGGAGTATGAGAATATGCTTTCGCTGTGCCGCAGCCTTGCCGATGTGGCCCCGCTGTACGGGGTGCTGGGCAACCACGAAAGCGAGATGATCTACGGCGGGGTGGATGACCAGCTGGCCGAAAAATTTTCGGAGGCCGGGGTGCAGCTGCTGTGCAATGAGACCCGCACCATCCAGATCGGGGAAAACAACGTGGAGCTCATCGGGCTGGAAGGTGCCCTGAAGGACTTTTACAAATACGGTGCCAGCGACTGTGTGGAGAGCCTGAGCCGCCAGTACGACACCTTCCGCATCTGCATCAACCATGTGCCCATGGCCTTTGTGGACTACATGCAGGATGCGCCCTTTGACCTGGCGCTGGCCGGGCACACCCACGGCGGCCTGATCCGCCTGCCGGTGCTGGGGCGGCTGTACACCGCAGAGGAGGGGCTGTTCCCGGAGTATGCGGGCGGCATGTACCAGCTGGACAGCGGGGCACCCCTCATCGTGGGCTGCGGCCTGGGCGACTCCAACCAGATCCCCCGCGTATACAATCCGCCGGAGCTGGTTCTGGTGGATGTGAACTGGTACTGAGATGAACGAACTTGAAAGGAGGCCCGGAGACGTGGTGACAAAGATCAAGCAGATCTTCAAACAGGCTGTGCTGCGCTTCTGGAGCCTGCGGGTGCCGTTGATCGTGGTGTGCATCCTGCTCGCGGCACTGCTGTGCACCGCACAATATCAGGACAGCAGCCGGGTGCCTCGGCCCAGATGACCCTGAACTACTCCGAGGCATCGCAGGGGCTCAACCCCAACCGCACCCGGTTTACGACTACCGACCTGACCTCCGACGAGGTGCTGCAGAGCACCCTGTACAACGCCGGACTGGAAGGTCAGATGACGGTGGAACAGCTGCGCAAGGCCATTACGGTGGAACCCACCGATGTGACCAACGTGAGCAGCTCGGAAAACTACATCACCACCAGCTGCAGCATCAGCCTGCAGCTGGAAGAACCCTGCCAGCACCTGACCGCAGCCACGCTGCTCCGGATCTTCTGCGGCAGCTACAAGGATTATTTCATGGAGCACTACGGCGAGAACCAGAGCGTGTTCTCCTGCACCATGCCGGATTACTTTGACACCGAGCCGTATCTGCGCCTCAAGAGCCTGACGCTGCGGGCCAACCAGCTGGACCGCTACCTCACGGCCCGTGTCAGCGAGAACAAGAGCTATCAGGACGCCACCACCGGCAACACCTTCCTGAGCCTGTCCAAGCAGATCCAGAACGTGATCAACTACGAGATCCCGCGCATCCAGGCCTATATCCTGCGGGGCGGCCTGTCGGCGGACGTTTCTTCCCTGACGGCCATGCTGCAATACAAGCTGCAGATCGAGCAGCTGGACTATCAGCAGCAGATGGCCTACTACAACTCCGACAATCTGGGTATTGGCCTGTACGATGAGAGCATGAGCGCCATCGTCATGATCCCCACGCTGGACGAGAACAGCGAGTTCTATATGTCCCGCACCAAAACGGCGCTGGACACCATGGCCAGCGACGCCGACGGTGCCCTGGCGGAGGCGACCTCCCATCAGGATGTGATCACCACCACCCAGTATGTGGTGCAGCAAATGCAGACCATGAGCGACCCGGCGGGCCTGACCACGGTGAACGCCATGCTGCAGGAACTGGAAACCACCATGGATCAGATCCAGCAGGCACTGCGGGTGACGGATGCCTCCTATATCATCTATAAGACCCAGAACTACCTGGTGTTCAACGATGCAGCCGGCTCCTTTGTGCAGCAGATCGGCCTCAAGCGGGTGATCGTGGAAATGGCAGTCTTTGTGGTGCTGTGCTTCGGCCTGTGCATGGTGCGCACCGCCCGGCAGATCCGGAAGGAGGAACAGCGTTGAAAAAGTTTGATATCCTGCGCTCCTCCGGCGGTTCTTTGCACTGGTGCTGGCCGTGACCATGGCGGGCACAGTGGTGGTGTACTGGTACTGCAAGAACAACCAGACCTACACCGCCAGTGTGAACATCAAGTACCTGCACGACGGTATCAAGGACGGCTTTGCCCCGGACGGCACCGCCATGAACGTGGACGAGATCTATTCTTCCAAGGTCATCTCGCAGGCCATGGAGAGCCTTGGGCTGCAAAGCGGCATCAACCTTGTGCGCTCCCACTGCACGGTGGAAGAGCTGATCCCGGACGACCAGAAGGCCCTGCAGGAAGCTCTCATCGACAAGGGGGAAGAGTCTACCTACTTCCCGGACGAATACAAGGTGACGCTGGTGGTGGACGGCAGCCTGGGTGCGAGCTACGCCCGCCGGGTGCTGGATGCCATCGTCAGCAGCTATTCCACCATCTACACGGAGGAATATGTGGAGCTGCCCCTGACCATGAACCCCTCCAGCGGCCTGCTGAACAGCGGCTACGACTATTACGAGTGCGTGGACGTGCTGTCGGCCGACACCACCGAGGTGCTGAACTATCTGGAGGATAAAAAGACAAACTATCCCAACTTCCGCTCTTCGGTCACGGGTTATTCCTACGAGGACCTGTACGACATCTATAAGATGCTGTACGACTACGAGATCCCGTCGCTGTACGCGAATGTGATGACTGGGCCGCAGGTGCGCAACGCCGACAAGCTGTGCCGCAGCCTGACCCAGAGCATCGAGAGCAGCGTGCAGAACGAGCAGGTGTATCAGGAGCGGGAAGCCTACCTCAGCGGCCTGATCCAGAACTACTCGGAGAAGAACCGCGATCTGATCAACTACCATTACCACAACGACGCCAACGACAGCGGCACCGACTACATCCTGAAGAACGTAGAGGCCTACGATGACAACCAGAGCAAGCAGATCACCTACGATTCGCTGATTTTGGAGTATGTGGAGATCGACAAGACCCTGCGCAGCAGCGCCATCCGCCGGGCCTACACCCAGCAGCTGCTGGACACCTTCCAGGCAGCCGGCGGGGTGGGCGGCGATGAGGCTCCCATGCCGCGATCGAGTCGGAGATCAACAAGTACGAGCAGACGCTGGTGGACTACTACCAGATCGTGAACCAGACCAGCATGGAGCACAACCGCTCCCTGAGCGCGGACTATCTGCAGACCACCAGCTCCACCAGAGTGTGGCCCAGCATCAACACCAAGCTGTATCTGGCCATCGGCTTTGTATTCTTCTTCCTCGTGGGCTGCGCACTGGCCGTTGTGGTGGGCCGTTCCCGCGACTTTGTGGAATACTTTATGTATGTGGACAAAAAGACCGGTCTGCCCAACCGCGACCGTGTGGATGCCATGATGGCACGGCTGGAAAAGCAGGGCCTGCTGCCCAGCCACTTTACCTGCATGTGCTTCCAGTTTACCAGCCTGAACCATCTCTCGCGGGAGTATGGTTACTCGGTGGGCAACCATGTCCTGCGGGACTTCGCCGGGCTGGTGGCGGCCCTTGGCACCGAGGAGAGTTTCATCGGTTCCAACGGTGCGGGCCAGATCGTGGGCTTCTTCCGGGAATGCAACGCCGTCAAGGCGGAAGCATTCTGGAAGTGCTGGACGAGCAGATCCAGGATACAACAGCCTGAACCCGGA
>ENA-OQCN01000986-OQCN01000986.1-human-gut-metagenome-genome-assembly--contig:-NODE-986-length-14815-cov-2.625885_pt1 | contig 14815 bp, 17 predicted proteins | sample MGYA00242497_ERZ504576 | MGnify/ENA primary metagenome ERZ504576 (study PRJEB26092, sample SAMD00036296) | human gut metagenome | host: Homo sapiens | study: EMG produced TPA metagenomics assembly of...
AAATAACATTATGCTTCCTTCTTTCCATTTGACATATACTGTCTTAATTTCATTTTGTGTATCTAATATATTTTTGTGCAAACGACAAGTCTGCATCTTTACCAACTTTAATAGATCCAATACGATCATCTAGTTTTAAATTTTAGCTGGATTGATTGTGATGGTTTTAATAGCTTCATATTCTGGTAGTCCTGCCTTATGTGCTAGTGCTGCACTTAAGGATAAGTATTGTTCGGGTACGACAGGAGAGTCTGTGATAATGCAGAATGGAATACCAGCTTTATAGAATTCATTGGCTGTTTCAAAAGACATATTTTTTACTTCATACTTTGATTTATGCCCCAAACAAGGTCCTAAAATACATGGAAAACCACTCTCTTTAATTTGTGGAATAATGCTTCTTCCATCTGTTACATGATCTAATGTCACTTCAATATCATATTCTTTCGCAATACGAATCACAGTTAAAATATCATCGGCTCTATGACAATGACACTTTAATGGCATTTGTTTTTTAATAACAGGAATCATGGCTTCTAGCTTTTGATCATAGTCTACATCTTTACCAGATTCTTTTTTCTGAATGTATTCTTTAGTCTTAGCCAATGTTTCTCTTAAAAGAGCACTGATTTGCATACGTGTATCAATTTTCTTTCCCTTATAACAACGCTTAGGATTTTCTCCAAATGCAGCCTTCATTGCTAAAGGATTTTGAATTGTCATTTCATCAATACAATGACCTACAGTTTTATACGCAAAGAAAGTTCCACCGATGACATTAGCACTACCAGGTCCTGCAGCTACGGTTGTAACGCCTGATTTTAAAGCTTCTTCAATCGTTTCATCCATTGGATTACAACCATCAATACCGCGAATGTTTGGTGTGATTGGATCTGTTACTTCATTTCCATCTTCCCCTTCAAAACCAATGGAAGAACATACCATACCTAAATGGCTATGAGCATCAATGAGTCCTGGAAATACGTAGAGTCCATTTAAATCTTGTACTTCTTCATCTTTTGGATTTAAATCTTTTCCGATTTCAGTAAATACACCTTTATCGATTCTAAAATCCCCTACAAAAGGGTCTTGTTCCATTGTATAAATTGTCGCATTTTTAAATAACATTACACAGCCTTCTTTCCATCGATATAAACGGATTGAATTTCATTTTGTGTATCAAGAATATTCTTTGTACAAATAATAAAGTCGGCATCCTTGCCTTCTTTGATTGAACCAATTCGATTATCTAATTTTAAAATCTTAGCTGGATTGATCGTGATTGCTTTGATAGCTTCATATTCATCCATACCTTCTTTGGCGGCAAGAGCGGCACATAAAGATAAATATTGTTCTGGAATAACTGGAGAATCGGTTGTGATGGAAACTAGAATTCCAGCTTTATTTAGTACGCCTGGGGTTTTAAAGGATTTTGATTTCAATTCAAATTTTGTCTTATGACCAAAACTTGGTCCACAAATACATGGAAAACCACTTTCTTTGATCTGTTCAACAATACATCTTGCATCCGTCGCATGATCTAGAGTGACTTCAATATCATACTCTTTCGCAATACGAATGACAGTCAAAATATCATCGGCTCTATGGGCATGACACTTTAATGGAAGTTCTTTTTTGACAACAGGAATCATGGCTTCTAATTTTTGATCATAGTCTACATCTTTACCAGCTTCTTTTTTAGCTAGGTATTCCTTTGTCTTTTCTAATGTTTCTCTTAATAATGCACTGATTTGCATACGCGTATCAATTTTCTTACCTTGATAACAACGCTTAGGATTTTCTCCGAATGCAGCCTTCATCGCAATTGGATTTTGAATTGTCATTTCATCAATACAATTTCCTTTTGTCTTATACGCAAAGAAAGTTCCACCAAGTACGTTAGCACTACCAGGACCAGCTGCAACGGTAGTAACACCACCTTTTAATGCAAGTTCTACGGTTTCATCCATTGGATTACATCCATCAATGCCTCGCATATTTGGTGTGATTGGATCTGTGATTTCATTGACATCATCACCTTCAAAGCGAATGGCTGTTTCTTCCATACCTAAATGGCAATGACTTTCAACTAAACCAGGAAATACGTAAAGACCATTTAAATCTTGTACATTTTCACCAACATCTGGTGTTAGATTTTTTCCTACTTGTGTAAATACACCCTTATCGATTCTAAAATCACCTACAAAAGGGTCTTGTTCCATTGTATAAATGGTTGCGTTCTTGAATAACATATAATCACCTCTAGAATCTATTGTATCACGTTGTGAAAAATATTACATATAAGATGAAAATGTTTTGTAAATGAAACCTATTTGTCTTTCAAGTTCTTATTCTATATAATGATTCTTGGTGAGTTTATGAAAAAGGTAAAAAGAAAAGTGAATAGAAAAAGAATCGCAATTGTCGTGTTGATTCCAGTGATTTGTATCGCATTATTGATTGCGAATTTTACAAGTATTCGATTGAGTATTAAGGGATATCATAAAGAGGATAAGAAAGTTATATTAAAATTAGAAAAAGATGACATCAAAGATATCTTGGACTATGATCAAACTATTGATATTTCAAAGTGGGATAAGGTTAAAAATGATTCGCATTATTTATTGTATGATGAATATTACAGGGCTTCAAAAAAGAGTGTGAAGAAAGTTGTTTATTATATTGATTCTTACTATGAAAGAATGGAAGATTTGAATTATTTAGGATATACAAAAGATGTATTGTTTAAAAATTCAGATGTATATACCATTTCAAATTTGGATACATTAATCTCGGCTAGTGTACCTTATAAAAAGGCAAAGAAATATTTGGCAATTAAAGGTGCACAAATCAAAGATATCAAGGAATATGTAGTTTCTGGATTCAAACCGTTAAAAGCTGTATTAACCGTTTCTTATCCAGGTATTGATTCAAGTAAGCGTGATGATCGTACATATACCATTGAGGATCCTTCAAATATGTTGGTTTTAATTAAGAATGGTTTTAGTGTTCCAAGTGATTATGTACCAAGTGATTTAAGAGATGTAAATATTCCTTATGAAAGTGAAGTGGGGCAATTAAGAGATTGCGCGGCAACTGCACTTGAAAATATGTATAAGGATGGCTTGAAACAAGGGTATAGTATTGCCATTAAGAGTTCGTATCGTTCTTATAAAACGCAATTAGATGTTTATAATGAATATTTTGCGATGTATGATGCGGCTTATGCGGCAAGTTTAGTGTCTGTTCCAGGATCAAGTGAACACCAATGCGGATTGAGTGTGGATCTAACAAGTCAAAGTGTAATGGATGGAACGTATGGGACATTTGGGGAAACACCAGACTATAATTGGGTTGAAGAAAATGCCTATAAATATGGATTTATTTTGCGTTTCCCAGAAAATGCAGGTGATAGAACAGGCGCTACAAATGAGCCATGGCATTTTAGATATGTAGGAAAAGAAGCCGCTAAAGAAATTCATGATAAAGGATGGATCTTAGAGGATTATATTGAGCATCATGGATTTGCATATAATTTGCGTTTGAATTGACGTATATAAAGGAATTAGTTTAAACTGACTGTGGTGATGATTATGTGGTTAGGATTGCTAATTCCTTTTTGGTACTACTTTGGGATCGGCCATTGTGTACTTTATCAAAAATAAAAAGAATGAACTTTTATCTAGATGCTTTTCAGGTATTGCCTCTGGTGTCATGGTGGCTGCTAGTATTTGGTCTTTATTGATTCCAGCGATGGAACAAGAAAAGAATATTTTGATTATTGTACTTGGTATATTCTTAGGAGCTTTATTACTTCTTTTCTTAGATTGTATTGTTCCTCATATGCATCCTGGAACAAATGATGAAGAGGGAAAAGAATCGCATTTTAAGAAAACGACAAAGCTAGTATTTGCAGTAACTTTGCATAATATTCCAGAAGGAATGGCTGTTGGTATAGTACTAGCACAAGCGATTCAAACAGGAAGTATATATGCGGCTTTAGCTTTATCCATTGGAATTGCGATACAAAATTTTCCGGAAGGCGCTATTTTATCTTTACCCTTAAAGAGCAATGGCTATTCAAAACATAAGGCATTTTTGATAGGTTCATTATCGGGTATTGTAGAACCTATATTTGGTTTTTTCACAATTTTGTTTTCAAATTGGATCTTACAATGTTTACCGTTTTGTTTAAGTTTTGCGGCAGGAGCTATGTTGTTTGTGGTGATTGAAGAACTTGTTCCTGAAATGGCTCAAGGAAAGCATTCGAATCTTCCAACAATTTCTTTCTTGTTCGGATTTTGTGTGATGATGGTATTGGATGTAATTTTGGGATAAGCTTTCATTTTTTTCAGAAAAGAGTTAAAATTATTTTACATTATGTAGAAGACCAATATGGAATTCTGCATTTTCTTTTGGGAAGGGTGAAGGCGTTGGAAAGCACAGATTTATTAAAGGGAAGTATATGGAAATCAATATTGATATTTTCTTTACCATTACTGGTTGGAAATTTATTTCAACAATTATACAATACGGTCGATTCGTATGTGGTAGGAAACTTTGTCAGTTCGCATGCCCTGGCCGCCGTAGGACAATCGACTTCCATCATTAATATGTTAGTCGGATTCTTTATGGGATTATCAACGGGTGCTGGTGTTGTGATTGCACAATATTTTGGGGCCAAAGAAACAAAAAAGATGCAGGATTCCATTCATACATCTTTTAGCTTTAACTTTAGTTTTATGTGTCTTATTCACCATATTGGGTATTGCTCTATCTAAACCCATCTTAGTTATGATTGGTTCTCCTAAAGAAGTTTTACCTTTGGCCGTGATCTATCTTCAAATTTATTTTGCGGGTGTGTCCTTTTCATTAATTTATAATATGGGAGCCGGAATTTTAAGAGCTTTGGGCGATAGTAAAAATCCGTTGATTTACTTAGTCGTATCGAGTTTAGTCAATATTGTATTAGACTTTGTGTTTGTGATCTACTTTCATTTAGGTGTTGCCGGTGTTGGTATTGCGACAACACTTGCACAGCTTGTTTCTGCCATTCTAGTCATGAATGAATTGATGCATACAGATAAAGAGTATAAGGTATATATTTCTAAGATTCGTTTTTCAAAGCCCATTCTATCAAGGATTATTTCGATTGGAATACCGGCAGCTCTACAAAATAGTATAGTTTCTTTTTCCAATGTGATTGTTCAATCGTATATTTCTAAATTTGGATCGGCTGCTGTTGCAGGATATAGTACAACTACAAAATTAGATGGTTTCTTGCAGCTTCCAATTCAAAGCTTCTCGATGGCTATCACAACGTTTGTAGGACAGAATTATGGGGCTCAAAACTATAAGCGTGTAAGAAAAGGCTTGTATACAACACTATTGATGTGTGAAATAATCATTGCATTAGGAGCCTTCTTGATTTATACAAATGGAGAGTTCTTAGTTGGATTATTCTCACAAGATAAAGATGTGATTGTAGCTGGTGTGACTATGATTTCTGTCTTTGCGCCAGGCTATATCTTCCTTCCTTTATCCCATATTACTGCAGGTGCTTTAAGAGGTGTTGGTTTATCGAAAGTACCAATGTATTCGATGATTTTATGTTTCGTTATTTTAAGACAAGTCTATTTATTTGTGGCAACACAATTTAGTTCGGAATTAATTACTGTATTCTTGGGTTGGCCATTGACATGGATCGTAAATGCAGCACTATTAATGGGGTATTATCATATATATTCAAAGAAATTAGTAAGAGGCGATATTTATTAATCGTCTCCTTTTATACCCTTGAACATTTTAAATGGGTGTAAAGGGTATAAAAGGTGGTAAGTCAAGATGTGTATAGTAATAGTAATGATTAGAAAATTCCTGTTATGAAAATGAAAAAGGGCAATAAAATAGTGTCATATAAAAATTGTATAAGCAATGTAACGTTGCTTATTTTTCATGTTATTGATTTATCGTGGAGAAGATACAGAAATGGATATTATTCAGTATTCAAATGTTGAAGACTATTTAAAAAGTTTGTAGAAAACAAGGTAAGGGGCGAGATTTAGTAGAGTTTCGCCTTTTTTCTTTGTTTTGAATTGGGAATATTTAATTCCTTTCGATATTTTGATATGGTTCTTCTGGATGCGTAGAGTTCCATATTTTTAAGTTCTTCTACAATTTCTTCATCTTGTAGAGGATTTTCTGAATCTTCCACTTCAATCAATAATTGAATGGCCTTTTGAATAGAGTCTTTACTGCTCCTTTGTGTGTCTTTGAAATAAATAAATCTTTCACAGGATACATATGATTATTAAATTCATAATATTTATCACTTAAAGTTCGAGAGACTGTTGAAATTGAATAGCCCGATTCTTCAGCAATTTCTTTAAGTGTGCATTCTTTTAAATCATCTTGAAATAGAAAATAATTCTTTTGATGGGTAATTAAGATATTTGCGAGTAAAAGAATGGTTTTATTTCGACGGTTGATACTATCTATATAGAACTTAGCTTCATTTAAATATTTTTTAGCTTCTTTTGACAATTTAACTTCTTCAGAATGAATTGTTAGATTTCCCATTTCTTTGGGGATAATTTTTAATTGATCTTCATCAATTTCAATTGTGAATTCAGGTAGAATTAGATTTGTTGTACTTTCCGTATCATATTACTGCAAGGAAATGGATTGCACTCTTGCATGTGAGCTAATTCATCAAATACAGCTTCGTAAGATATATCTAGGGATTCTGAAATCGTGTAGAAATCTTTTTCTTCAAGTTCTTTTGAATAATCTTTTAGAATCGTGTATGCGACTGTATAGTCTTTTGTTTTTAATTGAATCATTAAAGAATCAATACTGTTTTTAGCAGCCACACCAATAGGTTCAAAGGTTTGAATGAAAGATAGTGTTTCTTCAAATTGGGTTTTAGTGCATTTTAAGTCCGATAGGACAGTTTGGATATCTTGATCAAAGAAACCATGACTATCTAAGGATTCAATAATATAATTGGCAATGGGTTCATTATATTTTTTGGTGCTTGTATGCAGCTGCAAATAAAGTTCATCCTTTAGACTCGGTTTATTGGATATGCCGGCTTCAAGATATTGTTGGATATCTTGACTGGGAGTGTATTCTAAAAAGGGATTGTTTTGACTGACATTATATAAAAGATCGGATTAAGTCTGTCGATCTTTACTTAATATTTCAAGATGGGACTTTAAACCTGTTGTCATATGCAATGTCTGTTTGTAGGTGTGTGTATAAATCAAATCTTGTTTCATATGTATATATGTTATAACATATTATGGTATAATAATTCAAAAAAAGTGGAGGGTAACATGATAGAAAAAATATTAGCATATATTTTAGCATGCTGCGACAAGGAAGATTTTGATAAGACTAGTGTTGCCTTGATTAGTGAAAATCTAAAGATAAGTCGTTCGCAGGTGTCTGTTGTATTAAATAAATTAGTAAAAGAAAATAAATTGATTCGCATTGAATCAAAACCGTTTTGTTTCATTTCGGTTGAATATTTAAAAGAAAAGGGAATTCCTTTTAAAAATAGTTTATATGCGAGTATAGATGATTTATTGTCAAATCAGGAAAAGAAGGATTTTGAAAAACTAGTGGGCATGAATCATTCTTTGGCTCAAACGGTTAAACAATGTAAAGCTACCATTTCATATCCTCCTAATGGATTGCCTATGCTGCTTTATGGGCCTACGGGAACGGGTAAGTCTTTAATTGCGAAACTGACATATGAGTGGGCAAGAAATCAGGGTGTCATTTCAAAAAATGGGCAATTTGTACAGGTAAACTGTAGTGAATATGCGAATAATCCGGAATTATTAACGGCCAACTTATTTGGTCATGTTAAAGGTGCTTTTACAGGGGCTGAAAAAGACAATGAAGGTTTGATTGCGTTAGCAGATAATGGTGTTTTATTCTTGGATGAGGTGCATGAATTAAAGGCTGAATGTCAGGAAAAGTTGTTCTTGTTTATGGATCAAGGTATTTATCACCGTGTGGGTGATAATGAAAAGTGGTATAAGTCTAATGTTCGTATTGTATTTGCGACTACAGAAAATCCGGATAAAGTTTGTTAAAAACATTAATGCGACGTATTCCAATGACAATCACCATTCCTAGTCTTGAACAAAGAGGTACGCAAGAGCGTATTGAGTTGTTATATAACATTTTTAGTCAGGAAGAAAAACGTTTAGATTCTCAGATCAAGATGAGTAGCAAAGTGTATAATGCGCTGTTACAAAGTAAGATGCCAGGTAATATTGGTCAATTAAAGAGTAGTGTGCAGTCTTGTTGTATCAATTCTTTATTTGATAAGGTCAATGACGAATTAGTGATTCATTTGGATAGTTTGCCTAAAGATCTTTTACAGCAGGTTTATGCGAATCAAAAAACGGTCTTGGACGATGATGAATATATATATGTGGATGATTTGCAAGGGTACTATAATGGTACAAAAGAGATTCTTCAATTAAATGATAGCTTGTTGACGTGTTATCGGAAATATAAAGAGGAACATACAAGTTTATCGGATTTTATGACAAAAGAAAAGAATTATGTTCAAAAATATTTTGATAACTTGATCTTTAGAAAGAAAGAATCGAGTCAGGTAGATTATTATAATCGTGGTGTGCAGCATATCTTTAACTTGATTGAATCGCGGTATGGATTAAAAATCACAAATAATGAAACGTCAGCTATCGCATCTTATTTAGATGAGATTCATCATGAATATCATGATTTAAGAAGCTGGTTTTTAAAACATGAAGAAGAATGTGATGATTTATATCAATTGTTGCAGGAAGAATTTTTTAGAGCGACGAATGTATCTTTAGAAATTTGTACGTATTTAAAGTCCTATCTAGAAATGGATATGTATTCCATCATTATTTGTACGTTTATCTTCTATGTTTATAATGTACAAAAAGATTCAAGGCTTTATCAAAAAGCAGCTGTTGTTCTATCGCATGGCTTTTCTACAGCTTCAAGTATTGCGGATGCCGCCAATCGTTTCTTAGGTCAATATATTTTTGATGCGCTAGATATGCCTTTATATATTGATACAGCTACGATGATTGAGAAACTTAATTGGTATTTGGATCGTATTGGCAAGGTTAAAGAATTGTATTTATTAGTAGATATGGGTAGTTTGGAAGATATTTATAAAGGTTTGCATATAGAGAATGCGAATATTGGAATTATCAACAATGTGAGTACTCCAATCGCTTTAGAAATTGGAAATGGAATTCGTAATAATGTAGAGATGGAGAGCATATTACAAAAAACGATTGATGCTTTCCGTGTCAATTTTGCGTATCATATTGAAAAGCATCAACAAAACAGCCAGTCATTCTATGTTCTTGTGCAAGTGGATTGGGTACGGCCAAGAAATTAAAGTCGATATTGGAGCAATCTTTTCCAGATGGGATCAATTTGGATGTGAAGACATTGAATTATTCGGAATTGATTGAACTAGGTAAAAAGAACAATGTGTTTGAAGAATATGATGTTTTATGTGTACTTGGAACGTTAGATCCAAATATGGAGGACATTCCATTTGTGGGTATTGAAGATTTAATTATTGAAGACACATTTGGAGATTTCAATCAATACTTCAAAGATTATATGAATGAAGAACAGCTGTTTTTGTTTGATAAAAATATTCTACATAATTTTTCATTGAGTAATATTATGAATGCATTAACGATATTAAATCCAACAAAATTGTTAGAGCAGGTTGCGAATGCGATTGATGTTCTGCAAAAGTATGTTGGAGTTCATTTCAGTAATCGTACTTGTTTTGGGTTGTATGTGCATATTTGTTGTTTGATTGAAAGATTAGTTGTTTCTAGAAATGCAGAGTATGATCCAAGTTTGGATTTTTTACATGAACACAAGGATTTTGTGGACTATGTTAAGAAGGCATTTAAGCAAGTGGAAGATTTCTATGGTGTAGATATTCCTACAGAGGAAATGATTCATATTTATAATTATGTGAAGAATAACTAGTAAAGATGAGAAAACTCATCTTTATTTTTTATATTATTTTCTATGGCACAATTTTTGCTTGTATATAAGTGAATGACGTAAATAGAAAGGAGTAAGATAGATGAGCAGGTTAATATTTGCCTCACATGGAGGATTATCTAAAGGAATGAAAGATTCAGTTTCTATGATCGTTGGAGATTTAGCTAAGAATGTGGAAACATATAGCTTGCTTCCTGGACAAAATCCTGAAGATTTTTATCAAGAAGTTTTGAAAGAAGCAAAAGAAAGTGAAGAACAAATCGTAATCTTGTGTGATATCAAAGGTGGTAGTGTTCACACAGCTTTATCTAAACTTGCAGTATTAGATAATGTAATGGTCTTCTCAGGAATGAACATGGGATTGGCATTAGATGCAGTAATGAAAAGCTCGGGTCAAAATCTTGAATTAGCAGATGCGAACGATTTGATCGAATCGGCTAAAGAAGGAATAACTGTTATGAATGGTATGACAAATGAAGATGATGAAGATTTCTAATAGGAGGAGAAAAAAATGATCAAATTATTAAGAGTAGACCACAGATTATTGCATGGTCAAGTGGCTTTTTCTTGGACATCCAAACTAAGTGCAGACTGTATCTTAATAGCAAGTGATGCAGTTATGAACGATGATTTAAGAAAAATGTCAATAAAACTAGCTAAACCTACTGGAGTGAAGTTAGTAATTAAAAATATTGCAGATGCAGTGAATGCAATCAACAGTGGAGTGACTGATAAATACAAATTATTTATTGTGGTTGAATCTATTAAGGATGCTAAGACGATTGCTGAAGCATGTAACATTAAAGCGGTTAATTTAGGAGGAACAAAAGCAACTGATGAAACTCGTAATATTTCAAAGGCAATGAATGTTACTAAGGAAGAAGAACAAATGATTCGTGATATGGTTTCTGAAGGGATTAAAGTTGACATTCGAATGGTTCCAACGGATAAATCGTTAGATGCATTAAGTGCTTTATAAAAAGAAAAGGAGAAAAATATGATATTACAAGCATTTTTGTTAGGCTGTATAGCTTTCATTGGTAAGTGTGACTTAGCAACGGGTACGAATATGATTCAACGACCAATTGTTTTAGGTCCATTTGTTGGTTTGGTATTAGGAGATCCTGAGCTAGGTATTAAAATTGGCGCAACTTTAGAATTAGCTTTCTTAGGACAAGTTTCGGTTGGGGCATACATTCCGCCTAATGTAATAGTAGGTGGAGTGTTAGGAACAGCATTTGCGATTACTACTGGAAAGGGAGCTGAAATTGCATTTACGATGGCATTTCCAATCGCTTTATTAGCACAATCAATTGATAATGTAATGTTTTCGTTGGTTCGTCCTATGTTTGGTAAATTGGCAGATAAATATGCGGCGCAAGGAAACACAAAAGCAGTTGGTACAATTCATTTATGCACAGGATTCTTGACATGCTTTGTATTGTTCTTATTAACTTTCTTAGGATTTGCTCTAGGAAGTACACAAATGCAAGCAATTGTAAATGCAATCCCTGAAGTTATCACAAATGGTTTAAGTATTGCATGTGGAATGCTTCCAGGTATTGGATTTGCGATGTTAGCACAAATGATTATGAATAAAGATGTAGTACCATTCTTTTTCTTAGGATTTGTATTATCAGCATACTTTGGTATTCCAGTTGTTGGTATTGCTATTATTGGTGTAATTGCAGTATTTATTAAAATTAATTTCCATGAAGAAGAAACTTTGGCAGTGCAAGGAGGATTAGATGAAGATGACGACTTCTAATGAAAATGTAATCACAAAAAAAGATTTACAAAAAATGTTTTGGCGTTCGTTACCGATGGAGTTTTCATGGCATTATGAAAGACAAATGCATATGGGATTTGCTTTATGGTAGCTAAAGGATTAGAAAAGATTTATAAAGATGATAAAAAAAGGTTGTCAGAAGCTCTTGAAAGACATTTAGAGTTTTTCAATATTACACCACATGTTTCTCCATTTGTAGGTGGTATTGTTCTTGCTATGGAAGAAATGAATGCAAAAGATCCAAACTTTGACACATCAAGTATTAATGCTGTTAAAGCCTCACTGATGGGGCCTTTAAGTGGAATTGGAGATTCATTATTGTTAGGTACACTTCGTGTATTGGCAATTGGTATCGGTACTTCATTAGCAGTGCAAGGTAGTGCATTGGGTCCAATCTTATTCTTATTGATTTTCAATGTGCCAGCGTTTGCATTACGTTATTTCTGCTCAATGAAAGGTTATGAATTAGGAGCTAACTATTTAACGAAGATTCAACAATCTGGTTTAATGAAAAAATTTATGCTAGCAGCTTCTATTCTTGGAGTTATGGTAATTGGTGGTATGACAAATGAATTGGTTAGTGTAACGACTCCATTGGCTATTGGTAGTGGAGAATCTGCAACACAGATTCAAGATATTTTAAATGGAATTTTGCCAGGTATGTTGCCTTTGGTGTAACCGGAATATATTACTCTTTGATGAAAAAGGAAATCAATGTTCTATGGTTGATTATTGGTACAGCTGTTGTAGGCATTGCATGTGCACAATTCGGGCTTTTAGGATAAATAGAAAAGGATGGTAAATTAAAATGTTAAATTTCGACGAAGCAAAAGTAAGACAGGATCATCAAAATGGTGTTGATATGATCCCTGAGGTAGAAAGGTAGTAGATCAAATTTGTGATGAAGGGTATGATAATATCTTCTTATTTGGAATTGGTGGAACATTATTATATGCAGGGCAAATTATGCATACAGCTAAACAATTAGGATGTTCATTACCATTATATCTAGAAAATGCAACAGACTTCTTATATGAAGGAAATAAGAAATTTACAAAAAATTCAGTTGTAGTTATCGCATCATTGTCAGGAAATACAATTGAAGTAGAAGCAGCTATTGATAAAGCTCATGAAGTTGGAGCACGTGTAATTGGATATGTTGAGGTTCCAGAATCACCATTAGCTAAGAAAGTTGATCATTTAGTTACTACGGTTGGTGGTGAATACTATTGGTGGTATACAGTGGTTCTTCGTTTTATGAAGAATGCTGGTGAATTTGATGCATACGACAAGCTAACTTCTCAAATGAAAAACTTACCTGATGCAGTTGTTCAATCTATAAAGATGCGGATGAAGAAATGAAAAATTATGCTGAGAAATACTGCGATGAACCGATCACATACTTAGTAGGATCTGGTAATCTTGAAGATTGGGCAGTTTGCTATGGTATGTGCATTATGGAAGAAATGCAATGGATGCGTACACGTCCAATTTCAGCTGCTAACTTCTTCCATGGTACATTAGAAGTAATTGAAAGAGATATTCCAGTTATCTTAATTAAAGGTGAAGATAAAACTCGTCCTGAAATGGATCGTGTTGAGAAATTTGTTAATAGAGTTAGTGCTAAAGTGACAGTGTTTGATACTAAAAAATTTGCTCTTCCAGGTATTGATGAAGAATTCCGTGGAGTTTTATCGCCAATTGTAATGCGTTCAGCATTTATGAGATTAAATGTTCACTTAGAACATTGCAGACGTCATCCAATTGATATTCGTCGTTACTATAAAGCATTAAAATACTAATAATGATTGAAAGGAGCTTTAAAGCTCCTTTGATTATATGAAAGTTGAAACATCATTATTGCAATTAATATGATTATTTTTGATATGGATGGGTTGATGTTTGATACGAAAACCCCATATATCGAAGTGTTTGAAGACATTTGTAAAAACACAATCATTATTTTCTAAGAGAATATTTGCTCGGTATGCTTTGGGACAAGCTATTTCGATTATTTGATTTACTATAAGGACTATTCATGGTTAGAGGATATTTTAGAAATTGCATATGATGAATTTGTTTCATATTATAAAACACTTTGTGATTCCAGAATCTGCCAATAAATATGAAATTGGAAGAATTGCACGATTTTTTAAAAGTGCATAACTATAATATTTGTATTGCGTCAGGCTCAAGTGTTACGCACATTAAGCGCTTAGTGAAAAACTATGGGTTTGATCTTAAGGCGGATTTGATGCTTTCATCAAAAGATGTATATGCTTCAAAATTAGCCCCGGACCAATTTTTGGCTTGTGCAATAGAAATGAGTGTTATACCAAAGAATTTTGATGAGGATAAATAAATGAAGAATTTTAAAGATCGATTATGTGGAATGAACTGTCATTATAGATTCTATTCTTTTGAATGTTTTTTTCAGGAAATGAATCGTTTAGGTATTAAGAACGTAGAGATTTGGACGGGTCCTATGCATTTCTATGTGGACTACAACAAAAATCAGAGTGTAGAACAGCTTAAGGAATACGCAAAAAAATATGATGTAAAAATCATTGGTATTTGTCCAGAACAAACAAATCCAAAGCCAAACAATGTGGCTAGTCCATCACGTCAAGAAGATGTATATGCATATTATTGTCGAATGGTGGATATCGCAAAAGAAGTCAATGCCCAACATATATTAGTCACAACCGGCTGGGCTTATTATGATGAGTCAAAAGAAGATGCATGGAATCGTTCGGTTGAAATGATGCGTAAGGTTTGTGATTATGCAAAGGCAAATGATATTTTGGTGGCTATCGAAGCTTTACAACCAAATGAATCCGTTCTTGCGAATAGTGTAGAACAATTAAAAGGCATATTTGGATGCAGTAAATCATCCACAGTTAAAGGTATGTATTGATTTTGGTGCAATGGCACGAGTCAATAATACAATTCAAGATTATTTTGATGCATTTG
>ENA-OQCN01000988-OQCN01000988.1-human-gut-metagenome-genome-assembly--contig:-NODE-988-length-14771-cov-2.301762_pt1 | contig 14771 bp, 27 predicted proteins | sample MGYA00242497_ERZ504576 | MGnify/ENA primary metagenome ERZ504576 (study PRJEB26092, sample SAMD00036296) | human gut metagenome | host: Homo sapiens | study: EMG produced TPA metagenomics assembly of...
AAGACCCCCCAAAACCCCGCAGCGCGGGGAACTGTAGCCGCACATTGCACGACACAGTACCAGAAGCAGTGGCTGTTGGAGCGCGCCGCAAAGCACGGCTTTGCCCTGCGGGAGGAGGAATTTACCGTGACCCGGGTGCAGTGGCAGCACTTTGCCAAGCACGGCACCGGCCGGTGACCCTGTTGGCAGTGACCTATGAGGGCATTTTGCAGGTGACCGATGCAGAGCAGTTCCGGGCACTGCTGTGTCAGGGCATGGGGCGCGGCAAGGCCTATGGCCTTGGACTGATGACCGTTATGCGCGGAGGAAACTGAGATGGACGAGATGCCGGGCATGATCCGGCCGGACCTGCAGGCGCTGCCGCAGGTGAAAGACCGGATGACCTTTCTGTATCTGGAACACTGCACCCTTGGCCGACAGGACGGCGCAATCACCGTTACAGACGAAAAAGGGATCGTTCGGATCCCGGCGGCGGGCATCTCGGTGCTGCTGCTGGGGCCGGGTACACGGGTGACCCACCGTGCCATGGAACTTATGGGTGACACGGGCGTGGGTGCTGTCTGGGTAGGTGAGCACGGTGTGCGGTATTACGCCCATGGCCGTCCCCTGACCACCCACTCGCAGCTGTTGCTGCGGCAGGCAGAGCTTGTCAGCAACACCCGCAAGCACCTGGATGTGGTACGCAAGATGTATCAGCTCCGTTTCCCGGACGAAGATATCTCCCGGCTGACGATGCAGCAGCTGCGGGGACGCGAGGGCAGCCGTGTGCGGCAGGTATACCGCAAAGCTTCCAAGGATACCGGTGTTCCGTGGAGCGGCCGACTGTACCGCCCGGAGGATTTTGCATCGGGAGATGCCGTCAATCAGGCGCTTTCTGCCGGGCACGCCTGTTTGTACGGTCTGGCGCACGCGGTGATCGTGGCATTGGGCTGCGCCCCGGGTCTGGCTTTGTTCATGTGGGGCACGAGTGCTCCTTTGTGTACGATATTGCCGACCTGTACAAGGCCGAGGTGACCATTCCCATCGCCTTTGAAGTGGCGGCACAGGCTCCGGACGACCTGCCGGCCGTAGTGCGCCGCCGGGTGCGGGATGCCATGGTAGAGCATCATATTCTGGAGCGCATGGTGCACGATATCCGGTATCTGCTCCTGAATGCGGATGAGCGGGAACAGGAGCCGGAAGCTGTTTATCTGTGGGACAACAAAGTGGGCACTGTGGCCAACGGCATCAATTATTTTGAAGAAGAGGGTGATGAAACATCGTAGTTCTCACCATGACGAACTGCCCGCCAAACTGCGCGGGGAGTCTGTCCAAATGGTTGTGCGAGATCAACACGGGCGTTATGTGGGCAATGTGAGCAGCCGCGTCCGATTCCATCATCGAATATGGAGCGCTGCGGGTCCGGGACGGTGTACCGGTGGAGGAGCTGACCATGCTGGTCTGCGTGGAAGAAAACGTTCCGGCAGAGATCACAGCCCTGACAGGACTCAGCGCTGCGGAATTGCAGCAGGGAACAGAACCACGGGAAGCGCTGAATAGCTTTTTGTTGTTTATTGGCAAAGACCCACTGGTGGGACATAATATTGCCTTTGATCTGGAGTTTCTGCGCATGACCTGCAAACGATATGGCTTTCCGGCACCGACCAACCGCCAGATCGACCTTGCACAACTTGCCCGCCGAAACCTTACAAGGATCGCAAATTATAAGCTGGTGACGCTGGCACAGCATTTTCAGCTGGCAGAAAAAGTGGAGCATCGCGCCCTGCCGGACTGCCGTCTGATACAACAGGTTTATTGCAAACTGAAGGAAACAGCGGTACAATAGCAACAGGAGGCACGGTGCTACGGGATCTTTTTAGTCTTTTCCCCGCACATGCGGGGGTGATCCTGTCGAAGGGCCAGAGCTGGGCGCAGCATCGACTTTTCCCCGCACATGCGGGGTGATCCTCGGCCCAGGCTTCCTGGTAGCCGAATACCTCTCTTTTCCCCGCACATGCGGGGTGATCCTCAGGGTTTAGGCGTGAACAAAAAAACAGGCGACTTTTCCCCGCACATGCGGGGGTGATCCCTGGTGGTTGTTCAGCTCGTTATAGAGTGCCAGCTTTTCCCCGCACATGCGGGGGTGATCCGGGGTTTTTCAACCCCCCAGATGGGCCGAAAACTTTTCCCCGCACATGCGGGGGTGATCCCGGCATCGACGTGGACTTGAAAACCGCGCAGGGCTTTTCCCCGCATACGCGGGGCTTACAAAAAAGAACCACGGGCGCAACGAAAAATGAAATGATATTTCTGGAAAGGAGAACTCTGCAATTTTATCGCCCGCCCAGGCTGCGATCAAGAATCCCCGCAAGTAATGGCGTAAGGGCTTGACCCGACACAAATAAAGCATAACAAACACCCCTCGGTTCCTGCTGCGGAAGCGAGGGGTGTTTTGCGTATTAAGGTGGAACGAATGCGCACTGTGATTTTATTCTGCCTTCAGGCGGAGCAAGGTGCCGGACTTTTCAATGCGGTAAAAGCCTGCGCTGCCGTCCACGCCGAACTGCAGCTGCAGCTTGAGCGAAGAGTGCGACAGCGCGCGCACCGAAGGCACGATCCAGTGCACCAGTGCCAGCAGCAGCGGCAGGGTGACGACCAGCTCGGTGGCATCCTGCAGTGCGGCCCAGCACTTCACAGTAGAGCAGCTGGTCCAGATCGATGCGGGAGATGCCGGTCTTGCAGCGCAGGATCAGGCTGCGCTGATCGGCGCGGCGGCACTCGGCGATCACCGAATCCGTCAGACGGAAAAAGCTGTCCTCCCAGATGGGCTTGAGCTGGTAGAAATAGGCACCCACCACATAGGATTCCACTGCAAACTCGGCGGAAGAAGTAAGAAAGATGATCTTGACGACGTTATCGTACTGCCGGATCTCCTTGGCGGCGGTAATGCCGTTTTCGGCCGGCATGATGACATCCAGAAACAGGATATCGTACCGGGTGCCCTTTTCGATCTCGGCCAGCAGATCCAGCGGGCTGTGAAAGGCTGTGCACTGGATCTGGACACAGCGCTGGGCGCGATATTTTTCCAGCAGGGCAGAGAGCTGGGCCAGAACTGTTTGGTCATCGTCGCAGAAGGCGATCTGGATCATAACTGGTTTAACACATCCTTTGTTCGCGTCAGCCAGAAATTACAGCTGGGCCTTGCCCATGCAGTAGGTCTGCAGCACATCGTAGTTGTCGTCCAGCACCACAAGGTCGGCATCCTTGCCGATCTGGATGGAACCCTTGCGGTCATCCAGATGCAGGCAGCGTGCCGGGTTGATGGTGCAGGCGTTCAGTGCATAGTTGAAGGGCACCATGGCCTCCTCCACCAGAATGCGCAGGCCCTTGTTGATGTTCAAAGTGGAACCGGCCAGCGTGCCGTTGTCCAGATGGGCGCTGCGTCCGGGTAGATGGTGATATGGTTGCCGCCAAAGATGTACTCGCTGCCAATGGGGGTGCCCTTGGCCATCAGTGCATCCGAGATCATGATGGCGTAATCCGGGCCTTTGCTCATGAAGTAGTTGTTCAGGGCAGCAGGGGTGGAGTGGCAGCCGTCGCAGATGATCTCGCCGTACATGGTGCGGATGCGGTAGGCTGCGCCCACCAGACCGTTGGCACGGTGGGCGAAGGGGGACATGCCGTTGTACACGTGGGTCATGGAGCGGGCACCGTTGGCATAGGCCATCACGGCCTGCTCATAGGTGGCGGCACTATGGCCGATGCTGACCACCACGCCGTGCTCGGTCAGGTAATGGGTCAGTGCAAACCCTTCGTCGTGTTCCGGTGCAAGGGTCACATAGCGGATGTGGCCGCGTGCTGCCTGCTGGTAGTGTTTGAACTGCTCCACGCTGGGCTTTGCGATGTACTCCGGAGGCTGTGCGCCCTTGTACTTCATATCGAGGTAGGGGCCTTCAAAGTGGATGCCAAGGATCTCGGCACCTTCGTAGCTGCCTCCATCACGTCGGCCACATTGGCCACGGCGTTGGTCAGCACCTCCACGCTCTGGGTGACGGTAGTGGCCAGAAAGCTGGTCACACCCTCAGAGACGATATGCTTTGCCCAGTAGCGCAGACCCTCCGGCTTTGCGTCGTTGGTGTCGAACTCGTAGGCACCATGCAGTGGATATCCATAAAACCGGGCACGATGCGCTTGGAGCCATAGTCCACATCGGCCTGCTTTTCACCATAGGGGAAGATGCCGGTGATCTTGCCCTGCTCCAGCTCGACTGCGGCAGAAATGAACTGGTCGGCGATCCATACTTTTTTGCTCTGGATGATCATATAATCAGCCCTCCGATATCATCATAAAACCTGCATATGCTGCACACGACAGCACAACCATTCTGCAGAAAAGTATAGCATTTTCTGGCGGGAATAACCAGCCTTCGCGCGCCTTTTCAAAAAATTTAAGCTGGAAAATGAAAAACGATCGCAGTTTGCACAAAGAAACAGCGTAAAATCAGAAACCCAGAGCCTTTTTGAGCCGTTTTGGCCGAAAAAAGGTTCCGGGTTTTGTGCATGATCTTTTCAGAGAGCTGTTTTGCAACAGCCCCTTAATATGAAGTAAGCCCCAGGCTTACATCCAAAGCCTGATCCACACGTTTCTGATCTTCCGGCGTGATCTGCCCGGCCCGCTCCCGCAGGCGGTGCTTATCCAGCGTGCGGATCTGCTCCAGCAGCACCACGCTGTCCTTGGCAAGGCCGGTATCCGCTGCCGGATATTGATGTGGTGGCAGGCGGGCTTTGTCCAGCCGGGATGTAATGGCCGCAGCGATCACGGTAGGGCTGTGCCGGTTGCCGATCTCGTTCTGCACGATCAGTACCGGGCGCACGCCGCCCTGCTCCGACCCCACCACCGGCGAAAGATCTGCGTAAAAAACTTCTCCTCTGTGTACCTCCATGGATCTCCCTCCCTGCATTTGGAGGATGCGCCCCGCTTATGTGATGCGTCCGGCGCATCTTCGTCTGCTCTCAGTATGAGCCGGCTGTGCGCCGGTTATGCAGCGCAGGGGATATTCCATTGTATGCACAAAGGCTTACAGAGTTTCCAGTGTGCAGAAGGCCAGCGCCATGCCGCCCTCGTGGCTCAGAGAGAGCCGGGCGGCAAGGCCATGGGCCTGCATCCATTCCGCCGTCTGGCCGGAAAAATGATAGGCAGGTGCACCGCTTTCCAACCGGACAGCCTCGATCTCACACAGGGAGAACGGCTCCCGCAGGCCGGTGCCTGCCGCCTTTAAAAAGGCTTCCTTGGCGGCAAAGTTGGCTGCGGCGCTGGCAAGCCGGTGGGCGGCGCTGCGCCCGGCGGCAGCGGTTCGTCAAGGCTCAGCGCAGCGCGTTCGGCCTCGCCGTACACCCGGCGGATAAAGCTGCAGCGTGTGCGCCGGTAAGGCTTTTTTCCAGATGCGCGATCTCGCACAGGTCGCAGCCGATGCCATACAGCATAAAGGCCCTCCTTCTGCCGCATTTGCGGCGGTGCAGGCCGTCAGCCTGCAAAATCAGGACCGGAAATTTTATGCAAACTGTGCAAATCCGGTCTGTTTAGCTTGAAGTTTCCTCGCAATTCGTGTACAATGAATGTAGTTCTTCCTAAGGGGGTGTATTCCGTGAGTGGCGAGACCGCTATTTTTTCGATCCACGACAAAAAGGACTATGAGATCCATGAGATCGTACAGCAGGTGTACGATGCTTTAAAGGAAAAAGGCTATAATCCGGTCAATCAGCTGGTGGGCTATATCTTGTCCGAAGACCCCACCTACATCACGACCTATAAAAATGCCCGTTCCATGATCCGCAAGGTGGATCGTGACGATCTGCTGCAGGCCATGCTGCGCAGTTATCTGAACGTCTGATATCGCTTGTCTGCTCATGCCCCGCCGTCGCTATGATGGCGGGGCTTTTTCATAATAGAATGCAGATGCCGTTTACCGTTACAGCCCCTCCGGTGAAAACGCAATTCAGAAAAATCCGCAGATCTTTCTGAATTGCAACTATATAAAATAAAATTTTCGCTGAAGATGGCCAGAGCGAAACGGAGGCCATTCCAACCGTCACGGCCGGAACGGCAGCGTAAAGATCTGGTTTACGACGACCTCATATTCCCACGGTTCCCGCGCCTTGCGCAACTGCTTTTCCAGCTTTTCGGCCCCCTCAAACTTGTGAATGAGGTAGAACCAGTGTCCCTTCATGCGGCTCACCGCGCACCCGGCGCTGCCGAACAGTTCGGAGTATCCGTGGTAGAGGTCGTCAAGGTATCCGCGCAGCTCTTCCCGTGCGGCCGGTGCGCCGCCGCGTGCTTCACGGAAGAGCGCCGGGTCCGCAATGATGCCGCGCCCCACCATGATGCCGGACAGCTGCGGATACTGCGCTTCCAACGTGTGCAGGTCCGCAGCGGTGGTCACATCGCCGTTGTAGCACACGGCATCCGGCACCCGGGCAGGGCGACAGCAAAAGCGGCACGGTCGGCCTGCCGCGGTAGAGCTGGCGCATCACACGCGTGGATGGTCAGCTCACAGATGGGATACCGGTTATAGATGTCCAGAATGGCAGCAAATTCTTCCGGCTTTTCCACGCCCAGCCGGGTCTTGACCGAGATAGGCCCTTCCGCATTGGCAAATACGGCGGCAAGAAAAGCGTCCAGCTTGACGGGGTCGCGCAGCATCCCGGAACCCTTGCCTTTGGCGGTGACGGTGCCGGAAGGACAGCCGAGGTTCAGGTTCACCTCGGTGTAGCCAAGGCCGCGCAGCTCGCCGATCATCCATGCGGCAAGTTCGCCGTCCTTTGCCAGCAGCTGCGGGATCACCGGTGCGCCGGGGTTTGCCGCAGGGGCAAGCTCGGCCATCTTCTTTTTAATGAGCACCCGGTTCTCCGGCGGGGAGATGAAAGGGGCATAGTAGTGGTCGGCATTGCCAGCAGGGCCGAACCATTTCTGGTGTGCCTGCCGCCACACCCGGTCGGTCAGGCCCTCCATGGGGGCAGCATAGTAATTCATGAGCAAATCTCCAAAGCGTTTGATAGGGATATTGTAACAAAAAACTCCCGCCCTGTGAAGTCACAGAACGGGAGAAGCGAGCTTTTTGAAAGATCAGTCTGCAAACAGCGGGGTGGACAGATAGCGGTCGCCGGTATCGGGCAGCAGGACCACGATGTTCTTACCAGCATTCTCCGGGCGCTTTGCCAGCTGCAGGGCAGCATAAACAGCAGCACCGGAGGAGATACCCACCAGCACGCCTTCCTTGTGGCCGATCAGACGGCCGGTGGCAAAGGCATCGTCGTTCTCCACGGCGATGATTTCGTCATACACCTTGGTGTCCAGTACGTCCGGCACAAGCCCGCGCCGATGCCCTGGATCTTGTGTGCACCGGCAGTGCCCTTGCTCAGCACAGGAGAGGAAGCAGGCTCTACAGCCACCACCTTGACGTTCGGGTTCTTGCTCTTCAGGTACTGGCCCACGCCGGTCACGGTGCCGCCGGTGCCCACGCCTGCCACAAAGATATCCACCTTGCCATCAGTATCCTCCCAGATCTCGGGGCCGGTGGTCTCGATGTGGGCCTGAGGGTTGGCCGGGTTCACGAACTGGCCGGGGATGAAGGAATTCGGGATCTCCTTTGCCAGCTCGTCGGCCTTGGCAATGGCACCCTTCATGCCCTTGGCACCCTCGCTCAGCACCAGCTCTGCACCGTAAGCCTTCATCAGCTGGCGGCGCTCCACGCTCATGGTCTCGGGCATCACGATGATGATGCGGTAGCCCTTGGCGGCTGCCACAGCGGCCAGACCGATGCCAGTATTGCCGGAGGTAGGCTCAATGATCACGGAACCTTCCTTCAGCAGGCCCTTTTCCTCGGCATCATCGATCATCTTTTTGGCGATGCGATCCTTGACAGAACCGGCCGGATTGAAGTATTCCAGCTTAGCAATGATGTGGGCAGGCAGCTCCTGCTCCTTTTCAATGTGGGTCAGCTCCAGCAACGGAGTATGACCGATCAGCTGATCTGCGGCAGTATAAATCTTGCTCATTGTAGTTTCCTCTCTGATACAGTTATGGGCACATGTGCCCTGCCGGACGACCCGATTCTAAAACCTTTATACCAACATCATTTGTGGGTTTGATGGTATTATAGACCGTTCTGTGCGGTTGTCAATGGATTTTTTGAAAAAAGTGGGATTGAAATATTATTTACCCTGTTGTATAATAGGTTAAAAACTCAATCTATAACCAACAAAGGAAGTACACTATTATGATCGTGTCCACCAAAGGGCGCTATGCACTGCGCGTGATGATCGACCTTTCCGAGCATCAGTCTGAAAAATATGTCCCTCTCAAGGAGATCGCTGCCCGGCAGGAGATCTCGGAAAATATCTGGAAAACATCCTTAAGGTGCTGGTGCAGAACGGCTTTCTGGAGGGCTTGCGCGGCAAGGGCGGCGGCTACCGGCTCACCCGCAGCCCGGATCAGTACACCGTGGGCGAGATCCTGATGCTGACCGAGGGCAGCCTTGCGCCGGTGAGCTGCCTGACCCCCAATGCGACCCCCTGCTCCCGCATGGCAAACTGCCGCACCTACGAGATGTGGAAGGGGCTGGACGATCTGATCTCCAATTATTTCGGCAATATCACACTGGCCGATCTCGCCCGGCCTGATCAGGCGGGAATGATTATGTGATCTGACGGTATTTCTGATAACATGCAAAAAGGCGCACCGGCTTGACCGGCGCGCCTTTTTTTTGCACAGTTCTCGGCGAAATGTGCAATTTTTCTTATCCAGAATCACGGTTGATGGATTGGGGCTCCTGCGGTATACTTTACCCTTGATGTGTCCATTTACGCTTTTGATCGAGGAAAGGGGAACTTTACTACGAAATATATTTTTCAGTTTGCGCGCATTCTTGCGTTTTGTTTTTTGGGCGAGATCCTTCATGTAGTGCTGCCGCTGCCAGTCCCGGCCAGCGTCTACGGTCTGGTGCTGCTGCTGGCAGCGCTGAACTTCAAGCTGGTAAAGCTGGACGATGTGAAAGAGGTTGGAACCTATCTCACAGGCATCTTCGCTGTTGTTCGTGCCCGCTGCCGCCGGTGTGATGGAACTGTGGGCAGAGATGGGCGAGATGCTGCTGCCCATCCTCGTTGCCATTATCCCGGTCACTGTGCTGGTGATGGTGAGTGCAGGCAAGACCACGCAGGCCCTGACCGGCCGCAAGAAAAAGGAGGCTGACAATGACGCAGCTGCTGAATGATTTTTTGTCCGGCTCCGCAGCATGGGGCGTTCTGCTTACGCTGGCCGCGTTTGCACTGGCACCCTTATCAATAAGGTGACAGGCAAAGCCATTTTTAACCCGCTGCTGCTGGGCAGCATCTTTGTGATCATCTTTCTGTCGGTGTGCAACATCCCGTATGCAGACTACAAGGCCAGCGCGGCACCGGTGAACTATCTGCTGCTGCCCGCCACCGTGCACTGGCCATTCCGCTGTATGAAAAGATCGACCTGCTGAAAGAGAACGCCGCCGCCATCATTGCGGGTATCTCGGTGGGCACGCTGGTGAGCCTTGGCAGCGCACTGGCGCTGGCACTGGCGCTGGACCTGACCCGTGAGCAGTATGCCACCCTGCTGCCCAAATCCGTGACCACCGCCATCAGCATGGATGTGGCCGCTGAGCTGGGCGGCATTGCTGCCCTGACCGGTGCGATCGTCATTGTTACCGGCATCGTGGGAGCGCTGCTGGCTGAGACGGTGTGCAAGATGTTCCACATCACCGACCCCATCGCCAAGGGCGTGGGCATCGGAACTTCGGCCCATGCGTGGGCACCAGCAAAGCCCTGCAGATGGGCGAGGTGGAAGGTGCCATGAGCGGCCTTTCCATTGCGGTGGCCGGTGTGCTGACCGCAGTGCTCTGCCCGGTGTTTGTGAACCTGATCCGGTAAAGGATTTAAAATAGCCGCTCTGGCTTTTTTCAGTAGAATTTATTTATTGATCCGGGAACCTCAGTTTACAACAAAAATGAGATAGGCAACCCCTTTCGGGGAAGTCTATCTCATTTTTTTGTTGAGGCTGTTTTTATACGCCGCTGTGTTCCCGTTCATCCTTCAGGATGGCCGTCACGCTCTGCATGGTGCTTACTGCACGATGCAGTTCTTCGTCGCCAAGCTCTGCACGCAGGCGGGCGTAACAGCGCTGCATGAACGCGCGCTCCTCCGCCATCAGCTCCACAGCCTTGCTGGAAAGCTCCACATAGGTGCGGCCCGCTTCACGGTCGGTCTTCCATGCCACAAAGCCATTGTCCTGCAGCTTTTCAACGGCCTTGGAAAGCTCTGTCACCTTCAGGCCCATAACGGCAGCAAGGTCAGCCAGATAAACCTTACTGTCCGGGTGCTGTTCGGCCTGCATCTTGATGTAATATAAGATCAGGTAATCCGCCCGCTGGATGGTGCTGAACACCTTGTCGATATCAAAATTGTGCAGGAAGAACCATTCTTCCGGGTGATGTTTCAGTTCCACGCTCATCATGCATCCTCCCTGTTATTCCCGCTCATTGCGGCGGATATATTCGTGGGTGCCGCCAAGGCTCTTGTAGGCCGGGCGGATGATCTTGTTTGCGCTGAGCAGCTCTTCAATGCGGTGGGCGCTCCAGCCCATTACGCGGGCCACGGCGAACAGCGGCGTGTACAGCTCCATGGGGATGCCCAGCATATCGTACACAAAGCCGCTGTAGAAGTCCACATTGGGGCTGACACCCTTGAAAATTTTGCGCTCCTCCGCGATCAGCTGCGGGGCCATGTGCTCGATCTTGTTGTAAAGGGCAAGGTCCTTGTCGCGGCCCTTCTCGTGGGCCAGCTGTTCCACATAGCCTTTGAATACCACCTCACGGGGGTCACTGAGGGAGTACACCGCGTGGCCCATGCCGTAGATCAGGCCTTTGCGGTCAAATGCTTCGCCGTGCAGCAGCTTTTTCAGGTAGGCTTCCAGCTCTTCATCGTCCTCGGTGTCGTGCAGGTTTTCGCGGATGTTCTGCATCATCTGCATCACCATCAGGTTGGCACCGCCGTGGCGCGGGCCTTGAGGGAGCACAGGGCAGCCGCCATGGCCGAGTAGGTATCAGTGCCAGACGAAGTGACCACGCGGGTGGTAAAGGTGGAGTTGTTGCCGCCGCCGTGCTCGGCGTGCAGCAGCAATGCCACATCCAGCACGCGGGCTTCCAGCTCGGTGTACTTCATATCCGGGCGCAGCATCCGCAAAAAGTTCTCTGCGGTGGAAAGCTCCGGGTCCGGCCGGTGGATGTACATGCTGCCGTCTTTTTCGTAGTGGTTATAGGCATGGTAGCTGTACACGGCCAGCATGGGGAAGATGCCGGCCAGCTGGATGCTCTGGCGCAGCACATTGGAAATTTCCAGATCACCGGCCTTGGGGTCGTAGGATGCCAGTGTGAGCACGCTGCGGGCCATGGAGTTCATGATATCGTGGCTGGGGGCCTTCATGATCACATCACGGGTAAAGTTGGTGGGCATGGTGCGGCACTCGCCCAGCACGCGGCAGAACTCTTCCAGCTTTTCCTGCGTGGGCAGCTCACCGAACAGTAGCAGATAGCCCGCTTCCTCAAAGGCAAAGCGGCTGCCGGACGACCCGCGGATCAGGTCTTTCACGTCGTAGCCGCGGTAGAGCAGCTGACCGTCGGCAGGCTTTTTCACCCCGTCCACATACTGGAAGGCGCGGATATCGGAGATATTGGTCAGGCCCGCCAGCACGCCCTTGCCGTTTTCGTCGCGCAGGCCCGCTTTAACGCCAAACTCCTTGTACAGGTCCTTGCTGATGCGGTCATGTTCGGCGCACAGCGGCTGCTGCTGGTCGAAGTATCCCATTACGTTCTGCAGATGATCCATTGGTAGTTGCTCCTTTCCCATTGCCGTCAGCTTGTACTCACTTGGCAGGTCATCAGGAAGTTTTCTCTGCGAACAGCCCGGAACTCCAGTCCCGCCCTGCTGCCTGTGGCAGCAGGGTACCACCCCCAGGACATTCGCTGGAGAAACTTCCTGCCGTCCTGCCCGAAAAAACCGTATTGATTCGGGACGGCATTCACTTACATTCAGAATACTCTTTAAGATTACAAAAAGGATATTTCGGTGTCAAGGTACTGTTTGTAAATAAAAAAAGAACAAAATCGGAAAGCTGCCGGGTGCGCATTTGCCCTTTAGCGCAGGGGCAGTTTTTGAGACGGTAACGCACAAATAAGGCATCTTCCAGCCGGATCTCAGGAGACTGGCAACAAATAAAGCCACGACGAAACCGCATTTGTAAACGGTTCATCGTGGCTTTTTGTCATATCGGAGTGGCGAGACTCGAACTCGCGGCCTCCTGCTCCCAAAGCAGGCGCGCTACCAACTGCGCAACACCCCGGCATCCGGCGGCACTGCTGCACCGCCGGAATATAGTATATCGTTTTTGGAGCGGTTCGTCAATAGCGGCGTGGCCCTGCCGTGCTTTAATTAAAGGAGCGGAAGCCCTTGCCGATGATCTCGCTGGAATTGACGATGGTGATAAAGCTCCGGGGGTCGTTCTCCCGCAGGAAGTTGCGCAGCTGCAGGGCCTGACGGCGGGTCAGCACCGTCACCAGCACGCTCAGCTCGTGGTGGGTGTAAGCGCCGTAAGCCTTTTCCACGGTAGCGGAACGGTTCATTTCCTTGATGATGAAGTCCAGAATGGGCTGCGGGTTGGCCGTCACGATGGTGCACACCTTGCGCAGGCGGATGTTCTCGATGGCACCGTCCACCACAAAGCTCTTGCCGATCAGGCCAAGGATGCAGTAAAGGCCGGTGCCCATACCGAACCGCCATGCCGCCGCCAGCACGATGAGGATATCGCTGACCATCAGGGCTTTGCCGATCTCCATAGAGGTATATTTTGCCAGAATCAGGGCCACAATATCCGTACCGCCGGTGGATGCACCGATGTCGAACACGATCGCCGCACCCAGAGCCGGCAGGAACACGGCGAACACCAGATCCAGCATGGCATCGCCGCTCATGGAAACGTTGACGGGATAGAGCCACTCGCACACCGACACAAAAAAGGACAGCGCAAAGGAAGAATAGATCGTCCAGCCCATGGTCTTGATGCCCAGAAAGACGAAGCCCAGCACCACCAGAATCAGTTGATGATCCACATAAAGCCGCCCACGTTGATCCGGGGGAACAGGTCTGCCAGCAGAATGGACAAGCCCGAGGTGCCGCCAAATGCAAAATGATTGGGATTTTTAAAGTAAACGATGCCGACCGCCGTCAGGATCAGGCCGAGATTCAGCTCACCGAAGAAATTTAAATTCTTCAGCATATTTTTCCTGCTGAACGCTTCTTTTAAACTGTTCATGGGGTTCCTCCTATTTTAAACACGGCAAAATGCGCTGTATGCCATGCAAAAATATACTCTCCTTGCACGGCGGTGTCAAGGGATAGGGAAAAAGTTGTGGAAAACAACATGAATTGGGGATTTTTCGGATGAGAGAACTCCTTCAGTCAAAGCCTGACGGCTTTGCCAGCTCCCTCGGGGAGGGAGCCTTTGGCAAAGAGAGAAAGCTTTACCGTACTGCCAAGGGCCCCATCTCTGAGGGGGCTGGCACCGAAGGTGACTGGAGGAGTTAAGCTCCCCCTCTCGGGGGAGCTGGCGAGCGTATGCGAGACTGAGAGGGTTTTCTCTTGAAGAAATCGGCAGAATAGTGTATTATATAGTATTATGGAATATATAGGCACTTTGTGCCTTTGACAGGGGGAAAACACATGGCAGATAAAAACTTTTTGACCGACATCATCGACGCGGATCTGGCCGAGGGCAAGATCAGCGAGATCCATACCCGCTTCCCGCCCGAGCCCAACGGCTACCTGCACATCGGCAGTGCCAAGGCATCTACATCAACTGGTCCATTGCAAACCAGTACGGCGGTAAGTTCAACCTGCGTCTGGACGACACCAACCCTGCCCGCGAGGTGAGGAGTACGTGAACAGCATCATCGAGGATCTGCACTGGCTGGGTGCCGACCCCAACGGCGGCATCTTCTACGGCAGCGACTACTTTGACAAGTGCTACGAGTATGCCGAAAAGCTCATCATGGAGGGCAAGGCTACGTGGACGACCTGACCCGCGACGAAATGCGCGAGTACCGCGGTGCCGATGCGGCAAGCCTTCCCGTCCCTCTCCGTGGCGCGACCGCACCCCGGAAGAGAATCTTGACCTGTTCCGCCGGATGCGTGCCGGTGAGTTCCAGGAGGGCGAAAAGACCCTGCGTGCCAAGATCGACCTGGCCAGCCCCAACATGAACATGCGTGACCCGGCCATCTACCGCATCAAGTACGCCGAGCATCACCGTCAGGGCAGCAAGTGGTGCATCTACCCGATGTACGACTTCGCACACCCCATTCAGGATGCCATTGAGGGCATCACCCACAGCATGTGCAGTCTGGAGTTCGAGAACCACCGTCCGCTGTACAACTGGGTCATCGAGAACATTTTCGGCACTGCCTTCCCCAAGCAGCGTGAGTTTGCACGCCTGAACATGACCAACACCGTCATGAGCAAGCGCTACCTGCGTGAGCTGGTGGAAATGGGCATTGTGGACGGCTGGGACGACCCCGTATGCCCACCTGTGCGGCCTGCGCCGCCGTGGCTACACCCCAACCTCCATCTTCACCTTTGTGCGGGAGCCGGCATTTCTAAATCCGACAACCTGATCGACATGCGCCAGCTGGAAGCCTGCATCCGCAGCGAGCTGGACCTGA
>ENA-OQCN01000989-OQCN01000989.1-human-gut-metagenome-genome-assembly--contig:-NODE-989-length-14747-cov-2.655130_pt1 | contig 14747 bp, 20 predicted proteins | sample MGYA00242497_ERZ504576 | MGnify/ENA primary metagenome ERZ504576 (study PRJEB26092, sample SAMD00036296) | human gut metagenome | host: Homo sapiens | study: EMG produced TPA metagenomics assembly of...
GTATGGTTTTACAACGGCGTCGCATCTATGAAAGCGATGCAGTATGATATGGCGTTTATCGACATTGAAATGCCGCAGGTAAACGGGCTTACTTTGGCGGCTCATTTAAAAGCTTTTAATCCCAATATAATTATTTTCATAATTACTTCCCACGAGTCTTATCTTGACGACGCAATGGATTTGGATGTGTTTCGCTATCTGTCAAAGCCTATTGACAATGACCGTTTTTTCAGAGCATTAAATACGGCTATTAACTATTATCATTCCAATACTCAAATAATAACTCTTGAATACTATGACGAGTATTATTCTGTTTTCACAAGCGATATAGTATATATAACTATTGAAGAAAGAAAGGCTGTTATTATAACACGGCAGAAGAAGTATTATACAAATAAAAAATTAAGTTATTGGAAAGAAAAACTAAAGGATTACGATTATTTTGCACAACCGCATTACAGCTATCTTGTTAATCTGAGGTATGTCTCGGATTTTAATAAGACTCAGCTTAATATTAAAGTAGATTTAAAAACTAAAACTCTACCTATATCTCAAAGGAACTATTCAAACTTTAAAAAGGCATATTTTGCATACATAGGGGTATAAAAATGGTATATACAATTTGCTATGCACTTATTTTTCTTGCAGAAATTCTGATATCACTATTTTATTTTGAAAACAAATTTGAAAGAAAGGCAAGTAAAAAGTTTCTGATAATCTCATTACCGACAGCTTATACAATTCTGTACTTTGCAAGGCTGTTTAATATAACCGTTGTAAATATGCTCGCATTTTTTGTCTGCAATTTCTTTTTGCTTCGTCTTTGCTACAAGGCAAAAATAAAGTCCGCAATATTCCATTGCAGTATACTTTTAGTATTTAATGTTACTACAGAATTTGTTGTTATGTTATTTTCAGCTGCCATACTCGGGACTGAACTACTCGCCTGTCTTGATAATTCGGTAAACCTTATTTTTCAATCAACCATCAGCAAACTGCTTTATTTTTCTTCAATGTATATACTGTCTAAGGTATCATCAAATGAGCGTCGTAAGGAAAGTCCTGCTACGTCGCTTATGCTGTTTCTTCTGCCAATATCAAGTACTCTGATATATATGCAATATTATATTCACTTGCAGAATATGAATTAGGACAAGTCTTTTTAACCTTGCTTTTAATCGGCATAGTGGTGTTGCTTTTTTCAAACATAGCGGTGTTCTGGGTTTATGAATTCACTCTGAAAACTCAGAGCCGCAATATGGAATTGGAATATGAAAAGCAGAAACTAAAATCTGCAGCTGAGTATTACGATTTACTCAATGAGCAAAATGAAAACTCAAAAATTGTTATGCACGACATAAAACGGCATTTAAACGCCATTAAGAGCATCGCCAAAGACAAGGCTGTTACAGAGTACATAGACGATTTTATTGAAGACTTCAGCATAAATAAATCTGTTGATTACTGCAACAATCCTATGGCCAATTCAATCGTCAACAGGTACAAATCCTTCTGTGACAAGTTCGGAGTGAAGATGAATATTGACATTAGAAGTGCTGATTTTGGCTTTATGAGTGAACCCGACATAACTGCTCTGCTTGACAATCTGCTTGAAAACGCAGTTGAAGCGGCACAAAATACAGAGAACGGATTTATAGATTTTTCGGCTTTCGTCCGCAAAAATAAATATCTGTCAATGCAGCTTACAAACTCGGTCAAGAATATTGTAGCCGTCAAGAACAACCGCATAGCATCATCAAAAAAATCTGACGCAATACATGGAACGGGACTGAAAAGCATTAAAAGAGTAGTTAAAAAATATGACGGTGAAATAAATATGAAATTCAATGAGGATGATATGACCTTCACCTCAAACATTGTGTTTGAAATTCGGAGATAACGCAGTAATCGAATCATATAATTCCTTGACTAATGAAATGCATTATATAATGAGAAATTCCAATACCTAATAATACTGATATCAACAAGATGAGATCTAATTGATGGAATTAAGAATCGGAAAGAAATTGCAAATATAAAAGTTTTGCAGTTGGATTTATTGTTATTATTTTTGCCTATTAAACATTTTATATAGCAAGCTACTTTTACCCCCATGTTCACGGTAACACTGTTCAGTTACGATTTATCTAGGCTTTTTCGAGTTTTATAATAATCATGTAAGTGCTTAAGTATCGCTCTTTAGAAATAAATTATATTTTCTTAGACTTATATAATCTATCTGCATTGATACTATTGTCTGTTTCAACAATTATTTATGTAATTTTGATGTTAAAAATCAAATTATAGTATCAGGAAAAGGAATATCTAATGAAATGTTTTAAAAATCGCTATAACAATTTATCATATATAATTTTCACAATACTATCTTTGTTTTCAATAAGTCTGATTTTTAACAATAATGTATGGTTTGATGAAGCTTATACACTGTCGCTAATTCAGCACAATTATTCCGAAGTAATTGAAATATTAAAATCGGATATGCATCCTCCTCTATACTTTATATCTCTGAAATTCTTCTGTGAGATTTTCGGTTATTCAATACCGATTACCAAAGCTTTTTCGGTACTTGGCTATATTGCGACGCTTTCACTTGGCTTAACGGTAATCAAAAAACATTTCGGCAGAAAAACATCAACAGTCTATATGCTTACCGTCGGCGCGATTCCAATGTCGCTTTATTTCAGCGTTCAGCAGAGATCGTATCAATGGTCCATATTTTGTTACACTTTGCTTTACGGAAGCTTTGCTGTTTCTTGAAAATCACGGGACGCGGCATTGCGTTATATTTGTTATCACCGCTTTGTTTGCCGCGTACAACCACATTTACGCTTTGCTTGCGGTCGGCGTGATTTTCATTTTCGTGAATATCTATGCTTTTGTAAAAGACGGAAAGCTGATAAAAGCAATCATAATATCTGATATAGCTATGACGGTGGGATATTCTCCGTGGATTATCCCGCTGTTATATCAAACCGAGCGGCTGCCGGTAGCTTTTGGCTAAAAGGAGTAGAACCGCTTTCGGTGGTTGTGTTTGCATCGGGACTTGTTATTTCCACGCTGATACTCGCCAAAAAGGAAAACCGCAGGTTATCTGTAATATTTGCGATAACCTGCGTATTAAGCGTTCAGGCGATAGGTCTGCTTGTGACAATTTTCATTCGCCCCTTTTACATAGCGAGGTACAGCGTTGTTATATCGGGAATTTTCGCGCTGCTTGTCGCTTTCGGCACACAACATATAAAAGAAAAAGTTAAAAATATTATTTGCGTATTGCTTTGCGCACTTAACGTAGCCTGTCTTATCGGCACGGGAATATTTGAATACAACCCGTCAATGAATAATTTTTTCAACCGCTTTGATGAAATAGCTTCTTCAACAGATACATTTTTATATTGCGACAGCTCATTCGGAATTTTGTCATATTATTATCCCGAAAACACGCATATCTGCACCTACAGTGAGCCTTGGTTTGTGGCATTTGATAATATAGAATGCATAAATAAAAACGAACTTTCCAATAAAATTCCGCCCAACGATACCGTTTGGTTTGTAAAGAATGAATTAACTAAAACACCCGAATATATACAAAGTAATTTTGATTTAGAGTTGGTTGATTCATTCAAATGTGATTTTAATACCTTTAATGTATATTTGGCTAAAAAATAATATGTATTATATGTTCTTACCATCATACTTTTATAATGTTTTATTTTTTATTCTATATAGCAAACTGCTCTTACCACCCTGTTCACGATAACGCTGTTCGGTTTCGATTAATCCGGCTTTTTTCAAATCTTTAATAGCTCTGCGGACGGTAGCAGGCGACAGCTTTATGTCGCCTGCTATTTTGTTTACTGAGGGCCAGCATTCGCCATTTTTGTTTGCTCGGTCGAGGAGGTAGGTATATACGGCTACGGCTCTGTGAGGTAAGTCCATTTGATACAGAAAAGTTAATCTACTCATTGCTGTTATCCCCCTGTGGTGGTCGCTCGGTTCTGACGACTACTTTTCCCTGCTTATTTTTGTTCTGTTCAACGCTTGAATTTTCGGGTTCTTCTGTTGATTCGTCTTGCTGTTCTGAATTAATAGTATCGTCACTGTCGGTCTGTTCCGCATTTGGAGAGGTCTTAAGATTTTCATTTTTCTTCTTTTTGTCATCGCTCGCTTCATCAAAATCCGAGTCAGTCACAGGACTATATGCTTTAATTATGTTGTTGAACAACTCCGAACGATTGGCATAGTGGACTTCACGGTTTCCGTTCTCCTTGACCTCATACTTTTCCTCAAACTCAATACCCCATTTAAAAAACAGCTTTAGTTTTACTTTCATAGGATAAAAACCTGTTTTCATAACAACAAATGTGCCTTTCGGAAGTGATTTTAACTCATCGGGGGTCATCAAAGGTCTTTCTATCATCTGCAATGATTGGGACGGATCATTTTTGCTTCTGCTTACAGAGCCTGACATAACAGTTCTTGAACCGAGTGCTTTTGATAGGACTTCCGCACTTGTGCTGTTTGGAGCAAAGCCGCCGAAAATGGTCAGCTGTGTGTTATCTATGATAACATCAGCACCCTCTTTGCCGTAATTTTTCTCAAGTTGTGCGAAGGATTGAATTATTGGCACTATCTGTAACCTCCTTGAACGTGATGCGGAGAACATCATCTCTGCTGAATCAATCTTTGGTAAAGTTCCAAACTCATCGCAGAAAAACACACAACGATTTTTCAGTACACCGCCGTTTTCGTCTGCAATTGAAAGTATTTCACGGTAGAGTTGTTGGATAATCAGTGAAACCATAAAGAATGTGTTGGGATTTTCCTCCGGCATTACAATGAATATTGCACACTTTTCATTACAGAATTTCTCTGCGTCAATCTCCGTATCAAGCATAAAGCTGTTCTAACTCACTATCAAGAAAAGCATTCAGCCTTGAAAGTGCCGTACTCATTACGCTTGACATAGCCTGTTCAGCTGTGTTGAGAGCCGCCCCTGCAAACCATTTTGCCTTGTGGTCATCGGGAAGATAATCCATTAATAGCTGAAACTGATTTTTGCCTTTCTTGTTGGTCGGAGCAAGTAACTCCTGAATGATTTTGAATACCGAAACAATATGCCTTTCTTCGGATTCACAGAATTCTGAAACAAGCAGAATGGTTGCTGTTAAAAGTCCCTCTGCCGCATCATAAAAGTAAGCGTTCTGTCCAAATGAAGCCGAGTCCATACCGGAAAGAATAATCGTTTTTGAAATGATTTTTGCGTATTTTTCGGCTCTTGCCTTGTAAACAAGCTGTTCGGGCTCGGCTTTGTATAAGTCCATATACTTATTCACAAGATGCAGGAGATTGTTGCCGTGAGAGCGTGTTGGGTTACGCAAATCTATGACTGAAATTTTGTAGCCGTAATACTTTTCTGCAATCGTTCCATAGTTGCGAACAATGTCGCCCTTTGTGTCGGTTGACAAGAAAGACATACCCGTAGCACAAGCGTATTCAATGCACGAATAAAGCCAATATGCGGTCTTGCCGACACCGGCCGCACCAATCATCAGAGCGTGGACATCGCCTGTGTCAACCATTGCTGTTGTTCCCTTTTTTCTGTTCTTGCAACCGACAACTATACCTTGTTCAGTTGGTCTGCTGTCAGGATTATTTCTCCACTCGTTAGGCTGAAAATCAATTCGTTTGTATGTTTTTTTGACTTCCTTTTTGGTCGCCCAACGAGCTGTGCCGTATTGCCCTTGTCCAACTGTTTTATTCTTTATTCGGTTAAGTGAATAGTAATTGCCGACCGTAGAAATTATTATGAACAGGGCAAACATTGAACCTGTGACAATAATAAGAGTTATAACACTTGACGGCATATTTCATCAGTCCTTTCACCGTTTAAAATATCCTCATTCCAGTCTTTATGAGTTGGAATGAGGATTTCGTTTTGGATATTCATTGAATTTAATTTTTCGGCTATGCGTTTATTTGCTTTCTGACCGACTTCGTCATTATCAAAACACAAGCACACATTTTTGATGTTCGGATTATCTTTCAGACATTGAAAAAGCACCCTATCCGAAACGGAGCAGGATGCCGCATAGCTGTGTTCTTTCCAATTTTTCTTGTGCATTGAAATGTAGGAAAGCATATCAATGGGAGCTTCGAATAAAAATAGCTTTTCGCTTGTGCCGTTAAAGTGAAAGCTGTACTCGGGCTGACTGCCTGCAACATTTCCTTTGTACGGATTATTCGTTACAGTTCCTCGCTTGTGAGCATGGCGAGGTTTACCGCTTGAATCGTAACCGACAAATACCGCATTGTGATAATTGGCAGATTCATAAATCATTTTTCTCCTCACAAACTCAAAAAGTACATCCTTGTCAATGCCACGAGTCAACAGCAGATAAGAAAAAACTCTGCTCATTCTGTCATTTCTCGGCGGCAGTTCAAAGGGGTTATGCTCTTTTTCTATTGGTGGTGATGTTATGATTTGACCGCCACAGTTATCCAAAAGTATTTCCACCGCTTCGGCATAGTCCTTGTTGTAAAATCTGCGGACGAAGTCAACCGCATCACCGCCTTTCTGTTCATACTGATGATACCAGAGGTGACCTCTGATTGTAACCTTTTGCGAGCCGTCAAACCATTCGTACTCCGAGCCTGATTTCCTGATTTTCTCGCCATGACTTATAAGAAATTGTGCAAGGTCAGTACACCTTGCCTGCTCTCGCTGTTCTTTTGTAAAATGAATGTAGTTTGATATTTTAATCACTTCCTTGAGTATAATTTTTTCTTTCTGCTGTAAGATCTTATAGTGGGTAATTCTTCTCTTATCACTGTGACAGGTGGCACCTATCAGCGTTTGGGTGCAGTTATTTCTTGGTGGTAGGCTGATTTTTTGATAGACAATTTTATTTGTCTATGATATGATAATTGTAAAATAACAGATTGATAAATCGGAATTTGTAGTCGCTAGGGAGGTATTTGATGATAGGATATTATTATTGCTCATTGGACACTTTTTTGACCATCTTAAAAAATAAAGAAATATATCTTTCTGATCCATTGAAAATGAATGATAAATTAGAAATAAGGTGGTATTTGGACAGGTTGAATGATGATAATAAAGAAGATGCTTTTGACTCAGTCTTTGAAAGAATGAGGATACGTTCAGGATTAAAGTTTTCTTTTGATGATTTATTAAATTGTCTTAATTTCAAAGGACAGAGGAGTGTTTATATTTCATGTTTCTCTAAAAAGCAAGATTTATTAAGCCAGTGGAGAGCATATGCAGATGATGGAAGAGGAGTTTCGATTGGTTTTGATTTAAACAAGTTAGTGATTGCGGACAACTTTTGGATTGAAAACATAGAATATACCAATAATATAGTTGAAAATGAAAGAGAAAGTGATGTCGAAATTGTAGCTGATACAATAGGGACAGTAATTCGTAGAAATAATATTACTGATAAGAAAATGCAAATAGAAGTATTTTTACATGAACTAATTCCAGTACTTGCAAAATACAAAAAATCCAGCTTTTGAGGAGGAAGCGGAAGTTCGCTTAATTTATTGTGATGATATGAAATTTGAAAAGATAATAAATTGTTATGGTGCATTTCAAGAAAAATGGGAATCCAAAACATTGAAGCATGATTTTAGAACTATTGGAAATTGTGATATTACGGAGTTTGTAAGATTAAAATTTAATCCTGATTCTATTGTAGAAATATGCATAGGACCGAAATGTTTGTTAAATAAAAATGATATATTAACTATTTCAAAGGCATTACTGGGTACGGAACCAATTGTTAGAGTTTCAAAGTCCAGTTATCGTTAAGAGGAATCACAAATTCCAGTTTATTGAACTTACATTTTTAACCCCTGAGCCTGCTTTTTATCATTAATCTTCTGCTGTAATTTTTTATCTGTCCTCTGTACTTTCTGCCTTTCTTCAAATCTTAATTGATTTTGAATTATGTTACAGAGATAGCGCAGTAGATAAAGAGAAGAAACTGCAACGCTGTTTCGGTTGGTTTTAATTGAATAATGAGGATACAGAACACCTCTGCTTGAATCAAAGACTGATTCGGCAGAGGTGTTTTCTTCATATTCCAAGAGGTTTGAAACAGGTTCTTCGTCTGTATTCTCACTTTTCTCAATTTCATCCTCGGTGATATTCAATTTCATAGCTTCCTTGATTATTGCATTCTTGATTGATTTAAATTCCTTGTTGTCCACGAGCGGAATTCTTTGCGGCATCTCGTCCGTATAGGTTCGTATTGTGTTTTCTTTTTGCTCGTACCACAGGTCATACAGTTTTTTAATTCTGTCATCACTCGCCAGTTCTTCAACGATAGAATCAACCAACGCCTTTACATCGGGCTTTAAATAACCATAAACCTTTTTGCCTTTCGTTTTTGAAAGCCTATCTGCAAGTTTCAACAGCTTATTCTGAATTGACGCGCTGATATATATTTCAGAGTTGATTTTTGAAACTAAATCCTCTACAATGTCACGAGCCTCAGCACGGAGCTTATCCCTGTGTTCGGTTTGCCTTTCATATATGCACAATAAATCTTGCTGAAAAATATCTTTTGCAAACGATGAACGCAGATTTTCAACTCCCTTTTGCGTGAGATAGCCTTCATTTTCAACCGTTGAATATGCAATCAAATGCACGTGAGGGTGGTGGGATTCGTTGTGAAACGCTGCATACCAACGAAGATTTTGCATTGGGATTTTAAGATTTTTAGCAAGTGCTTCTGTCTGTGTGCGGAGCATATCTCTCCACCGAGCTCCGGTATTAAAGCCAAGCCGTTGTGCATCTTCTCTGCGAATAGAAATTATCGCAGTCCAGATATTACCCTTGTGTTTGTCAAGTTCTTCCGTTAATTTACTCAACTGAACCTGCACACCGTCGTCGGTAAACAGACCGTGTGAGCCGAATCTTTCAGCACGGGGGCGTGTAGCGATGTATTCCGCATAAGCTTTTATGCCTGAAATTTCGTAGGCGTAATCTTCCATAACTCTTGAGATAAAATCAGATGCCGAGCCTTGATTTTGCTTTTCAAGGTAATCAGCGTACTCAAACATATCCTTGCTGTCGGGAAAATCTTTTATAATTTTTTCAATTAAATGCTTCTGTTTTTCTGTTGCAGAAGCAAACTTTTGCGAGCTGTCAAACTTCTCAACTCCCTCACGGGTGGCAATATATTTTGCATAACCGCCTGCACTAACTTTACGGTTCGGCTTGAGATATTTAAACTTTGTAACTAACTTTGCCACATATAATTATCCTTTCTGCCAGTCGTATGCGTCGTCAAAGGAAAACGAACCATTGAGTCGTTTGACTTCCTTGATGCACTCGCCACGAAGCTTTGTAAGTGTCAGTTTGTCTATATCCTGTGATGAAGCAATAATATTCATTGTCATTGCAAGTTCAACCGCCAACTTAAAAATCAATCTACTCATTCGGTTGTCACTCTCGGCAACGATTGATTTCAAGGTTGAAGTAACCACATTGGGAAGATACTCGCTGTTGTCGTTTGACGAGAGATAGCCTGCATAGAAAATGATTGCCTTTTCAATAAACTCACTGCGACTGGAGCAGTTATCTTCCTTATAAATACCCTCGACCATATCAATTGTTGACTGCTTTATCCACAGTGCAAATTTCCGCTTAACTTCTTTTCTGTTATCCGTTTCATTCAAGTGCAAAACCTCCTGTTTTGTCACAACCCACAGTTGCAACTCCTTTATTTTTGGCATTCTATTCGGCAAATCAGGCAGTTAAATCCACAAGTACAACCCCAAGGCTGAAAATTAACCCCTATGGATTTTTGAGGCTGAAAAGTGCGAAAAACCGCATGTCAGCCGCGTTGCCGTCTGCCGTGAACCGACACGAGGGAGCGACTGCAACCCCGTGTCTTTCTCCTGCTTAAAATTCCACCTTGAAAACTGCCCAAATTTGCCGTAACTTCGATTTTTCACACCTTGCCACAAACCGCCCGATTTCGACTTTTATTCGATTTCGGATACTTTTCCGACTTCTCCTTTAAAAGCCGACACGAGGCGAATGTGGCGAGAATACCGCCGATATTCATTACTTAATCACTTTGCCGTTTATCACTTCAAAATTGCACTCGGTATATGACAGTCCGTACGCTTTGACTTCACGATTCAGAATATCAAACATTGATTGTTCTATACTGCGAGGGGATAATTTGATTTCATCACTCAAAGTGTCATAGCAAATCCATTCTTCGCTCTCGGGTGTGTCCTTTACAAGAATATCAAATCCGAGGAGCATTTTATCGGGAGTAGGAAATACTACGGCGTGATTTTTACACAGCCGACTGTGAGTGAAGCAAAGAGAGTGTCGTGCTTGTCCTTTGGATTTTCAGAAAGTATTTTCTTGACTTCGTTCACAGACAAATACATTTTGAAAATATATTTATTGACGAGTTGCTTTTTCAATTTCTTTCTCTCGTTCATAAACTCATACCACCCATTCCCATATTTTCATCTTCATCAGGTGAATCAAACAGATTGTTCTGTTCAAGGCTTTCGTAGAATTTCTCCGCACTGTCATTCACGGCTTCGTTTAATACTTTTAAATCAAAACCGCAGTCCTTATAGCCTTGCGATACTGTATCGTAATAGCTTGCACCGGGCAATCCGAACTGCTGCTTAAGATTCATAATGTAAACCATTGCAGTCAATTCCGAACCGCTATTCAATTTCACAGGCAAGTCCTGCTTGAAGTAGTGAGAGGGATAGCCCTCGTAGCGGTCAAGCAGTTTTTCATCTCTCGGCTGAAGCTCCCACAGTGCAACGGGAACGGACTTACCGACGCAAGGTGCGATTGTCGCATAGGAACAGTGAGGCATACCTTTGAACTGTAATTCGTAATTTTCGACTATACCCTTTCCCACAAGTTTGGCTGTGGGGCAACGGTATTTCATCTGTTTAAGATTGAGGTTACTCCCATAAGCAATGTATAATTTTTTACTCATAATAGATTTCTCTCCTTACATACTCATAGCAAAACCCGAAGTATCTTCCTGCTCATCATTTGAAGCAGGATTGACTTCGGGTTCGTTGATATTTATATTTTCGTTTGTGTTATTAAGTTCTGCGGCTCGTTTTTGAGCAAGCCTTTCCTTTTGTTTTTCAGCCTGTGCAGGATCTTTCCATGCAATGTTGCCATCTAGATTTTTTAGAAGATGATGACGAGCTGTTTTGAACTCGTCACCTATCAAGCCCAATCTCAAAAGCCAAGTTCTGAAAGTGTACTTTTCATTATCCGACTGAGTTTTAGCGTGTCTTGCTGACTTCTGAATTAAAGCCTGATGACTGATTGCAAGGCAAAGCTGAATCGCTGACTTTACTTCTCCTGCGTGTAAAGTGGAATTGAATAGACGAAATTCAATCGTACCCTTGTAGAACACGCTGTGAAGATTCAGTACGTGGTAGCGAGTATCATCATAATGTCTGTAACTGTAATCCTCGCCGTCATACCACATTGATTTTATCTGCTCCATTGACATCGGAGGACGGTTATTGATTTCATCAAGGAAACGTGTGTCCATCTTCTGACAGTAATGTTCCCTTGACACATTCACTTTCAATGCCTTGTAGAGCAAATCCTCTTTAGCCGCCATAATGTTTACTATGTTGCGAAGTGTTTTAGGAGTATGTCTTGACGCATCTATATGGCAATGGAGACCACAGCTTGAATTGACTCTCGCTCCTGCACCACGAAGCTTTCTGACAAGTTCCTGTATAGTTTCTATATCATCATAGTTACAAATGGGAGTGACAAACTCTACCGAGTACAGAGAGCTTGCATTCTGTCCTGAACGGTTTTCACAATGGACACTTGCGTCACGCATAATCTTCCACATCCTGCCGTCATTGTCACGGACAGAATACGCATCGTAGCAACCGCCGACATGAGTTGCGTCTGTATGAAAATAACCGGCAATCACTTTCGCCGCAGTACTGCGAGTGATGCCGGTCATTTCAATTTCTATTCCGAAGTTTTGATTTTTCAAGTTACCACCTCGGTATTTTCTTCCTGTGGCTTTGGCTTTTTAGGCTTGGGTGTTTTCACCTGTGAATCTTTCATATCAATGAACTCCCTGACATTTGCAGGGACATATTTTGCGTACAGAGCGTCCACAGATTTTTCAAGTTCTACCTTGAAATCCAAATCACGCTGTGACATATACAGCCTGATTGCATTCAGCTTTTCATCATCGTACATTATGTTTACGCTTGTTTTCTTCATTTTGATTTTACCTCCACATATTTGATATTTAATTAATTATTTGTAGGCAAAGAAAGTACGACTTATATAACAGCTCATACTCTAACACTTTCTTCCTTATTAGCTATTAGAAAACCACTTTGATTCAAATTATTTTTTATTTAACAATATCATTTTCATTCCTATTAGTAATTTTAGCAGTTTCTTTAATTCATTGCTGAGTTTTGCGTGCTTTTCGTTAGAAACAACATTAACATAATGAAGTTTGAAATATATTTTATTATTACTTTACAAAAAGTAATACAAGAGTTATAATAATTATCACAATTTAGTAATTTCAAATGAATATAATCAAAAATCTCAAGTAACAAGTAATTTTATATTGAAATATATAATAGGAGCATACAAATGAAATACAAAATCTTATCAGCAATAATATCCATCGTACTTATGATTTTGCTTGTAGGCTGTCAGCAGAACAATACAATTATTAAGCCTGATATAGAAACAAAAACTGTGACGGAAAACAGCGAAGGTGATTATATAACTTTTTCACTTGATATTCCTTCAAACTGGAAATTATACGCTCAGAATTATACATCTATTGCTTGTTTTAGTCCTGATGCAAACAAAACAAATGCCAGCGAAAATATTTCTCCCTACAAATTAAGTATAGATAACTATATCATTCCATCACTAATGCCAATAGATGACAAATATAAACAAGCTTATAAAGATTTATTTAGTGGCAAATATGATGGTATTAAAGATTTAATTTGCGATAACATTGAATATATAAATATAGGGAAGGTAATAGACAGTTTCCCGGACGTTACTTTTGAAACTCCTGAAAGCATTATGGATTACTTTAATATACTTGTTGACGGTATAAGTACACCGGATGTTACAATGCCAGAGTCATGGAATGATAAAAAATGGGCAACTGATTTTACTTTCAGTGAATATAACGGTAAGAACGGAAAGATTATTGCGGTAGAATATTCCTATGTAATTATAGATAAAACCTACAAAGCTATTAATTGCTACCGTGATGACGACTTTTCCGTATGCGGAGCTTTTGATGACGATGCAGATCTTTCTTCGGGCGATTTAGCACTATGGGTTGCCGATAATATGGAAATTACCAAACACTATAAAATTGAAGATAATATGATAAAGCAAGAGGGAGTAGATTATTAAATTTTATGTTTTTAAAATCTATATATTGTAATTACAGCCGAAGTATTTTCTACTTCGCTGTTGTGAATATATTTATGCTTTTACAAATTCAAAAAATGCTGCTTTATCTTGAGGTAATTCACTTATCGGATTAATCATAGGTGTTATATTAAGCCTGCCGTACTGATTTCCGCTCCCTTGATTGACTGCATCATCTTTTGGAACTCGTCATACTTTATCTCCGTTCCGAATTTCTGATTGACGGTTTTTATCAAATCCTCATCAGACTGATTTTTCTTGAAACAGGAAACGAAGTTCTTTACAAAGTCCTCATCCTCTGATTTATCGGACAGAGAAAACAGATAGATAACCTCTGCCTGTGTGTTATAGTCGGACAACTTTTTATTTTTCAGTTGATTTTCAACCTCTGTCATTGTGTCGTTAATAAGCTGTAGATTTTCCATCTGCTCTGCTGAGATATTTTCTTGTATGGACTGGCTAAGCTTGTCTGTATCAATATCCATACTGCCGTTAAAAACGGACACCACAGCAACAATCGCATAACCACAATTATGATTATGCCGATTATTATACCGCCTATTGTTTTCATTATCTTTTTATCCGTCAGCAGAGCAACTGCTATTTTCTTCAGTGCCGCGCCTATGGTAGCACTCATTGAATCACCTCCGCAAATAAAAATCCGATTGACTTTCATTTAAGAAAAACAATCGGATTATAATATTTTTTAATTGTAAAAATAATCTTAAACAGGATATTGACTATCTCACTTATAAAGACAGTTTTCTACATAAATCATCATTCTGTTATTCTGGTAAGCATATTCAATAAATGCTATCAATGGCACTAATCCAACAAACCATGGTTTACTGACAACAAATGGCAATACAAAAGCGACAATTAGAATTAACAATAAAACAACAAAAAGTGATATATGCTCCTTACGCCATTTCTTTTTGAAATATGCTTTTCTTTCCTCAAACGAGAATGCACTTTCTTTTGAAACAGCATTATGTTTCATCTGCATTTTTCCGAAACTCTTCGTCTGACATCTTTTGTCCAGCCAACAATTCATTTATGCTAACATTAAATTCCTTTGCAAGTAGTTGGAGCATTTCAATGTCTGGCATATAGTTACCCGTCTCCCTTAATTAAAGATATTGTTGGGTAAAAAAGAAAGGTCAGTCGATTTTGCCGATGAAGCGGTAGTAGATTTCTACTTCCTGCTCACGGCTTCCGTCCTCGCCCTTGACAGCTTCGTGGA
>ENA-OQCN01000990-OQCN01000990.1-human-gut-metagenome-genome-assembly--contig:-NODE-990-length-14744-cov-7.446535_pt1 | contig 14744 bp, 16 predicted proteins | sample MGYA00242497_ERZ504576 | MGnify/ENA primary metagenome ERZ504576 (study PRJEB26092, sample SAMD00036296) | human gut metagenome | host: Homo sapiens | study: EMG produced TPA metagenomics assembly of...
CAAAATTATTTTTTATTGCTACTTTTGATGCAAAAGCAACAGTTCTTTAGTTTCTCCGCAGTGCCTCGATCGGGCTTAATTTAGCGGCCTTTCTTGCTGGATAGATTCCAAAGAACACTCCCACTGCGCAGGAGAATAACGTTGCTGCCAGAACAGTTCCCACACTGATTCCTGGTGTGATCGTCATTCCCATACTGCTGCTGATTACCGCACAGATCGCATAACCACCTGCAATACCAAGGAAAATACCGATCAGCCACCCATAATGGTCAGAATCGCTGCCTCTGCCAGGAACTGCAGCATGATCGAAGAAGTTTTTGCACCAAGAGATTTTCGGATACCGATCTCCCTGGTACGCTCTGTCACAGAAACCAGCATAATGTTCATAACGCCAATACCGCCAACCAGAAGGGAAATTCCCGCAACAAAAGAAATAAACGCTGTCACCATGCCAAGCATCTGGTTCATGGATTTCATGATATCCTGAAAGCTCTGTACCTGAAAATAATCATCACCCGCACTCTGATGGCGACGTTCAAGAAGATTCACGATCTTGTCTGCAACCATCTGGGAATCCAGAGTCTTATCTGCCTGCACTATGATCTGATAAAATTCCCCGCTGCTTCCTGTAAAATCATCCATAGACGTATACGGCACATAGATGGTCACAGGCATTCCCTCATAGCTGTAGCTTACAAACGTTCCGTTCTCTTTCTGCGTGGTAACACCGCAGATACGGAAAGTCTTGGTCAGGTCATAGCAGGTGACATCCAGTGTCATTCCTACAACATCATCTGTTCCGAAAAGTCTCTTCGCATCTGCATCTGTGATCACGCAGACATTCTTGCCTTCCTCGACCTCTTTTGCCCCAAAATAGCTTCCGTATTTCATTGTCGCATTATCCACAAACTTGGCATCCTGAGCTTCACCAGTTACAGACAGGGAAAAATCTCCCTTTCCTGTCACAGTTTCGCCGGAATAAGAGTCAGACACATTGACCCCTTCCACCTCATCCAGCTCCCGTACAGCATCAATATCTCCCGGCTCTATCCAAACATCTGCTGTAGTGGCCTCATCACTGCAATAAACAGCAATCTGTCCGCCGCCGATATCATCGATCTCACTGTTCATCTGGTTCTTCGTACCTTCACCGATGGACACAATGGCGATCACCGATGCGATACCGATAATGATACCAAGCATAGTGAGAAAAGATCTTCCCTTATTGGCCATGATATTATGGATCGCCATTTTGATATATTCATAAATATTACTCATTGGCAGTCTCCTCAGCATCTGCTGCACCAGTGTCGTCGTCTGCCGGTACAGCCTCAGCAGCCATTCCCTCTTCCAGTGAACCAAGATCCTCAAGCACCTCGTCACCGACTTTGATCCCATCTGTAACCTCTACAACATCCTCAGAGCTGATTCCTGTTGTGATATCCTGTCTTGTGATCACACCGTCTTTGAGAACATAGCAGAAAGATCCGGCTTTGCCGATATTTACAACGCCAGCCGGAAGTGTTACTACATCCTCTGCCTTCTCAGCATATATCTTCACCTTGGCATCAACACCAAGAAAAATATCTTCATCCGGCTGATCAATGCTGACAGTTGCCGAGATCAGTGTTGAACCCTTCTCGTTGGTTGTTGCAAGATGGCTGATCTTGGTTACTTTTCCGGTATACTTTTTATCACCGATCGCAATATCCGCAGTCTGACCTTCTTTTACCTTGGCATAATCATACTTGGAAACATTGATATCAACGCTTACTTTATCTGTGCTCTGCAGGGTAAAAAGCTCCATTCCCTGTGTCACAGTCGCCCCCTGCTGTACAGCTGCCTTGGAAATAACACCGTTGAAGTCAGCTTCGATCCCTTTTTTACCTTCTTCTACAAGCTCTTTTGCCGACTTTGCATCCAGTTCTGTCAGGTTATTGGTAACACGCATCTTCTCTTTTTCTTCTTTAGTAAGACTTGTGGAATCTGCCTCCGCAATGGACTTCTGCGTTGCAAGATCGGACTGGAGGTCAGCAAGATCGGAACTTGCCTGTTCTATAGCATTCTCAATACCGGAAGTATCAACGGAAGTGCTTACAGTCTCTGCTGAGCCACTTCCCTGATCTGCTGCACCCTGACCGGAACCTTCTGTTCCATCTGTAAACAGATCACTCTGACTGCTGTTCTGACTGTTACTGTAATCTGCATATTCCGGCATTTTCGGCTGGTTCACCTTTTTGTCCTCATACGCTTCTTTTGCCTGCTGGCTGTTGATCTCAGCCTGGCTTCTTGCTGCCTCAGCATCATCCAGAGCCTGTGCATTCTCATCAGAAGGATCTGCCTGCCACTGTGCAAAAGCCATCTGATAAGCAGTATCTGTCTGATTATATACGCCCTGTGCCTTGATATAAGCAGTATTCAGCTCTCCAAGCTCTTTCTGGTACGCAGGAAGTGTCTTGGTCTGATATGTATTCAGAGCCTCTGCATAGGCTCTCTGATTCTCTGCCTCCGCCTGAGCCTGTGCGTCTGCTTTCGCCTGTGCCTCAGCGGCAGCCTGTGCAGCCTGAGCCTGAGCTGCTGCCTGTGCGTCGGCCGCTGCCTGAGACTGAACAGCTGACAACTGTGATTTCAGTGATGCAAGATAATTCTGCTTGTCTTTTACCTGCTGTTCCAGAGTAGCAACCTTGGATTTCGCATCTTTCTGCTTCTGGTCTGCCTGATTCGATTTATTAATGGAATTCTTATAATCATATTCGCCAGACTTTACATTCAGCTCTGCTTTCTGATTATCCCGCTCCAGATCCTTCAGTTCAAACTCCACAAGCTTCGTTCCTTTGGAAACAGAATCTCCGTCTGCAAAAGACACCTTTTTCACCTGTGCATTTACCGGTGAATAAAAAGTCTTCTGCTCATCACTGACTACAGTACCTGTGGCATCTACGATCTCCTCCACATCTCCTGTCGCAGCTTTTGTAACGGAAACCTGCGGAAGCTGTGCCGCTCCTCTGCTGCCTCCTGTTACGGAATAAACACCACCGGCCACTACAACCGCTGCAACAATACCGATTGCGATCTTTTTACCCTTTTTCATCTTTCACTATGCCTCCTCGACAAATTCTTCATTGATCATATCTGACTCGATCTTTCCATCCATGATGCGGACCACTCTTTTGGCCTGAGCTGCAATTCCGTTGTCATGAGTGATCAGGATCAGCGTCTCTCCTGACCTGTGCATACTTTTAAGGATTTCCATGATCTCCCTGCTGGAGGCAGAATCCAGATTTCCTGTTGGCTCATCCGCCAGGATTACCGGCGGTTTGGCTGCAATGGCTCTTGCAATGGCAACTCTCTGCTGCTGACCACCTGACATCTCGCCTGGCTTATGATCCATACGTTTCTCAAGCCCTACTTTTGTCAGAGATTCCACTGCAAGCTTTCTTCTTGTTCTCCGGTCGATCCCACGGTAGATCAGCGGAAGCTCCACGTTCTCAATGGCTGTAAGGTTCTCGATCAGGTTAAAGCCCTGAAATATAAAACCGATTTCCTTATTACGCACCACAGAAAGGTCATTATCTTTCATCGTGGACACGTCCGTTCCATTCAGATAATACTTACCGGAAGTGGGCACATCCAGACATCCCAGCATGTTCATAAATGTGGATTTTCCAGAACCGGACTGTCCGATGATCGCCACAAACTCGCCTTTTCGTATCTCAAGGTTCACATGATCCAGTGCACGTACCTCGTTTTCTCCGGGATTATATATCTTGCACAGATCCACCACCCGTACCAATGTTTCTTCCATGTCTCCTCCTCTTAGCTGTAAAGCGGATATCTGCCATCCGCTTTCGCTGTTTACATATCAAACGGATATCCGCAATCCGCATTCGTCACGTAGCTCTCACCGAATAACCTCTTCGCAGTTTATTTGGTTAAAAATACAGAGCAGCATCTGCAGGGGAACAGGCTGCTCTGTTTTATTACCGGGGAAAAATCCCTCTCATTTATTCATAACGAAAAACATATCTGAATGGATTCAGATCCTGAACAGAAATTTTTATGCTTCAAGAAGAAATGCCTTGTATGCTTTATATGCCTCGTATACATCTGCCTTGCTTGTAACTTCCCACGGAGAATGCATGCTCAGCACAGCCACACCGCTGTCAATAACTTCCATTCCATAAAGTGCGGCAATGTAAGCGATGGTTCCGCCGCCACCAAAATCAACTTTCCCAAGCTCTGCTGTCTGAAAAGCAACATCGTGATCATCAAAGATCTTGCGTACTCTTGCAACATACTCTGCATTGGCATCGTTGGAACCGGATTTACCTCTTGCTCCGGTGAACTTATTGAGAACGATACCTCTTCCAAGATACGCTGCGTTCTTTTTCTCAAAAGCCTCACTGTACGCCGGATCATAGCCTGCACTTACGTCTGAAGAAAGCATGCTGGAATTGCGAAGTGCACGTCTCACTGCCAGCTCGGAATAACATCCCATTCCATCCAGAAGCTCTGCACACTGTTCTCAAAAAACCTTGACTGCATACCGGTTGCTCCAACGCTTCCGATCTCTTCTTTATCTACCAGCAGGCAGCATCCTGTACGCTTCGGTGTCTCATTCATCTCAAGCATTGCTGCAAGGGAGGTGTAAGCACAAACCCGGTCATCCTGTCCGTAAGCTGCGATCATGCTTCTGTCAAGTCCGCATTCTCTCGCCTTGCCGGCCGGAACGATCTCAAGCTCTGCTGAAAGGAAATCTTCCTCCTCAATACCATATTTCTCATTTAAGATCTTCAGAACATTCTGTTTCACAGCTTCTTTCTTCTTGTCATCCGGAAGATCAGCAAGCGGTCTGCTGCCAATGAGAATATCGAGCTCTCACCCTCGATCACCTCTGCAGCCTTCTTCTGAAGCTGCTTACCTGCAAGGTGGATCAGAAGATCTGTGATATAAAGAACCGGATCGTCCTCATCTTCGCCAATACTTATGTCAACTACACTTCCGTCTTTCTTTACAACAACGCCATGCATAGCCAGCGGCAATGTTACCCACTGGTATTTCTTCACACCGCCATAGTAATGGGTATCCAGATAAGCCAGATCTGTGTCCTCATAAAGCGGATTCTGCTTAATATCAAGACGCGGGGAGTCAATATGTGCACAAAGAATGCTCATGCCTTTGGAAAGCTCCTCTGTTCCCACATGAAACAAAGCTACGATCTTCTTCATACCAACTGCATAAACCTTATCGCCAGCCTGGATCTTGTCTCCTCTGGAGATCTTCGCCTCAAGTGCCTCGTAGCCTGCTGCCTCTGCCTGCTTCACGATCTCTGTAACGCACTCGCGCTCTGTTTTACCTTTATTGAGAAACTCTCTGTAAGCCCTGTTAAGCTTCTCCATCTCATTTTCATCTGCTTCCTTATAGGAAAGCCATGCGTTTCTTCTTTCCATCTGATGGTCCACCTTTCTTCTATAAGATTGCGGATCCTGCCTGCAAAAAAAATCTGACAGTTTCCGTTTCTCATCATATTATCTGCAATCTGTCTACTATTATAGGTCAAACAATTTTAAATTTCCACCGCAATTCCCATTCTTTACAAAATCTTTATGATTCGCTATAGTAATTCTTAAGAAATTCAGGAGGAAAAAAACATGCAATCATCCGATCAGCTTCAGACGCTGCTTCATTCTGTTAACCGAAAAAGCTATCCGGCATACAAATCTCTTCGTGGTGCTTACCAGTTTGACAGATATATTTTGTCCATTGACCATGTACAGGGAGATCCCTTTGCTTCTCCTTCTCATATCAGTGTGAAACTTACTCACCGGGATACCGGATTTCCTGCGGAGTATTACAAAGATACCCTTACCCGCATCACACTTGGCGATTTTCTTAACCGCCAGTTTGAGCAGCAGATCAGCCGCTACACCTTCCGGGCAAAAGGCTCCGGAAAAAGCGGTCTGATCTCTATCAGTCACTGTGGTCAGGAAGTCCTTGCACGCACAGCCTGTGAAGTGAACGAAAAAGGCATTACAGCCCGTTTCTTCATCGGATTTCCGGCTAATGGCCGCACCATCAACTCTCCCGAGCTTGAAAAAATCTTCTTTGATTTTCTCCCGGTATGTATCCACAAAGCATTTTTTTACCGGAATCTGGATGCCGACCGGCTGAAACAGGCTATCGAACTTGCTGAAGACCAGGAATACATCCGCCAGGAACTGCACAGACGTTCCCTGGCAGCCTTCATAAATGACGGTGCAATACTTCCCCGAGAGAGCGGTATTTCCTCCCGTCCGATGAAAGATTCCGTTCCTTTTGTTTCCCCGGAGCACTTACGTATTTCTCTTGATCTGCCCCATAAAGGAACCATCACAGGCATGGGGATTCCCTGCGGCATTACATTGATCGTAGGCGGCGGATACCACGGCAAATCTACTCTTCTCAATGCTTTGGAACTTGGTGTTTACAATCATATTTCCGGAGACGGACGGGAATATGTGATCACCGACGATTCTGCCTGAAGCTGCGCTCAGAGGACGGACGTTTTATTAAAGACGTGGATATCTCACTTTTTATCAACGATCTTCCAAATAAAAAAGACACCCGCTGTTTTTCTACAGAGGATGCCAGTGGCAGCACATCTCAGGCTGCCGGTATTATCGAAGGTATTGAAGCTGGAAGCAAAGTTTTTCTTCTTGATGAAGATACTTCTGCTACAAATTTTATGGTGCGGGATTCTTTCATGCAGCGTGTGATCTGCCGGGAAAAAGAGCCCATCACGCCATTCCTGGAACGTGCCCGGGATCTGTATGAAAAGGCTGGTATCTCTACAGTTATGGTTGCCGGAAGCTCCGGAGCTTTTTTCCACATTGCAGATACTGTGATCCAGATGGATAACTACCGCCCTGTTGACATCACTGCTGCCACACATAAGCTTTGCAGCGAATATCCGCTTTCTGCCGCCGAACCCCCAGCGTTCCATATGCCTGACAGCCATCGTATCATGACAAAAACCAAAGCTGCACCGTCCCGTCACGGCCGCCCCGGCCAGCCGGAACGCCTGAAAACAAAAGTCCATGGAAAAGACGGCTTCTCCATCGGAAAAACAGAAATGGATCTCCGCTATATCGAGCAGCTCACAGATTCCGAGCAGACCGCTTCCCTGGCACTGCTTCTGAAATATGCCGTCGAGCACCTCATTGACGGAAAACATACTTTGCCGGATATCGTTGCTTATCTGGATACACAGCTCCATAAACAAGGCCTGGCATTCTTCTCCGAAGGAAATTATATTCCCTGCGGTTATGCCATACCACGTATTCAGGAAATCTATTCCTGCTTTAACCGTTACAGACGGCCTTGATCCAATAATTACTCACTTTTATCCGTAACTCAAAACCACCGTCCTGTCGGCTCTGTCTTGCCAAACTGAACGGTGGTTTATCTTCATACATATTTTAGGGAAAGGAAAGAGTTTTTCTTAAGAGCTTCTGTTCTCTTAAGATGTCTATATCATACAAGATAAATGTGAGAGAAATTTGTACAATTTCTAATAAATTTATAAAATTTATTAACGAATTGTAATCATTTCCAAAAATAATCCTTTCATTCGGTACTTCGGACTGTTTCTCACAAATATCAATCGTGTCTCTGTTCCTGATTATCATACGTCTCACAGAACCTGGCTGCAAAGGCCGGCGGTTCCTGGTGTGCATAGAGATGTGAGATATCTCCGAAAGAACTCATACGGAAAGACGCGATACCTTTACGGCGTTCTTCTGTTGTCAGCGTACTTACCGATGACGGTGCCGCGCAGAAATTCTGAAGCATTACGATCGGAGAGATACTGAGAAGATAACTGATCAGCACGCAGCTTACTCCAAAATGGCAGAAAAAAACCAGCGTATCTTCGTTCGCTTTCTCAGCTCTGTAATAATGTCCTTCGCGGACATATCCGTGCTCAGCCAGCACTTTATCAAAACTCTGTGTTACCCAGTCATATTCTTCTTTCATATGGCCTTCCCGCAGGATATCATTATCCCACCAGCGGTCAAAACTGTAAAAGTTCTCAATTTTTGTCCAGTCCTGTGGAAGCCAGTCCCATGGAATGATCTTATCGCCGTTTCTGTCCGGTCTTCTGATCTGAACATCAAACTCTCTCAGCCATTCACACTCCGTCGCTGTCCTGCCTGTTTTCTTCAGTGTGCAGGATGCCGTATCTTTCGCCCTTCCAAGTGGTGAGACATAAAAATCCCTGACATCAAGCGCAGCAATCTTTTCAGAGAGAAATTCCGCCTCTTTCCAGCCCTTTTCTGTCAGGGAGTCTATTGTATAATCCGGGTCGCCATGTCGTATAAAAAGTAATTTCATCTTTTATGTGTCCTCCATTTTATAACCTGGATTTCCATTATATTCTTATTTTTTCTATTGTCAATTCCTGTTTTCTTTTTTATTCAGTACTGATTTTCAGATTGCAGCCTCCTTATAACCGGCAGTACGACCAGTCCTTGTCTATTCTGTCTTCTCTGCTTTCAGCTCCTGAACTGCTTTCTTCAAAGCCTGAAAAGTCTCCTCACTGATAATATGCTCAATTCGGCAGGCATCATGAAGAGCTGTTTTCTCCTGTACTCCCAGCATCATCAGCCAGCTGGAGATCAGCTGATGGCGTTCATATACTTTATCTGCGATCTTATGGCCGTCCTCTGTCAGACGAATATCTCCATTATCTGCAACTGTGATCAGATTCTTCTGACGGAGATTCTTCATTGCCACACTGACGCTCGGCTTCTTAAAACCCATTTCTGCTGCAATGTCTACTGCTCGTACAAGTGAGCTTCTTTTTCCCATGATCAATATGGTCTCCAGATAATCTTCTGATGATTCATTTGATCTCATGCTATTTACACCTCCCTCGGTTTGTTAAAACTAACCGAGTTAATCATAGCATACTTTTGGCGATTGGGCAATGCTTTTCACCGAAAAAAAAGCCTGACAGCAAAAAAGCTGTCAGGTATTTGCTACTGCATCCGGGCTGTCTCCTCTTCGATAACCTGATATCCACAATCTGAACATATCTTCAGCATTTTAGACAGTTTCAAAAATTTTTCATGGGAATAATCCTTATTCAGAAGTTGTGTATACCCCTGAAGTTTCATTTCTGCCAGAACATGTACAAGATCACTGTCTGCTTCTTTTCCATAATTTTTCAAAAAGTTTTCCTGCAAAAGCTGTTCCATTTTTTTGCAGGTATCTTCCCAGAAGTTCTCATATCGGGTACCTTCTGCTCCATTTATAAGAATCCTGGCAATGTCCCGATTTTCCCAGATAAAATTAATAACGATCCGGTCATACTCCTCCGGCTGTATTATTTTCTCTTTCTGAGGATCTGCAAGGCTGCCTGCGATCTGTTCCAAACTGCCTACGGTTTCCTCCACGATCTTTTCAAAAAGAGATGCCTTGCTTTCAAAAAAGAAATACAACGCTCCCGTGGTCACATCGGCTTTTCTGCAAATCGAACGAAGAGATGCTTTCAGGAACCCTTTATCCCTGAACTCTTCCTTTCCAGCCTCCAGAAGTCTGCTCCGCACAGCACTTTCTGTTTTTTCCATATTGTACGCACTCCATTATTTTTTCCTGTGTTCTCCGCATACAGGAAAATTCCTCTTGTTTCAGTTTTCGGCCAGAATTTTCGTCTTATTCCGGTCATGTGAATATTTTAACCCATATCTTCCCAAAAGAAAAGTATAAATGCTTTATTTCATGGGTGAATCCCCTCGATCTGTGACAATTTCATATCCCACAGACTCTGCACGTCTTGAAAGGCACCCTCTGCATTCCGCTGCTTCCTCTCCTGTACATATCTTATTGTCATAAAGCTCATACTGTTTCCTGTTCTTCACTGGTGAAAGATTAGGCATTATCACATTTGCACCTGCCTGAAAGCCTTTTTCACGGCCTCTGGGGTCCAGAGTTCCCAGTGCTGTTGTAGCCGGAAGAAGCACCTTCGGCAGCATGATCCGGATCACAGACAGAAGAAAAAGCGTCAGCTCCACACTTCCTGGCTCTTCCTTCGCGAATTTCGTATCATGATGAGGAATAAACGGCCCGATCCCTGCCATATGCGGATTCAGTTTCTTCAGAAAAACAAGATCCTCTGCCAAGTTTTCCATGGTTTGTCCCGGTGCCCCTACCATAAATCCAGCTCCGATCTGATATCCCAGTTCTTTCAGATCATAAAGACATTGTATTCTATTGGAAAGGCTCAGATTCTCCGGATGCAGATAGCGATAATGTGCTTCATCAGCTGTCTCGTGGCGAAGAAGATAGCGATCTGCACCTGCTTCCCGGAATTTTCGGTAGCTTTCTTTCGATTTTTCTCCAATGGACAAAGTAATAGCACAGTCTGGATAGTTCTGTTTTATAGACTTTATGATATCAATCATCCGCTCATCATTAAACCAGGGATCTTCCCCTCCCTGGAGTACAAAAGTCCGAAATCCCAGTTCATGTCCATTCTCGCAGCATTGAAGGATTTCCTCCTTGGTCAGACGATAGCGTTCCGCATTAGTATTAGAATGGCGGATTCCGCAGTAATAACAGTCATTTCTGCAGTAATTGGTAAACTCAACCAGACCTCTTGTATAAATCTTGTTTCCAAAATATTTCTTCTGGATACGAACAGCTTCCTGCCTGATCACGCCTACAGTCTCCGGATCTTTGTATAAATTCAGAAGTTCCGGATACTCCTCCTGTTCAAGCTGTCCCTGTTTAATAAATTTCTCTGCAATCCCCATAATTTATATACCCTTCTTTTTTATTTTTGAAATCAGTTATAGCATTCTCAAAACAGTTATAGATATATTTTATCATAAGTAATCTGACTATTCTATAAAAAGACTCTTTCCACACTTCTGACATAATAAAACGGACACCCTGCAGTAACTGCACAGAATCCGTTTCCATAAAATTATATAGATTAATTTTCAATTATCTGATCAGATCTTTCACAACCTCACCAGCAATGATCAGACCTACCACTGACGGCACAAAAGCATTACTTCCTGGCACCTGGCGACGCTGGGTGCATTTTCTGGCAGTTCCCGGAGGCAGATGCAATGTGATTTGCAGCTTATGGCCATATCATCTATCGGTGTCACTGGCTTCTCCTGTGAATAAACAACTTTCAGTTTTTTGATCCCGCGTTTCTTCAATTCACGACGCATAACTTTTGCCAGCGGGCAAACCGATGTCTTATAAATATCCGTCACCATAAAACCGGTAGGATCCATCTTGTTTCCGGCTCCCATAGAGCTGATGATCGGCGTTCCGCTGGCCTGTGCCTGTTCAACCAGCATCAGCTTACCTGTTACTGTATCAATCGCGTCAACCACATAATCATACTGAGAAAAATCAAAAAAATCTGCTGTCTCCGGCACATAAAAAGTCTTATGGATGTTTACCACTGCGTCCGGATTGATCTCAAAGATACGTTCTCTGGCTACATCCACCTTATATTTGCCAACTGTTTTTCTTGTTGCATAAATCTGACGGTTAATGTTGGTCAGACATACTTTATCGTCATCAATAAGATCCATTGTTCCGACACCGCTTCGCACCAGCGCTTCTACTGTATATCCGCCAACTCCGCCGATTCCGAATACTGCAACTCTGGACTTTTTCAGTTTCTCCATTCCTTCTTTTCCAATTAGTAATTCTGTTCTTGAAAACTGGTTCAGCATTTTCTGATTTCTCCTTGTATTCTGTGCTTGTTCTGCTATATTTACATTTCGCTTTTCTGTTTTTATGACTGCCAGGATTCTATCATTTATATATAGTCTTGTCAATATCCCTACTGATACGCTAGGAATATATGGTACAAAAAAAGACTCCATTTAAGGAATCTTGTTAATACTGCGGGTAGCCGGACTTGAACCGGCACGGAGTTGCCCCCGAGAGATTTTAAGTCTCTTGTGTCTGCCTATTCCACCATACCCGCATATTCAATTAAAATGTTCAAAAATGGGGCCTATAGGGCTCGAACCTATGACCCTCTGCTTGTAAGGCAGATGCTCTCCCAGCTGAGCTAAGACCCCAAATATGAACGACCCAGAAGAGACTCGAACTCTCGACCTCCGCCGTGACAGGGCGGCGCTCTAACCAACTGAGCCACTGGGCCATACAAATATAAAACTTATTAAATGGACCTTCGGGGACTCGAACCCAGGACCGACCGGTTATGAGCCGGTTGCTCTAACCAACTGAGCTAAAGGTCCAAAAAGCCGATGATCGGACTCGAACCGATAACCTGCTGATTACAAATCAGCTGCTCTGCCAATTGAGCCACATCGGCGTAATAACACCTAATGTTGAATCGAGTCAAATGAAAATCCAGTTTAGTTTTAAGTGACTCCAAGGGGATTTGAACCCCTGTTACCGCCGTGAAAGGGCGGTGTCTTAACCGCTTGACCATGGAGCCATATTTCTTATTTGTTTTTCGCTGTTTTGTTTTTCCCTCAGCGACGAGTTAAATAATACCATACCTTTTTTATAATTGCAAGCATTTTTTTAAAAATTTCAATTTTTTTTTACAAACCTGCAAAACAGACCTATAACCCTTATAAAATAAGGCTTTTCAGGGCTCCTCTTCTCTCTCAGAAATGCTTTCTTAAAAATTTTTTTCTGTTTTTTCGAACATTGACATTATTTTTTCCCTGTATATAATTGAAAGTATGGCAGCATTCGAATCCGACAGCCGCTATAAAAATATATGAAAGGATGACTACAATGAAAGTTTTATTACTGAACGGCAGCCCGCGCAAAGAAGGCTGCACCTATACAGCACTTACTGAAGTTGCAGAAACATTAAAAAAGAATGGTGTGGAGACTGAGATCTTCCAGGCCGGCGATCCTTCCAGGGAAAATGTTGCTGCAGCCGCAGCTATCATGAAAGAAGCAGATGCTCTTATTGTTGGCTCTCCTGTTTACTGGGCTTCCCCATCCGGACAGATCATCGAGTTTATGGATAAATTCGCTTCCATGGCCGGAAAAGACATGATCCATAAACCTGCCGCTGCTGTTGCTTCTGCAAGACGTGCTGGTACAACTGCCACACTTGACGTACTGATCAAATATTTTACATATCATCAGATGCCAGTTGTATCTGGTAACTACTGGACTATGGTACACGGTAATACACCAGATGATGTTCGCAAAGACGAAGAAGGCCTGCAGATCATGCGTACTCTTGGCAACAACATGGCATGGCTTCTGAAATGCATCGAAGCAGGTAAAAATGCCGGAATCGCCGCTCCTGAAACAGAGGAGAAAATCATGACTAATTTTATCCGATAAGTCAGACAAATATTCGTTTAAATTATTTCTCTATATATAGATATAGCCAGCAAGGAAAAGTACCTCTTTTGCTGGCTATATTTATACACCAGACCCCCAGGTTCTGCCTCACCTTCATTCTTTTTACTATCTATATTCAATATCCGGCAGACATTTATAATCCTTATTCACTATTAAAACGTATAATATTATATCACAACTCTCCTATCAATGATTTCATAACCTCATCTCGCAATGGAATTGATGCGGCAGCTCCCGGCCTTGATACAGCGATGGAAGAGGCTTTTGAAGCCATTTTAAGACCTTCTGCCGGCTTCATTCCCTCAAGCACAGATGCTATAAAATATCCGGTAAAAGTATCTCCGGCAGCTGTGGTATCCACTGCTTTTACCTTGAAAATATCCTGTTTGTAGATTCCTGTTTTATCCTGATACATGGAGCCGTCTCCGCCAAGTGTCAGGACTACAGATGCCTTGGGATACATCTCTTTAAATTTTTCCAGGATCTTATGTGGCTCCTTCTCTCCTGTGATCTGTCCGCCCTCGATTTCATTTACCAGGAACATCGCAACTTTATTCAGGTCACAGGTTTTCAGGTTCTCATTGTATGGCGAAGGATTAAGAATGATCTGCATCTCTTTATGGCTGGCTTTCCCAATAATGTAATCCAGCTCATTGATCTCATTCTGCAAAAGTAAAATATCTCCTTTTTCGAAATGCTCTGATACTTCATCTACAAATTCTTTTGTAATACTTCTGTTAGCTCCACCATAGAGAAGAATGCAGTTCTGCCCGTTTCTGTCTACCTGGATCACAGTATGTCCGCATGGACCAGAGATCTGGCGTATGAATTCTGTATTTACATGATTTTCTCTGCAGGTTTCCAGAAGAATTTCTCCTCCGTCCCCGATCATTCCAGCATGGTAAACCGGAACTCCCGCTTTTGCAAGTGCTATAGACTGATTTAATCCTTTCCCTCCACAAAAAATCTTCCTGCCTGTGGACGCCTGTGTTTCTCCTGGAATTAAAATACTGTCCACCTGGTATACATAATCCAGGTTCAATGATCCAAAATTCAATACCTTCATAAAAACCCTCCATCTGTATTGTCTTATGTACTCTATATTTTATTATATACAAAAAAATCCTGCAAACATAAAGTTCACAGGAAATAAAAAACTCCCCCTGTTGGACTCGAACCAACGACACTGCGGTTAACAGCCGCATGCTCTACCGACTGAGCTAAGGAGGAATACTTAAATATTTAATTTAAGGTTTGTACCTTAAAAACTACATACATGCTTGTTGATGGTCAATCAAACTCTTTGAATCAATTCTTAACCTGCGTTTCTTGGTCAAGCCCTCACCCGATTAGTAACAGTCAGCTCCATGTGT
>ENA-OQCN01000991-OQCN01000991.1-human-gut-metagenome-genome-assembly--contig:-NODE-991-length-14740-cov-2.513584_pt1 | contig 14740 bp, 21 predicted proteins | sample MGYA00242497_ERZ504576 | MGnify/ENA primary metagenome ERZ504576 (study PRJEB26092, sample SAMD00036296) | human gut metagenome | host: Homo sapiens | study: EMG produced TPA metagenomics assembly of...
ACGTAGCTGTACATCGATCGATGCTCAGACGTACGTAGTGTACATCGATCGATGCTCAGACGTACGTAGCTGTACATCGATCGATGCTCAGACGTACGTAGCTGTACATCGATCGATGCTCAGACGTCGTTGTAAGCCATTGCGTTACTCCGCGTCCTCTGCGTTTGCCTCGTACTCGGCGGCGACGGCTGCGTTCAGCACAGCCTGCAGCTCCGGGATGCCGTAGCCGCTCTCGCCGCTGGTCAGCACCACCTTCTGGCAGCCGTAGGCAGGCAGAGCTTCTCGAACTCCTCCTGCGTCTGGGCCAGCTGGCTCTTCTTGAGCTTGTCGGCCTTGGTCAGGGCCACGACGAAGGGAATGTTGTGGTAGTGGAGATAATGCAGCATCTGGATGTCGTCGGCGCTGGGGGCGTGACGGCAGTCGATGAGCTGGACCAGCAGGGTGTGGTGGCGCTGGGCCTCGAAGTAGCTGTTGATGAGGTCATCCCAGCGCTCACGGTCGGCGTTGCTCACCTTAGCATAGCCGTAGCCGGGCAGGTCCACGAAGTAGCAGTCATCCACCGCGTAGAAGTTGATGGTAGCCGTCTTGCCCGGCGTGCTGGACACGCGGGCGAGATTCTTGCGGTTGCAGAGCTTATTGATGAGGCTGGATTTGCCCACGTTGGAGCGGCCGGAGAAGCTCAGCTCCGGGCGGTCGCTCTCGGGCAGCTGGCTGGAAATGCCGTAACTTGCAATGAAATCCGCTTTGTTATAGTTCATAGCTTCGCTCCTTTCGTCTCAGCAGACCGCGCCCGGCTGCGGCTTTTCAGCCGTCTGCGGCAGGGCCGCAGACTCAGCGGGCTTTACCTTCCTGGTGCGGGGGTGGCCCGCAGACACCGTCTTGGGCTTGAGGAGGGCTGCGGCGAGGACCTGCGACAGGTTGGACATGGGCAGGAACTCGATGTTCTTCTTGACCTCGTCGTCCACCTCGTACAGATCGGACACGTTGTCCTTCGGGATGAGGACGGTCTTCATCCCCTCGCGGTAAGCGGCCATGCTCTTCTCGCGGAGGCCGCCGATGGGCAGCACATTGCCGTGCAGGGTGATCTCGCCGGTCATGGCCACATCGCCCCGCACCGGGATGCCGGACAGGCAGGAGATGAGGGCCGTGGTCAGGGTGACGCCGGCAGAGGGGCCGTCTTTGGGGACTGCACTCCGGGGCGTGGATGTGCAGGTCGCACTTCTTGAGGCGCTCGGAGTCGATGCCGTACTCTGCGGCATGGACGCGGGCATAGGTGATGGCCAGCTGAGCGCTCTCTTTCATCACGTCGCCCAGAGAACCGGTGACGGTGATCTTGCCGCTGCCGTTGTCGATGACCTGCACCTCGATGGGCAGGGTCTCGCCGCCGATGCTGGTCCATGCCAGACCGTTGGCGATGCCGATGGCGTTGGTGCGGTTGAGGAACTCGGGCTTGACCATGCGGGGTCCCAGCAGCTTTTCGAGGCCGGTGCCGGTGACGGAAACATTCTCCGCCTCGCCGGAAGCGATCTTCCGGGCGCACTTGCGCAGGACGCTGGTGATGGTGCGCTCCAGATTGCGGACGCCGGCCTCGCGGGTGTAGCCGTCGATGATGCCGTAGAGGGCGCTCTGGGAGAAGGTGACTTTGCCGGTCAGGCGCAGCGTCCAGCTGCTTGGGGACCAGATGCTTCCGGGCGATGTTGTACTTTTCCACCCGGGTGTAGCTGGGCAGCTCGATGACGTCCATGCGGTCGCGCAGCGGGCCGGGGATGGCACCGAGGTCGTTGGCCGTGGTGATGAAGAGTACATGGCTCAAATCAAACGGCATATCGATGAAATGGTCGTTGAAGGTGCTGTTCTGCTCGGGGTCGAGGGCTTCCAGCAGAGCGGCCGCCGGGTCGCCCCGGAAGTCGCCTGCCAGCTTGTCGATCTCGTCCAGAAGCATCAGGGGTTCGAGCTCTTGGCAGAGATCATGGCGTTGATGATCTTGCCGGGCATCGCGCCGATGTAGGTGCGGCGGTGGCCGCGGATCTCGGCCTCATCCCGCACGCCGCCGAGGCTGATGCGGACATACTTGCGGTTCAGGCTCTCGGCGATGGAGCGGGCGATGCTGGTCTTGCCGACACCCGGAGGGCCGACGAGGCAGATGATCTGGCCCTTCACGTCGGGGGCCAGCTTGCGGACGGCCAGCACCTCGAGGATGCGGTCCTTGACCTTCTTCAGGCCGTAGTGGTCCCGGTCCAGCACGCGCTGGGCCTTGGCGATGTCCAGATCGTCCTCGGTGAAGGTGTTCCAGGGCAGGTCGAGGCAGGTGTCCAGATAGGTGCGGATGACCGTGCCTTCCTGATTGCTGCTCTGCATCTTGGAGAGGCGGTCCACCTCTTTGAGAAGCTTCTTTTCCCGATCCTCGTCCAGATGGAGGGCTGTGATCTTCCGGCGGTACTCCTCGGCCTCGGCGGTGGTATCGTCGTCCTCGCCCAGCTCCTCGCTGATCATGTGGAGCTGCTCGTGGAGGTAGTAGTCGCGCTGGTTCTTGTCCATCGCCTCGTCTACCTTCTGGGCGATCTCCTTATCGATCTCGAGCATCCGGCGCTCCCGGTGCATCTTCTCGATGAGCAGATGCAGACGGCCCATCAGGGTGCCTTCGTCCAGAATGGCCTGCTTATCCTCGAAGCGGAACAGGAGGTTGGCCGGGATGTACTCGGACAGGAAAGCGGCGTCGGTGCTGGTGGTGATGGCAAACACCACGTCCTTGCCGATGTGGGGGTTCAGAGCCAGCAGGTCGTCAAAGCTCTTTTTGACGTTGCGGACGAGGACGTCCGCCTCCGGCAGTTCCTCGGGCTTCGCCATCTTGACCGGAGCCGGGCGGACGGTGGCCAGCAGGAAGCTGCCGTCGTCCTCCATCTCGGAGAGTTTGGCGCGGTATTTGCCTTCGACCAGGATGCGGACGAGGTCGTCCGACACCCGCATCACCTGCTTGACCTCGGCCACGACGCCGTAAGTATAGAGGTCGGCGGCCTTGGGGTCCTCGACCTTCATCTCTTTCTGCGCCACGAGGAAGACGTCAGAGTTGTTGCTGACGGCCCACTCCACGGCGGCGATGCTCTTCTCGCGGCCCACCTCGAAGTGGAGCAGATTGTTGGGGAAGACCACCAGCCCGCGCAGGGCGATGGCCGGAAGGTGGAGGACGCTCCGCTCCACCTTGACCGTAACTTTTTCAGACATAGTACAAAACCTCCCAGCCGTCCCTCGGATGCGAGTCATCCATAAGGGCGGCTTTTTTGTAGGGTCATATCAAATCTATCATTTTATTATAGCGAAAAATGTTTGCAGATGCAACTGTTCAGCGCTTTTCCCGGGTGTTGTAGCCCAGTCTGCCCAGTGCGGGCAGGATGGCCCGGAGGGTCAGGGACGTGAGGGCGCCCATGACAAGGCCCAGCACCAGCATCACCGGCGCATAGTACAGCGACATGGCCGAGGACAGGATGAGCCCCGCGCCAAGCAGCTGGCCGATGTTGTGGGACAGTGCGCCGCAGACCGACAGGATGAACCATGTGGGCCGGAACGGGAGCTTATAGTAGAGCACCCACATCACCAGCAGGGACAGCAGTCCGCCGCAGAGCGAGAGGAAGCCTGCCGTCCAGCCGGAGACGAGAAAGACGAACAGCGCCTTGAGCAGGTCGAGATAGAGCGCCTGCCGCGCCCCCATGAAGAACAGTGCATACATCACCACGATGTTCGCAAGGCCCAGCTTCATGCCCGGCGCAAGGCCCGGAATGACCAGTGTGCCTTCGATGAAGGAAAGAGCCATCGCCAGCGCGAACAGCAGGCCGGAAAGTGCGATCTCGTGTGTTTTCTTCGGGTCATGGTTTCGGTTTGCCATCGGCTCTCCCCCTTTGCTGCATCGGTCATTCTTCGCCGCCGGCGGTCTGCTCGTACTGCTCCTGCTCTTCCACAGCGGCTTCCCATGCGGCAAAAAGCTCGTCCTGATGGAAGCGCAGGTCGCTGAGCTCGTCGCTCTTTTCCCGCAAAAGCTGGGGGTCGTTGTAGACTTCCGGCGAATTGATCTCGTTTTCCAGCTCCACTTCGCGGGCGCCGCAGGTTCCATCTCGTCCTCGCAGGCTTTGATCTTAGCGCGCAGCTCGGCCCGGCGACGGCGCTGCTCTTTGCCGTAGCCCGCCTTGGCGGGTTCGCTGCTCTTCTCGGCCACGGGGGCGGGAGCGGCGCGGCCCATCAGGGCGTCATAGCTGGGGTAGATGACCGCCTTGCCGTCCTCGAGGTAGAGGATGGGGCAGGCCAGACTGTTCATCAGGTGGCGGTCATGGGTGACCAGCAGCAGCGTGCCGGTGTAGGCCATGAGGGCCTCGGTAAGATTTTCGCGGGTGTAGATGTCCAGATGGTTGGTGGGCTCGTCCAGAAACAGCAGGTTGGGCCGTTCCAGCACGATCTCCGCAAAGCGCAGGCGGGCCAGCTCGCCGCCGGAAAGCGCCTCGCAGGGCTTGAACACCGTCTCGCCCCGGAAGCCCAGCTTTGCCAGATGGCTGCGCACTTCCAGCTCGGTCATGCGGGGTACTTGTTCCAGATCACATCGATGACCCGGCCCTGCCCCAGACGGTTCTGCTGCTGGGCAAAGATGCTGGGCCGTGCGCCGGTGCCCAGCCGCACCATGCCGCCGGAGCGGGCGCGCTTGCCGTCCAGCACCTGCATCAGGGTGGACTTGCCCGCGCCGTTGGGGCCTGCGATCACCAGCCGCTGGCCGCGGCACACCGTGTAGGTAAAGGGTTCCAGCAGGGTGCGCTCCCCTATTTTGATGGTCAGGTTCTTGAGCAGCACCAGCTCGTTCCACGGTTCTACGTCATATTCAAACCGGAACTTGAGCTGATTGGTCTCGTCCTTGGGCGCTTCGGTGATCTCCAGCTTTTCCAGCTGCTTGCGGCGGCTCTGGGCCATTTTGGTGGTGGAAGCGCGCACAAGGTTGCGGTCCACATAGTCCTGCAGCTTTTCGGCCAGTGCCACATCTGCATCGTGCTGCTTCTGGCGCAGGGCATCGGCGGCTTCCTTCTGGGGCAGATAGGCCGAGAAGTTGCCCTTGTAGGTGGTCATGGTCTGGAAGGAGACCTCCCAGATCTTCGTACACACGTTATCGAGGAAGTAGCGGTCGTGGCTGACCACCAGCACCGCACCGGAATAGCTTTTGAGGTAGTTTTCCAGCATTCCATGGTGGCAAAGTCCAGGTGGTTGGTGGGCTCGTCCAGAATGAGCACGTCCGGCTTTTCCAGCAGCAGCTTTGCCAGCCGCAGCCTCGTCAGCTCGCCGCCGGAGAGCACCGCAATGTTCTTCTGCCATGTATCCTGCGCAAAGCCCATGCCGGACAGCACCTTTTTGATGTTCACATCCATGTTGTAGCCGTCGGCGGCATCCACGATGTTCTGCAGCTGGTCGTGCCGGGCCAGCAGCTCCGTGTCGTCCGGCTGCGCGGCCATTTTGCGTTCCAGCACCTGCATCTGGGCCATGGCATCCAGCACAGGGGCAAAGGTGGAGCGCATCTCGCCGTAGAGATCCAGCGTGGCATCCAGCTTTGCGTTCTGTTCCAGATAGCCCAGCGTCACGCCGTGGGTCACGCTGAACTCACCTTCGTAGTCCTGGTACTCGCCGGTCAAAATCTTGAGCAGGGTGGTCTTGCCCGCGCCGTTCTGGCCCACGATGCCGATGCGGTCCTCCCGCTCGACACTGGCGGTCACATCGTGCAGCACGATCTTTTCGCCAAAGCTCTTGCCTAGTTTTTCCAAATGTATCAGCATAGTTTTATGATCCCGTTCTCCATCCGCTTATTGGCTCAGCACTGGTGGCGGCGGTTCTTCAGGCCCACATTGGCCAGCTCTTCCTGCTCCATCACCAGCGGGTACAGCTCTTTCAGGTCTGCGATCTCGTAGGTGGGCACCACCTTGCCGGGGTTCTCGGCGTGGCTGGGGTTATACCAGCAGGTGTCAAGGCCCGCATTCACGCCGCCCTGAATGTCGCTGCTCAGGCCGTCGCCCACCACCAGCACATGCTCGCGGTTCTCCACGCCAAGGGCGCGCAGGGCCGCATCAAAAATTCTGCGGTTCGGCTTTTCGCTGTCCATCTTCTCGGAGACGAACACGTCCTCCATAAAGTTCAGCACACCGCTCTCGGCCAGACGGCGGATCTGCACCTTCTGGAAGCCGTTGGTCACAACGGCCAGCGTTGCCACCTCGGAAAGCTCCCGCAGCACATCCAGCACTTCCGGCCCCATCAGGTCCGGGTGGGTGGAGAGCTGTTCCAGATAGAAGCGGTTCATCTCGGCTCCGTCACCGGCGGCATCAATGGCCTTGAGGAAGCGGGTGAACCGCTCCGCCATGAGCTTTTCCCGCTTGAGCTGGCCTTTTTCCAGCTGCCGCCACAGCTCCGAGTTGATGGTGCGGTAGGTCTGCACCGTTTCTGCATCCGGCTCAATGCCGTAGTTCACCAGCGTTTCGGCCAGTGCCTTGCTTTCGGCTGCGTCAAAGTTCAGCAGGGTGTTGTCTGCATCGAACAGCACGCAATAATATTTTGCCATAAACCTTCCCTCTTTTCCTTCTGCCATGGTCTCAGCTGCCATGCGCTCAACAACAGGCAGAAGCCAGCCCTGCCGTAAACAGAGCTGGCTTCACATCATTCTGTTACAATTTCGTACGGTGGTACGTCCGTCTGCTCCGGGTCGTTGTCCGGGCAGGTGGTTTTGACATCACAGGGGGTGGCAGCACACTTTGCCATTTCCTCTTCCAGCGCGCCGTTGTCCACGTTCTCCCAGTCGGTGCCGTAATCGTCCACGCTGCCGTCGGTCACGTTCTCTTCCCCGGGCAGCGCCGGGATGCGGGGTTCCTCGTAGTACATGCAAACGCCTCCCTTCCTGCCAGCCTATGCGGCACAGCAGGCCGGGGTGACAGCCTCAGGACGCGGAGTCCGTGGATGCAGACTGCTCGTTGGCGGCTTCCTTGCTGGCATTGGATTCCGAAGCCGCATGGGAGCTGCCAGAGCTTGCAGAGCTGCTCTCGCTGCTGGAGCTGCTATGGGAAGCCGAGCTGCTCTCACCAGAGCCCGCGTGGGACGAGCTGGTGCTGTGGGAAGAGCTGGCTGTTCCGTTGGAAGCAGAAGCCGAGCCTGCCGGGGAAGCCGTGCTCTCACTGCTGGAAGAGCTGTGAGACGAGCTGTCGGAAGAGCTGTGAGACGAGCTGTCGGAAGAGCTGTGAGACGAGCTGCCGGAGGTGGATGTAGCCCCGGAGGATGCCCCGGAGGTGGTGCCGGACGATGCACCGGAAGAGCTGCTGCCGGAAGAACTGCTGCCCGACGTGCTGCCAGAGCTGCCGGAGCTGTGAGACGAGCTGCCGGAGCTTACGCCGCTGACCGTCACATTCAGGACGTTGCTGGTAACGGTGCAGCCGTTGTAGCTTGCCACTGCGTACACCTTAAAGGTCGCATTGAGCATGGAGGGGTCGATCTCCACCTTGACGGTGGTCTTGCCCGCCGCCTGCGCACTTCCGCACCGTTGGCGTACCAGCGGATGCTGTCGGCAGTGAGGTGCTTGCCGCCCAGCTTTGCGGTAAAGGTGTAGGAATCGCCCAGCACGGCCTTGCCGGTGCTGCTGATATGCACGGAAGCCGCTGCAAACACGGCGGTCACGTCCACGTTCTGCTTGAAGTTCGTATCGGTGCGGGTCTTCTGGGTCACGCCGTCGCTCCACTTGACGAACACATAGCCGTCCTGCGGCACAGCCGTCACGCTGATGGACTGGCGGCGCTGGTCACTTCATAGGAGAGGGACGTCTTGCCGCTGTCGCTGCCGCTGGAAAGGGTGCCGCCGGTCTTGTCCACCCGGTAGCTGGCCTGATACAGCACACCCTGCTCTTCGGAAGAGCCTGCAGCCTCCGAGCTGCTGGGTGCTGTCACCGCAGAGCTGGGGTTCGGGGTATACTCGGCGCGGGTGGGGATGTTGGCGGTGTCGGGGCGGCGGTCGTCGGTCTGGTAAGCGTGGGTGCGCAGATAGCTCAGCATGGCCTTCAGCCCACGGCTTCAGGTGGATATCGCCGGTCTGGTAGTAATCCTCGCGGCCATAGCCGTTGGCATCCTTCAGCGCTTCGGCACTGTTGAGGAACTTCAGGCCCATCTGCTCACACATGGACAGCAGGGCCATGTTGAAGTCGTCGATCTTGGTCTGGTCCATGTGGGGGTAGTTTGCGTGGTTTGCAGGCACCGGCGGCACCGTGTTCACGATGATGTCGGTGTAGGGGTAGCTTTCCTGAATGGCCTGCACCAGCGCGGTGTAGTTCTTGATGAACTCGTCCACGCTCATGCCGGTATCGTTGGTGCCCAGCATGATGACCACGCGGCGGGGCTTCATTTTGGCCACGGCCTGCGCGATGGTGTAGGTGCTGCTGTCCTTTTTAAAGGTAACGATGCCTCGTTCAGGGCGGCATGGGTGCCAATGCCCTCCTTGGCGCAGAACTGCTGCAGGCTGATCAGCCGTTGGCGTACAGGCGCACCGTGTTGGAATCGCCGAGGAACAGCGTTTCCTTCTGGTAGCTCTCGCCCGCGTCGGCGGTCTCCGGCAGCAGGGCGGCAGAGGTCTCGCTGATCTGGTAGTGATCCGAGATATCCTCTTCGCCCGGCACCAGCACCTCGCTGGAGGGCTGTTCCCCCGGGGCTGCAGGGGTCTTGCCGCGCTTGAGCAGCGTCATGGTAATGGCAATGGTCAGAATGGCTGCCAGCGCGCACACACTGCACACCAGCACAGCCTGCTTCTGCATAGGAGTAAGCGATTGCTTTTCCGGTCGTGTATTTCTCATATCTCTCACCATTCACTTAGTTTCCGGCACAGGGCCTTCCGGTCATGCCTGTCCGTTCAGGATCTGGTCTGCAAGGCTGGCGCAGCTTTCGGCCAGCAGCACCGGGTGGAAGGGTTCCAGCTCTTCCCTGCTGCCGTAGCCGTACAGCGCACCGGCGGCATCCAGCCCGCAGTCCGCAGCGCCGCGCATGTCGTCGTTGCGGTCGCCCACCATCAGCACCCGCCTGCCCTGCATCATGGGCTGGGCCAGCACATGGCGCACCACGTCGGTCTTGGTGTCGCGGCTCTCATCCATGGACGCGCCGCCGATAAAATCAAAATAGCCTGCAAGGCCCTTTTCTTCCAGAATGGGCGTAACGACCTGCGTGGGCTTGGAGGTAGCGGTGCACAGCACAAGGCCCGCGTCCTTCAGGCGCTGCAGCATCTCTGCTGCACCGGGGTAGGCGGCGCACTCGTGGCTGCCCTTGACGGCGTAGCTGTCGCGGTACAGGTCGGTGGCCTTTTCAATGAGGGCCGGGTCGGTAAAGTGCTCACCAAAGCTCTTGCGCAGCGGTGGGCCAAGGTAGCGGCGCAGGTTCACATTTGTGGTGTCCACGCCCATCCTGGCAAAGACTTCTTTTAATGTATTTATGATACCGGGAGCGGAATCGATCAGGGTCCCGTCCACATCAAACAGGATCGCATCGTAGTTCAGCAATTTGTAAATTTCCTCACTTTCATGGTGATACATTGTATAGTATAGCACAGAATCCCGTTATCAGCAATTCCAACAAATGGTTTTTACAAAAATTATGCATTCAAGCAGAGAAAAGGCCCGCCCGGCATCCGGACAGGCCTTTCCGCATCTTCTTACTTCGCTGCGGCATCCGCAGGCGGATAGTACAGGTTGTTGGAGACGAACTCCAGCTTATCCTTGAGCACCAGCTCCAGGTTTGCCACGGCGTGCACCATGTTGGTGGCCGAATCGTTCACTTCCAGCAGCTTGCACAGGTCCAGACCGTCCAGTTTCATGGCGGCATCCATCTTCCGGCTCTCGGCACACAGGATGTGGCTCAGGGCATTTTCCTGCAGAGCGATGCTCTCCACAAGGTCAATGACCGCCTGCTCCAGCGTCACCTTGGGCAGGCAGGGGCAGGGGCAGCGGGTGGTATCGATACAGTTCTCAGCAGACATGATAAAACCTTCCTTTCGTTCGTCCGGTCAGGGGCGGTGTACGCCCCATTCTATGTCTGCCGGGTACGCCGGTGTTACTTCTGCTTTTTCGGGTTCTGGGTGCCGCGCACCTTTTCAATGGTCTCGCGGTAGCCGCCGGAGCCGTACTGGATGCAGCGGTTGATGCGGCTGATGGTGGCCGTGCTGATCTCCACTGCCTTCACGATCTGATCGTAGGTTCTGCCGTCCAGCAGCATCTTTGCCGCTTCCAGCCGCTGCGCCATATCCGAGATCTCCTTTACAGTGCACAGGTCTTCAAAGAAGTTGTAGCACTCCTCCCGCGTTTCCAGACTGAGGATGGCATCAAACAGTGCATCGGTGGTCTGGTTTCTTCTGGAATTTTTATCTGACATGAATGTTCTCCTTGCCGCCGCAGCGGACTGTCCGGTTTTGGAAGCGTTCCCTCTTTTAAATGTTTCGGAAATGTTCAGGTTCTTTCTTGCATCATCACTTTAGCACATCAAAGTGTGAAAGTCAAGCCCTTGGCGTGAACTCTTTTCATTCGTGTGGGTGTATAGTTTTCTTCGTTTCACGCATGAACAAAAATCACCTAAAAATTATTGCAGAACACTTTCCTGAATTAGTGTATCCTCCGAACTTGTTCCAATGATATTGACAATTTGTGAATTCCGCACTAAAATACGGACAATCATTCGGCAAATGCGATGAACAGGACATGATTCTTTGCAGCACCCTCTCCCAGAGAGCCGCCCATCTGATGCAAGGGCAGCAGTCAGGAGCAAAGCGTTCTCCCTGCGAGCAGCCTGTGTGAACAAAGGCGCTGACCCCGCCTTCCAGTAATGCATGGCCGTTTTGCCCACGTTACGGGGCTGCGTATGTATGTACGCTGGGAGTGGCTGCCTGTGCAGCAAACGAAGTGGTATCGCGGAGTATTCCATACACGATGTGCAGTGTATGTGAAGGCCTTCGTCTCGATGGTTCGTCCCAAACGGAACGAACGCAGGAAGACGGGGCCTTTTTTTACATCCTGCCGCCCCCCATGCCGCTGACATTTGCCGGATGCCAAGAAAGGAAAGAGGTAAAAACAATGAATACGCTGGTCATCGTATTGATCGCAGCCGTGTGTCTGTTTGGCGCTTATATGCTTTACGGCCGCTGGCTGGCAAACAAGTGGGGCATCGACCTCTGCCAAGACCCCGGCAGTTGTCCATGAGGACGGCCGGGACTACGTTCCCACCGACGGCTGGACCGTGTTTGCACACCAGTTCAGCTCCATTGCCGGTGCAGGCCCTGTTACCGGTGCGATCCAGGCCGCTGCTTTCGGCTGCTGCCGGTGCTGCTGTGGGTGCTGCTGGGCGGCATCTTCTTCGGTGCCGTCACCGACTTCGGCGCTCTGTATGCTTCCGTTAAGAACGACGGCAAGAGCATGGGCATGCTGATCGAAAAGTACATCGGCAAGACCGGCCGCAAGCTGTTCCTGCTGTTCTGCTGGCTGTTCTGCGGCATCGTCATTGCCGCCTTTGCCGACATGGTGGCCGGCACCTTCAATGCCTACGGTGCTGACGGTGCTCTGGTGGAGGTGCGCAGACCAACGGCGCTGCCGGCATGGTCTCCATCATGTTCATGGTGTTCGCCGTGGTCTTTGGCCTGCTGCAGAAGAACCTGCACTTCACCGGCTGGAAAGAGAATGTGATCAGCATCGTATTCATTGTGCTGTCCTTTGTGGTGGGTGCAAACTTCCCCATCATTCTGGGCAAGGCTGCATGGAGCTACATCACCTTTGTGTACATCTTCTTTGCCGCTGTCCTGCCCATGTGGCTGCTGAAGCAGCCCCGTGACCACATGACCACCTTTATGTTCGTGGCCATGATCGTGGGCGCTGTTCTGGGCCTGATCGTCAACCATCCCGTCATGAACCTGCCGGTGTTCACCGGCTTTACCAACGCCAAGCTGGGCACCATGTTCCCCATCCTGTTCGTTACCGTTGCCTGCGGCGCTGTTTCCGGTTTCCACAGTCTGGTGTCTTCCGGCACCTCCTCCAAGACCGTTACCAATGAGAAGGATATGCTGAAGGTCGGCTATGGTGCCATGGTGCTGGAAAGCCTGCTGGCTGTCATCGCCCTGTGTGTTGCCGGTGCTTCTGCTGCTGCAGACGGCACCCCCGCAGACGGCACTCCGTTCCAGGTCTTCAGCCGCGGCGTTGCCAGCTTCTTCGTGGGCTTTGGCCTGGACCAGCACTTTGCCTCTGTGTTTATGACCATGTGCGTTTCCGCACTGGCCCTGACCAGTCTGGATGCTGTGGCCCGTATCGGCCGCATGAGCTTCCAGGAGCTGTTCAGCGTGGACGACATGGAGCATGCTGAGGGCTGGCGCAAGCTGCTGTGCAACGTGTACTTCTCCACCTTCCTGACTCTGGCTTTCGGCTTCCTGCTGACCAAGATCGGCTACGCCAACATCTGGCCCCTGTTCGGTTCTGCAAACCAGCTGCTGAGCGCTCTGGTTCTGGCCACCCTGTGCGTGTTCCTGAAGGTCACCGGCCGCAGCAACAAGATGATCTTCCCTCCGCTGATCATCATGCTGTGCGTCACCTTCACCGCTCTGGTGCAGCGCCTGATCGCCATGGTCAAGGCCATCAGCAATGCCGCTGCTGTCACCATCCCCGCTGGCGAGACCACTTGGGTGCTGTGTTCATTGCAAACGGCCTGCAGCTGATCCTGGCCGTGCTGCTGATCGTTCTGGGCCTGAACATCGTGTTCCACTCCTTCAAGGCCTATAAGAATGCTGAGCACAACAGCGAAGCAAAGGTCTGATCTTAAGGCATCCCGCTTCACTGAATAAGCAAAACGCCGCTGATGGTTTTGATTCCGTCAGCGGCAGTTTTTGTTGCTGTAAGCTTCTATGATTTGAAATGGCCTCCGCGTGCGTCTGGCCATAAGCAGAGGAAAATTTATTTGATATTGTGGTTTGAAACGACTACGGTCGTTTCCAAACCATTTTCACAGAAAGAGTCCCAAAGATAAAATGCATAGTCACCACAAAAATGCAGTGTACGGTCACGACCTTTCCCGTGAAAAAGCAAACCAGCAAAGCCCGCAGGCTTTGCTGGTTTGCAAATATAAAAATAATACTTCCGCTAAAAATAGCCAAAGCGCACGCGGCGGCTATTCTAAATCAAAAATCAAACGTTCGTTTCTTCCCACGTTTGAAGGACCGCCATCTGCACTGGGGTGTGGAACCAGTGTTCCCCGCCTTCCATGATCGTCAGATGCGCCCCGCTTTCCTGACGGAAGCGCTCGATCATGGTGCGGCTGGTCAGGGCATCCCTGTCACCATACAGCACCTGCGTGCGGCCATGCCAGTGCAGCGGATGTTCCCGCACCCAGCACAGATACGGCCATGAGAGGGTCTCCCCAGATCCGTGGGGATCTCCCCTGCCCGGTGCAGCTGTTCCTCGGTCACATGGCATATTGCATCATATTCGTGATGAGAGCTTCCATATCCACCACCGGAGAGACCAGCAGGGTCTGTTCCGGCGCGTCTCCCTGCAGCGCCTGTATGGCAAGCCACGCGCCGATGCTCACGCCATACAGCCGGATATGCGCCCACACCGGCTTCATGCGGGCATATACGGCTTCTATCTCCGGCACAGCCACCCACGGCAGAAGCCGCTCAGGGCTGTTTTCCCGTGCGCCATGCTCGGGCAGGTCGATAGCCAGCACCTGCCAGCCCGCTTCACAGGCTGTAGCGGCAAAACGTTCTGCTTCTTCCTTGCAGCCGTTCTTACCATGGAGATAGAGGTAAACATCCCGGCTCCGGCTGCCGTACAGGATGGCAGGGATGCCCGCAAGAGTCATGATTTGTTTTTTCATAAGGGATTCTCCTTATCCGATCATGCTCTCCATTCGGAGAGACGTTTTGTTTACACTGCGCATTGCTTTTCGTCCTCCCTTCTTTTCGTTTTCTCTATGATAGCACATCCGCCCGCCAAACACAAACAAAAAGGAGCCGCAGCACCCTGTTACGGGTACTGCAGCTCCCAATTCAACTTGGAAGTTAAATTACTTCACCATGCTTGCAACTTCAGCAGCGAAGTCGTCAGCACGCTTCTCCAGGCCTTCGCCCTTCTGGAAGCGGGTGAACTTGACGATCTTGATGTCGCCGCCCAGATCCTTAGCGACCTTAGCGGTGTACTGAGCAACGGTCAGGTCGCTGTCCTTGACGAACTCCTGATCGACCAGGCAGTTCTCCTTGAAGAACTTCTTGATCTTGCCCTCGATCATCTTCTGCTTCACAGCCTCGGGCTTGTTAGCGGTCTTGGGATCGCCAGCCATCTGAGCCAGCATGATCTCCTTCTCCTTGGCCACGACCTCAGCAGGGACAGAAGCCTCATCGACATAGCCGGGGTTTGCAGCTGCGACCTGCATGGCGATGTCCTTGCCGTAGGTAACGAACTCGTCCTTAGCCTCGATGCCGTTGGTGGTCTCGAAGTTGACCAGAATGCCGTGGGTGCCGCCGCCATGGACGTATGCAGAGCAAACGCCCTCGTAACGGACGAAGCGGCGAACCTTGATGTTCTCCTTGATGACCAGGATCAGGTTCTTCAGAGCCTCGTCCACGGTCTCGCCGTTCTCGGTCTTGCAAGCCATCAGAGCCTCAACATCAGCAGGGTTCTGCTTCATGATGACCTGAGTAGCCTCCTTGACGAAAGCAACGAACTTGTCGTTCTTGG
>ENA-OQCN01000993-OQCN01000993.1-human-gut-metagenome-genome-assembly--contig:-NODE-993-length-14709-cov-3.202236_pt1 | contig 14709 bp, 17 predicted proteins | sample MGYA00242497_ERZ504576 | MGnify/ENA primary metagenome ERZ504576 (study PRJEB26092, sample SAMD00036296) | human gut metagenome | host: Homo sapiens | study: EMG produced TPA metagenomics assembly of...
CGTGGGCGGCGGCCAGCGCTGCGCCGCACCGGGGAACGCCGCGACCTGCGTTTTTGGCAGGGCTGCAATCGCCTTATTCACCGCGCGGCTCCATGCCAGCGCCTTGGCAAAAATCGGTTGCCCGGTCTTTGCGTACATGGTCTCGGCCGTTTTTTCGGAAAGTTCAGGCGCGGTATCGGTCCAGCTGCGCAAGTCCTGCACGCCGTCGATTTTTGTGCCGCCCGCGTCCGCTTCCTCTAAAATCAGCGCCAGCGCCTTAAAGCGGTTGATGCCGCGGGTCATGCTGTAGAGGTTGATCTCGTTCCAGCGGGCGAGCCATTCCGCCCGCCGGGCATCCAAGCCGAACTCCGCCACCATGCAGGGGCCGAAACACTGCAGATGCTTGCAGTTCATCGTGTCCATGGCGCAGCCGTCGGAGTCAACGCAGATCAGATATTCGTGCTCTTTTGTAAACTCGTCCAAACCCGTCACCATGCGAAAAACTCCTTTCCCTGCAGGCGCAGCAGTCCCTCGACAAAGTAATAATCGGCGTAGATCATCCGGGTGTGGATGTCCTTATGGTAGTCCGCCGTGCTGTCCAGCACAATACCGTCCGTCTCGGGGGCAAGGTCAAGGTGCTTTTTCGCAATGGCGCTCAGCAGGTGCTCGGCCGCATCATGATAGAGCTTTTTCTCGTAGACAGATACCTGTTTTTCCAGTTCCAGCAGGCCGCAGGCCGCAATGGCCCCGGCGCTCATGTCCAGCAGCTCGGGGGATTCCGGCGCGAGAAAATCCACCAGCGGCTCCCAGTTGTGCGTGGCGGCGTTGGCGATAAAGTAATGGGCGCTGCGCTTGGCCGCCTCCAGATACCGCGCTTCGCCCGTGTGCTTGGCCGACAGGGCAAAGCCATATACGGCCCAGGACTGACCGCGGCTCCAGCTGGAACCCGGGGCATAGCCCTGCCCCGCCGGGGCACCCATAAGCTCCCCGGTGACGGGGTCCAGCACCGCAATGTGGTTGCAGGAGCCGTCGGGCCGCAGCAGCACCCGCAGCGCCGTGTCGGCATGGTTTTGGGCGATCTCGGCATAGCGGGGGTCGCCCGTCTCGTCCGACGCCCAGTACAGCAGCGAAAGATTCATCAGGCAGTCCACGATCATCCAGCCCGTTTTATCGCCGTTCCATGCGCGGAGAAAGCGGCCGTTGGGGTTATAGCGCCCCGCCAGCAGCGTCGCCGCGTGCATGCGCGGATGCGGCTTTTTTCATTGCCGGTCAGGCGGTAGTCTGCCACGGCGGACAGCATCCACATAAAGCCCACATCGTGGTGCAGGCCCGTAAAGTCGGCCATAGCCTCATCCAGCCAACCCTCGGTCTTTTCGGCCGTGGCTTTAAATTCGGCGACGCCCACGGCGTGGTACATCTGCCACAAAAGCCCCGCCCAGAAGCCGTTTGTCCACCACGACAGATTCTTCTGCCGCATATCGGTCTTATACACGCCGTCCTCGGCGATATAGGGGATGATATCGCCATTGCGCCGCACCTCGGCGGCCAGCTTGGCGGCGATTTGGTCGGTCAGTTCCCGCGCGTTCATAGCGCTCCTCCTTATTTCCAGTCCCGCGGCAGCATACCCGTGTGCTTTTTGAACAGGTCGGTGAAATACTTTTTATCCTTGTAGCCGACCTTTGCACAGACTTCGTACACCTTCAGATCGGTCTGTGTCAGCAGGTGTTTGGCCTGCTCGATGCGCACCGCGGTCAGATAGTCGTTGAAGTTGATATCAAATTCTTCTTTAAAGGCATAGGAAAGATACGCCGGGCTGAGGTGCACCAGCTCCGACATGGTTTTCAGCGTAATCTCCTCGCTGTAATGCTCGTCGATGTAGTGCTTGACCTCCGCCACGCCGGTAGCGCCGCCCTCGTCGCGGCTGCCCGTGATGTAGGAGATCAGCCCCAAAAGCTGCTCACGATATTGATCGATGGTATGCACCTGCCCGAATTGGTCAATGAGCGTTTCCACATGCAGGCAGCGCTCGGCGCGTCCCTCGTGGTAGATGCGCAACAAAAAGGCCAGCATCTGTTCCCGCAGCTGCAGGGGGTCGGCGTTTTCGCGGCTGCGCAGGGCGCGGATGTAGGTTTCCACCGCATCGGCGGTGTGGTCATACCGCTTCTGCAGCAACGCTTTCAAGATTTCCTCCTGCACGGCGGGCAGAGCGGGGTCGAAAGCCTCGACATGCTGCCAATCCATGGCGGGAAGCACGTTCCCCTCGCCCAGAAACAGCTCCCGCTCGCGGACCCTTTCGGCCCCGGCAATGGCGGGGAAAAGCTCCTCCGCCCTGGCCGCAGGCATCCCGATACCCGCCGTGAACGTCAGGTGCAGGTTCTCTTTGCAGGCATCCCGCCATTGGCGGACGCACTGTGTCATTTTATAGGTTGTTTCCAAAAGGCTGCTGCTCGTGTAGTTTGCCAGCACCAGAAGCTCGGTATCGCCCGCCGCAATCGCCGCGCAAGGGAATTGTGCGCCGATGATCTCGCAGCCGATATTCTCGACTGCATAGCGCATCAGGTCGGTGTCGCTTTTCTCGCCTTGGCAGATGCGCACCGCCACGGGCAACAGGCGCTCGGCCTGCAGGGGCAGTCCATGCCCGCAAAATCCTTTTGCAGCCTCTCCCGCGTGGGCGGCTGTGCGCTGCGGGCGTTTTTCAGCCATTGACTGCGCAGGGTGGGCAGGCCGCGGCGGTAGCGTGCGCTTTCGGCAACCTGCTTTTCCCGCTCGGCCTGCTGTTCCTCCCAGCAGGCCTTTTCCTTGGCGACAAGGCTCTGCACCTCATCCAGGTCCACAGGCTTGGACAGATACTCCACCACGCCCAAGCGAATGCCCTCCCGCGCATAGGTGAAATCATCATAGCCGGTCAGCAGCACGACCCGCACCTCGGGGTGAACGGCGCGCAGGCTCTTGGTAAACTCCATGCCGGACATGACCGGCATACAGATATCGGTGATGACCAGCGCCGGGGGATGCTCCATACAGTAGGCCATTGCCTCCGACGCGCTGAAAAAGCCGTGAACGCGGACCTGCATCGCCTTCCAGTCAATGGCGCGGGACAGGCCTTCGACCACCTCCCGCTTATCGTCAATGAGAACCAATTCAAACATCTTCGCTGTTCACCCTGCTTTTTCGTATTTTGATCGTGACGGTGGTTTTCTCCGTCGGGATGCTGTGAATCAGCACGCGGGCATCCGCCCCGTAATGCAGCTGCAATCGGCTTTCCAGATTTTTCAGCGCAAAGCCGGAATACTCTGACGTATGCGCGTCGGTGCGTTCCTCCTGCGGGAAGCCGCAGCCGTTGTCGGTCACGCTCAGCACCAGGTCGTCTGCATCCTGCCCGACCTGCACGCGGATATGCCCACCGCGCTCCATATTGGCAAAGCGTGGGTGATGCTGTTCTCCGCCAGGGGCTGCAGCAGGATTTTCAGCACTGTGCAGCTCATAACGGCGGGGTCGGCCTCGACCTCATAGGTAAAGCGCCCCTGGTAGATCGTGCTTTCGATTTCCAGATAATTGGCAACATGCTGGAGCTCCCGCTCCACGGGGATATACTCCGACCCCTTGGACAGGGCGATGCGCAGCATCTTGCAAGGTGCTGCACCACATTGCCGATGTCCCTCTGCCGATCCGACAGCGAGTACCAGTAGATGGAATCAAGGGTATTATACAAAAAGTGGGGATTGATCTGCGCCTGCAGCACCCGCATTTCGGCGGCACGCTTCTGCTCCTGCGTTTCCACCAGCAGGGCGTTTTTTTCTTCCAGTGCGGTGATGCTGCGGCGAATCTGCGCCGTCATATCGTTGAACGCACGCCCCAGCACACCCAGCTCGTCGGTGCCCGTCAGGTGGACGGCGGCGGAGTAGTCCCCCGCCGCGATCTTCTCGGCTGCCTCGGTCAGGCGGCGGACGGGGCGGGAGATTTCCCGCGCAATCAGCGTGGCAAACAGCAGGCAGAGCGCCATAATACACAGTGAGATAATCACAATGAACCCCACGGCGCGGTTCTGCCCGTCGTAGAGCGTATCTTTATCCAGGATGCAGCACAGCGACCAGTCGTTGACCTCCATGGGGGTGTCGCTTTCCAGCACGCCGTCGCTGCCGCGGTCGGCAAACGTATCCTCGCTGCCGTAGATGACCGTGGTGCCGTCATGCAGGATCAGCGCACAGTTCAGCTCATTCTCGGTGCTCTGTATGTAGTCAAACAGGTAATCGGCATCGAGGCTGAGCGCGATGTACGCTTCGTTCTTGACGGTAAAATCCCCGGTGGGTATACGCATGACGACGGGCAGCACCCAATGCTTGGTGGACGGGTTGTAGGTGGGCTTGTTGCTCCAGTAGATCAGGCGGTCCGAGCCTGCCTCGTCCATCAGCGCGGCAAGGTCATACCCGGCATAGATGCTGTTCTGGAACACGGCGTCCTTTGTGATCAGCGCAGCCGAGTCGATAAGGTCGCTTTGCAGGCGCAGCTGGTCCAATATCGGCATGGCGGCGGACTGGATGGAGATATAGCGGTTGCTGTTTTCCACAGGCAGGCGCAGCGCCTGCTGCAAAGAATCGCTCAGCAGCGCATAGTGCACCAGTGAGATGACATTGCGGAACTCCGTGCTGACATACAGCGAGGACTGCGAGATTGTCTGCCGTACAATGTGGTCAACCTCTTTCTCGTAGCTGCTCTGGATGGCCCGCACGCCCACGGTGGTAAGGCCCAGCCACATCAAAAAGGTGGTCACGCCGGTCAGCAAAAACAGCTTGACCTGCAGATTCAGGTTTTTCAGCTTGAGCATCGGCTCGCCCCCCTTTCCGTTCTGCTTTCCATTATACCACAGCGGCAGGGATTTGTGGGCGCACTTCTTGCCCAAAACACAGCCCTACCCGCAGCCGATGCAGACGGTCACGGGGGTGCCCGCCCGCACCATGGCACGGTATTCGGTCATAGCAAAGCCGCCCGCCAAGCTGAACACGGGGCGGCCCTTCTCCGCACCTTGCACGGCAGCGGAATCCGTCAGCGGCAAAAGCAGCTCGGCCTCGCCCGCGGCGACTTCTGCCGTCAGGCGTACGCCGTCCCGGGCAAAGCGGTAGGCAAAACGGTAGGGCGCGGCGGGGGTTTGGTCCTCATCCCGCAGGTACCTTGCACCGTGATCTCCACGATATCGCCGTTTTCTTCGGCGTGCAGGACGGCGCTCTCATCCAGACAGCTCGCAAAGCGGCCGGACTGCAGCCGTGGGGTCAAAGAACCCTGCGCGGCCAGTGCGCCGCTCTGCTGCATGTTGTGGGCCTCGTACAGGCTGTACCGCGTCATGGCCGACGCCGCCAGCACGCCCGCATTTTGGTGGTACAGCAGGCTCAGCGTACCGCCGGATACATGGCCGCCCTTGAGGTAGCGGAAATCGTACCCTGTCACGGTGGCCATCCAATCCCCCACATGGACAAGATAGGTGTCCAGCACCGGGTACGCGGTCAGCGGGGCGGCGGTTTCCCGGGGCAGCGGGGCAGTATCCTGCGGGGTCAGCCCGTCATCGACCAGCTCTGCCACGCCTTGGCGTGGCTGAACGCATGGTGGATGCAGGCGGGCTGGCCGCGTTTGGCGTAGTCCGGCCCGCCTGTCAGCAGGCCGCCGTGGGTCGTTTTTCCCACAGCGCCAGCTCACGGGCGGCGGCGGACTGCAAGGCGGGGTCGGTTTGGCCCAGCCACGCCAGCGCATAGGCACCGCCCTCCGACGTGCGGCTGCCCCAGTAGGTCCACTTAAAATTGCGGGTGCCGAAGCTGTTATCCATGCCGCCGTCGGGCAGCAGGAACGCCGCATGGGCACGGAACAGCTCATGCACCTGCGCCAGCACAGCCGTATTTTCCCGCGCGCGGGCATACTGCAAAAGCCCGGGCAGGGATTCCTCGAGATTATAGCCGATGTCTACCGGGCGGCAGCCCTTGGCGGTCACGGCGTCGATAGGCTTGCCCTCGCCGCAGAGCAGCCCCTCGGGGCTGATGCGCGCCAGGCAGAACTGCGCCAGCTCGTCGGCATGGGCCGACCAGTCCGGGCAGTCATAGTCGCGGCCCAGTACAGCCAGCGCCCCGGCCCCGGCGGCGTAGTAGTTGATGTTGCTCTCGAACCCGGGGCGGATATTGCGGTGCACCCATTCCCCGTGGGCCAGCAGACGGGCCTGCCACGCGGCGCGTTCCGCTGCGGGCAGAAGCTGCCCGTGGCGGTGCAGGCCTCCCGCAGGGAGAGGGCCGCAAACACTGTGATGCCACGCCATGCGCTCTGGCCGTCGTTGTAGATGCTGCCGTCATCGCAAGCCAGGCTTTCGCTCCACTCAAACAACTTCCGGGCGGCATCCAGATACCTTGCCTCCCCCGTGCGGTCCGCCAGGCAAAGCAGCGGATAGACCAGTTCTCCGCAGCGACCATGTACGACTTGACATGCGGGACAAAGCAGTGCTCCATCAAGCCGAGGATGAAGTTTCTCCACCCGGTATTCCAGCAGAGCATCACACCATTGCTTCAGCAGAGACAGAGATTCCATTTTTCACTGGCATCTTTCCTTCGGCCTTGCATTTGCCGAACAGTACCTCAGCCGTCGCCTTGACGTTGGCGGGCGAGGTGGCAAACGTGATGACGACATTGCGCGCATTTTTCGGGATGCTGATCTCCTCAAACGGCGTGTTCGTGACGATCACAGCGGGCGTTTTGCAGTCGGCCAGGAAGCCCTCGAGCCATTCGCGGTTGGACAGCTTGCCGCGCAGGAAATAGGACGTAATGACGAGCAGATCATAGTCCCTGGCGCGGGCCATGATGGCGGTCTTGTCGGCGTCGTCATAGCTGTAAGCCGTCTCCTGATAGTCCACATGGCGGCTTTGGCGCATACAAGCCTCATACAGAATGCCCGAGTGCACTGCATGTCGTTGTACTCCTTGACCTTCTGCTCCACGACAAGAATTTTCTTGTCGGTGGGCAGGGGCAGCAGCTTATCCGCATCCCGGGCAACCAAAATCGACTTGCGGGCGATCTCGGCGGCCAGGGCCTTCACGGCGGGGTCGCGGACCTCGCGCTCGGGGTCGCGGGCGGCGTCCGGCTCCTCGAACAGGCCGTATTGATGGCTTGAGGGCAAGGATGCGGTAGACCTTGTCGTTCAGCTCCTCGATGGGTAGGCGTCCGTCGGCCACAAACGCCTTGATCGTGTCCACCGTCTCGCCCACCAGCTCATTCTCGGCCTTCATCAGCACCAGATCGGCTCCGGCGCCAGCGCCATGGCGCAGGCGTTCGCCACGCCGTAGCGGGTCGCAATGGCCCCCATCGTCATGCTGTCGGTGGTAATGACCCCCTCAAAGCCCAGCTCCTCGCGCAGCAGGCCCGTGATGACCTTGCGGGAGACGGTGGCAATGTTGTCGGGTCGATGGCCGGGAAGATGCTGTGGGCGATCATGATGGAAGGCAGCAGCCCTTGGGCAATCAGCGCACGGTAGGGGCGCAGCTCGCGCCGCTCCATTGTCTCGCGGTCCACATCGATGACCGGCACGCCGAAGTGGGCGTCCTGGCAGGAATGGCCGCGCCCCGGGAAATGCTTGCCCGTGGCAATAACACCGCCGTCCCGCAGACCGCGGCAGGTCGCGGCGGCATAGTCTGCCACCACCGCCGGGTCGTCGGAGTAGGAGCGGGTGTAGATCTCGGGGTTGCGGGGCTCGCTGCAGATGTCCAGCACGGGGGAGTGCACCCAGTTGAAGCCGACGGCGCGGCTCTGGCGGGCCGTTTCCAACGCGGCTTTGTAGGTCAGCTCCTTGTCACCCGTGGCAGTCAGGCCCATCGGCTTGGGGAAGATGTTGACCCCGCCGAAGCAGAAATCAGCGCTGGAGCCGCCCTCCTGGTCGAAGGAGAAGTGCAGCGGGATACCCAGTGGGCGCTTGCGGGCGGTCTGCTGCAAATCGGTAAGCACGGCGGCGTACTCGCCTGCGGTGCAGGTGGGCGCGGTCTGCTTGTACTTGATGCCGGTCTGGCGCTCCACATCGACCACAGTTTTACCGCTTTTGGGGTCCACATAGCTGCCGAAGGTGCGCATATCGCAGGAAAGGCGCAGCCGCCGCAGTGGTATTTCTCGATAAAATCATAGATGTAGGGCTTGGGCACAACGCCCGCAAAGCCCAGGGTCAGCACAGCGCCAACCTTTTGGTCCAGCGTCATCTGGTCCACAAGTTTTTTTGCAAAGGTATCGGTATATTCCATCTTGTCTTTCTCCTATCAGCCCTTGACCGAGCCCGCCGTGACGCCGTCCACAAAGTAGCGGTTGCACAGCAGGTAGACCAGCAGCATCGGGATGATTGAGATGGCGGCACCTGCCATCATCAGGTGGTATTCGGCGGCGGCGGAAGCGCCGTACTTCAGCTGTACGATGCCGACGGTCAGCGGGCGCAGTTGCGGGGTGGTCATCGTAAAGACCGAGGACGTGATGTAGTCGTTCCACGCCACACGGAACTGGAACAGCGCCACGACCGAGATGATGGGCTTGAGCAGCGGCAGTAGCACCTGCCAGAACAGGCGGAACGGGCCGCAGCCGTCGATGATGGCAGCCTCGTCCAGCTCCTTGGGCAGACCTGCGATGAACTTGGAGACCAAGAACACGTTGGAGCCCTGCGCACCGATCGTGATGAGGATGATGGGCCACAGCGAGTTCTGGATGCCGACGTTGACGGCCAGCGTGTACAGCGGGCGCAGCGTGACCGCCCCCAGCGCAATGAACATCGTCATGAGGTAGAGGTTCTTGACGAATTTGCGGCCCGGGAAGTCGCAGCGCTCAATGCAGAACGCCGTCAGCGAGGAGAGCAGCACCGCCCCCAGCGTGGAGAAGAAGCAGATGAACAGGCTATTGAAGGTATACTGGGCAAAGTTTGCCTTTTTCCAGACCTCGATAAAGTTTTGGAACTCCCAGGTCGTGGGCAGCAGGCTTTCGCCGCTCATAAGCTGCAAGTTCGTTTTCAAGCTGCCGCACAGGGCATAGAACACGGGTAGATAATGATAAGCGCCATGATCGTCATGATGATGTAGACGACCGTATTGCTCAGCGCACGTGATTTTTTGACACCCATAGCTTACTTTCCTCCTTCTCAGAACGTCTCGTCCATCTTGCGGGACCAGCGCAGATACAGCATCGTGACAATGCCGACGATGACCGCCGTAGCAAAGGCAACCGTAGCGCCGTAGCCGTAGTTCAGCACCACATTGCCGTAGCTGTCGCCCATGGGGAACATCAAGCGGTAGATGTACAGGTACAGCACCTCAGTGCGGTTGTTGGGGCCGCCGCCCGTCAGGACCATGATGTTCTCGTAGTCCTTGAACGCCTGGATCAGCGCCAGCATAATGACCATCTGGGTGATGGGGGCCATCATGGGCAGGGTAATATGCCACAGCCGCTTCCAGCCCGTGGCGCCGTCCAGCTCAGCACTCTCGTAAATATCGGTGGGGATGGTCTGCAGACCGGACAGGAAATAGATCATGTAGTTGCCCAGGGCACCCCATACGGCAATGATGATGACCGTGACCATCGAGAATTTGCTGCCGAACCAGTTGATGGGCTCCTTGATGAGGCCGACGGCATGAGCATCTGGTTCACAGAGCCGTTGTACGGGTTGAAGATCAGGTAGAACACCATGCTCATGACCGAGACACTGATGATGGTAGGCATAAAGAACACGGTGCGGTAGGCCATGCGGCCGCGCAGCTTCATGTTGACAAAGTAAGCCAGCATGAACGAGAGCGGCAGCGTAATGATGAGCTTGAAGAAGGCGTAGACGAAGGTGTTCTTCAGCGCGTTAAAGAACATTTCATCGTGGAACAGCGTCTTGAAGTTCTGCAGGCCGCTGAAATTGAACGCGCCGAATGAGGTATACTGGTAGAACATTGTGCGCAGGATCCAGATGATGGGATACAGCGCAAATACGGCAAGAAAGAGGAATCCCGGCAGCAGCATAAGATACACGGTCTTATTCTGCTTGGCCTTGCGCAGGTCTTGGCGAACGAATTTTTCATAGCGATTTCCTTTCCGGGTCGGCCCCTTCGAAAAAGCCGCGGCACGAACTTTGCCGTGCCGCGGTTTGAAGGAGGGAATATGATGAACCGAAGGCAGATTTCCTTACTCTTTCACGATCGGCTGCATCGAGCCGGAAGAGACAGCCTCATTCAGGGCGGCATTGTACTTTTCGGTCATAGCGTCTGCCACGCCGTCGATGGATTCCTCACCCAAGATGACTGCGCCGAACTCATCGTAGAAGGTGCGGCCTCGATCTCAAGACCTGCCATCTCGGGGGCAAGGGGCTGGATTGTATCGGTGTCGGCCAGCTTGAAGAAGTCGGAGCCGTAGATGGTGCTGGTCTTTGCCTTGGCGGCGATGCTGGGCACGATGATGTTGCCGTAGCCGCCCTCCTGATATTCGGCCATGAACTCGTCGGTGCTGATGTATTTCAGCACCTCCCAGGCGGCTTCGGGGTTCTTGCACTGGCTGGAGATGCAGAAGCTGCGGCCTGCAGAGTTCATCGTGTTCACGCCGTCAACCGTGCCGTCATAGGTGGGCATCACGCAGGCGGCCCAATCCTGGTCGGTGGGGAACTGGCTGTCGTAGACGGAAACCTCCCAATAGCCGGAGATGTACATGCCGATCTTGCCCAGCGCGAACTGGGTGCGCAGCGGTCCATGTCCAGGCTCTCGGCACCGGGGAAGAACGAACCGTCGGCGTAGATATCGGCAAAGGACTGCACGACCTTGGCATAGTCGGTAAAGTCGTACTTGCCCTCGCTGAAGTCATAGTAGAACATGTCGGACAGGCGGGCCACCTCATCCACAGAGCGGTACATGGCGCTGTAGGCGTTCTTCAGGTTCATGCAAAGCCGTAGATGCCCTCACTCTTCAGTTTCTCGGTGATGATCCTGGCATCCTCGCGCAGCTCCTCCATCGTGGTCGGCGGAGTGTCCGGGTCAAGGCCCGCCTTGCGGAAGATATCGCGGTTGTAGATCAGGCGGTAGTTGTTGCCGTAAGCGGGCAGGCTGTAGGTCTTGCCTCATAGGTGTTGATGTTCTGGACACCCAGCGTATCACCGTAGCGCTCGCGGTCCTCATCGGTCAGATACTCATCGATGGGAATGGCCATGCCCTTTTTGACGTAGGGCACGATCTCGCTCTTCGGGCGGAAGATATCGGGGGCCTGGTTGCTCTGGAACGCCAGTTCCAGGTTATTGTCGTAGTTGTCGGTCATGGCCTCGTATTTGACCACGATGTTCTTGTCGTTCGTCTCGTTGAACTCCTGGATCTTCTGCTCCATAAAGTCAAGGTCGTGGCGCTGGGTCGTCCAGAACACGATCTCGGTCTTTTCGCCGGAGTCCGTGCTGTTGTTGGCCGTCTCGGTCGTGGTGGAGGCGGTATCCGCCGGGGCCGTCGCCTCGGAGGATGCTGCGCCGCCGCAGCCTGCCAGCAGACTTACGCTCAGCACGCAAGCGGTACCCAACGCAGCAGCCTTTTTGAAAAATCGTGCGTTTTTCATAGTTTCTCCTCTTTTCATAAAAATTCGTTTTCGTCCGTTCACTGCGAGGATTTTATGGTCGCAGTGCCTTTCACTGGCTATATTATAGCAAAGCCGCCCCGTTAAAAACAATGAGGCGGCTTTTCGATTATGACGGTCTTTTTTCGGTTGTTGCATGGGGGTGATTTTTACGATTGGGAAAATCCGATTCGTAAATTTTCCCCCCGCCCGCGGCACAGATGTTCTCTTCGGCAGTGGGGGCTTTCTTTTTGGGCTGCCGACAGCCACCGCATGTTTAGATCGGTGGTCAATAGTCAATCCGCCGTATAAATTTTATCCCGGCAAAACACCATTTGCCTTACCTTATGTAATTTCGATTTTTCTCCGGCTTCGAGGCCCACCGAGCGATTTTCTGCTATTCCATAGGGATCACTTGGTTAGGTGAATCGGAACCGATTCACTTTTTCGAGTCATGATTTTTGGATGAATCACAGGTGATTCACTCTGAGGCTATTGGCTGGATTTAAGAGAATTTCCACTTTTGTGGGCAAAGAAAATCAATGGTCGCTTTACTCTGGGGAATATACGAATTTGTATACGTGTCGGGTTTGATTGCCGCCGTTTTAGGGGTAGACGTGTTTTGCTAGCATAGCGTTTGGATATCCACAAACGCATTTCTGGGGAATCCCCAGACCCCTCGCTGCTCTTGTGTGACGATAGTGACGCAGATGACGCTAATGACGCTGTTTTGGGGATATCTCTATACCATATCCCGGATTCAGCGTCATTAGCGTCATCTGCGTCATTCCGATTTTGTGTTTTTCGTAATATCATTATTTTTGTTTCGAGCAGTAGTAAACTGCAAGCGTCATTTCGCTATAAACGTGACGGTGATGACGATGGTGACGGTGTTCGTGGGATAGGGTAAAGGGGTATATCAAAAACATCGTCATCACCGTCAGCATCGTCATTCTACAGGCAAGCCGTTTTAATCTGCGGCTTGCCTGTTTTAATTTTGATGAAAATTTTTGTTGGACACAGGTCAAATCTTGCGCCTTCCCACTGGCTACATAATGTCGACATTTTATTACAAATTATTACATCTCAAAGATCTGCGATACTTTTTGCCCTTTCCCAGTGGCTATATAGTGAAAGCGTTTTTTCACTACTTACATAGGAGGAACCCATGAACACGGAATTTCAAGATTTACCAAATGTTGTAAGTCCCAGGGAGGTGCAAACTTACTTCGGTATTTCGCGCTCGACCACCTACCGCATATTTCACGACGCAACTTTCCCGGCGTTCCACATTGGAAACCGACTGCTGGTGCGGCGGGATGAGCTGCTGGGCTGGCTGGAACGGCAAAAGGTCAATAAAGCCCAAAACGAGAACCCGAAGATTGTCGGGTCTGATGAATAGCTTTCTCCGCAAGCCTTTGGTAGTCTTTGTGTCAAGAAAGGAGACGATGCAACGTGAAAGACACATCCCAAAAAGCCCTGCGCCGTGGGCATAACGAGGGCAACATCCGTCAGCGTACAGACGGGCGGTGGGAGGTCCGCCTGTCAGCCGGAATCGACTACAAAACCGGTAAGCCCAGACGCACATCCACCTGCTGTAACACAAGACAAGAAGCCATTGCCATTTTACAGCAGCAAGCCCACGAAGTCCGCACACAGGCTGGCGTGATCCGATGTCCGTGACCCTTGGCGAATGGTACAAGTATTGGCTGGACACCTACATGAAAGATACCGTTAAACAGTCCACCTATGCCAGCTACCGCAGTTATCTCAACAAGCACTTTTGTGTACTGGGAAAGATTTTATTAAAGAAATTAGAACCGCACACCTTGCAGGAGTTTTACAACTACAAATTCCGCGAGGAAGGCTTATCCCCCAAGACTTTGCGCAACTACCACATGGCATTGCACAAGTGCTTACAGCAAGCAATAAAAGAGCGTCTGCTGATTTACAATCCCTGCGAGGCCGTCACCCTGCCCAGCGGAGAAAAGCCGGAAATCAGCGTCTTTACCAATGACCAACAGCGCGCCTTGGTTCAGGCCAGCTATCGGCACCGCTATGGTGTATTTATCCGCTTGGATTTATGCACTGGCTTACGCATGGGTGAACTGCTGGCGCTGAAATGGGAAGATATTGATTTTTCCACCGCCCAACTCCATGTTAGGCGTACCATCAACCGTCTTGCCAAGTACGAAGCCCACGATGGCGAGAACAAGACCGAAATTGTATTTGGCACACCCAAAACGAAAAACTCTCGCCGCACGATTCCACTGACCCGCACAATGGCAGACGAGCTTACCCGCTGGAAACAACAGCAAGCACAGGACAAGATTCGGGCAGGGGATAAGTACACCGACTATGGCTTCATCGTCACCAACGAGTTTGGACACTACTTTGAGCAGAAAACCTTCAAGGACTACTATGACCGTATGCTGAAAGACGCTGACATCGGGCACTTTACCTTCCACGCCCTGCGCCACACCTTCGCCACCCGCGCACTGGAGCGTGGTATGGACTACAAGACCCTGTCAGCCATCCTCGGTCATTACTCCGTGGCGTTCACAATGGACACCTACGTTCACAGCATGGACGAACACAAGCGGCGCGAAATGGACAAAATGGACGATATGTTCGGGATGCAGTACGGCATCTCGGTTGAGAACCAGCCTTATCCTGTGCTTTGCACCCTATCCGCAGATGGCTGCACTGCCCATGTGCCGGACTTCCCCAAAATCACCGCACAAGCGCCCACGCTGGACGCGCCCTGCTCGAGGTCAAGCAGCAAATCCAAAAAGCCCTGCGCCAGTACAATAACCCGCCCATTCCTACCAAACAGGAAAAGATCGTCGTGCCAAACAACAGCGTGTTGGTACTCGTCAAGGCAAGCTGACTACGCTGACCGCTCCTATATTTACCTGCCAACTCCGCAAAATTTATCCACAAAAAGCGCCCGGACGGTTGAAAATCTCAACGTCCGGCGCAGTCATTTTGCCGTTTTGGGGTCATTTTGGGGTCAAAGTTACCAGATTGTTACCACTTTGGCCATAATGCAGAAAAAAGCTCGTTGAAACTTGTCGTTTCAACGAGCTTTTGTTGGTTGCGGAGACAGGACTTGAACCTGCGACCTCCGGGTTATGAGAAACTACTAAAATCGTGCGTTACAGTGCTTGTTTTGG
>ENA-OQCN01000994-OQCN01000994.1-human-gut-metagenome-genome-assembly--contig:-NODE-994-length-14704-cov-2.234342_pt1 | contig 14704 bp, 18 predicted proteins | sample MGYA00242497_ERZ504576 | MGnify/ENA primary metagenome ERZ504576 (study PRJEB26092, sample SAMD00036296) | human gut metagenome | host: Homo sapiens | study: EMG produced TPA metagenomics assembly of...
TCTTCTGATTCACGCTTAGGCAGATTGTACTGTTACAGTCCTTCGTCCTACCTTTGGATGTCCGTAATCAGCAACTCAATTCCATATGTCATTCGTATTGAAATTGGTGCTGTCATACCCAACATAGATACACTCTTTTGTATTGTTCATCTGATTCCATGACACGCAAAAACAGATTAATATCCTCTTCTTTAATGTTGTATTTTAATAATCTGCTAATTTGCGTATCATCACGTATATTCTTATCCATTACAGGATGATTCCTCATAAAATTAGAATAATACTGGAATGTACAATTCTCATTTGTACTTATATAAGAAACAATATCTTCAATAAACAATCCTAAATCACCAAATATAGATAACAACACATCTTCAATCTGCAAATCTTTAAATATTTTTTGAACGACAAGATAGCAACCAATACGCAGTGTATCCGAAAACTCAGGTGTTTCCCGTTCCTCACATACATCCGGATAATACTTCCGATTATTGCGATGAATAAAATCAAGAAACTCTACGCAATAGAAAAAGCAATAAATGCATTTTCTTCTGATGTAAAAAGTCAAAATACGTCAGCTAAAGTCAAATGCATTGATAGATGACTCCTTTTCATAGTACAAATCCAATCAAAATGTCACAGCCAATGCAAAATTGAGCAGAGCATTTAAATATGTTCTAAATCATGAAGAAGGATTGAGACAATACTTATATAATAGATATATCCCAATGACAAACTCATTAGAGGAAGGAGTGATTCGTCCATTACGACAGGAGGAAAGAACTGGCTATTCTTGACAAACGTATTAGGAGCAGAATCAAATACGAATGCATACAGCACTATTGAAACAGCAAAAGTAAATGGATTGGATCCATATAAATATCTAACAACAATATTCACATATCTTCCAAGCCAAGATTTTATCAAAAATCCAGAAATAATAGATAAATTCTACCATGGAGAGTTCATACAAAAGAATTGTAAATAAAAGAATCAGAATAACGTTTTAGCAATGTTAAACTGATTCTTTTCATTTATTTAATTACATCATTTTATTTGGCGCTTACTGAGGATTGGATATACTTCTAGAAATTTAGAATAGTACTTAAACCTAGAAGTGAAATCAACAAGGATGATGGAAGCGTTAAAATGGTTGAAAAAAACTCGGACAACTAAATGTTATCCGAGCACAATATAAGCAATAAGACGTTTTGGGTTATATGCCACCCCTCAAATTCTTGGAGTGAAAATTCAGCTAACCCATCCAAATTTATTGCACCTATAAAATTATATCTAGGCTTAACTAAATAAGAATTTATCGCTATCAATATTTTTTAATTTATCTTAATGACATTGGTTTTCATCTATTTCTCTTTTATCATTTTATGATGCATGTGCTGCCTGTATTGGGCATACCATTATGCATTGACCACAGCAAATACATCTATCCTCATCAATAAGTGGATAGGCAAATCCCTCTTCATCCTCAACCATAGAAATAGCTTCTTTGGGGCAAATAACATAACAAGCCGTGCAACCACAACATTCTTCTTTTCTTGGATAAAGAATTGGTATTCCTTTCATATTGTATTACCTTCCTTTCTTCATTTTAGAAATTGTATTTTTTATAAATGACATAAAGCATAAAATTATATTTTTATTTAAAACAATTGACATCACGCAAACACAAAATAAACTAATTCCACAAAGGATTATATTTCTATAATAATAAACACCGAATATTATAAATGTAGATATTACCATCAAGGTCAATAATTGTGGAGAATTCTTAACACCATAATTTCTATTAATATCAATGTACCGAACAATATACATTACAAAATAAGCTATAGAACTTGCAATTGAGCTGCAAACAGTCCAATGAAAGGCATTAATACCACATCCAATATCAAATTAATTCCGGCACAAATCATTGTTGTTTTTGCTATAACCTTTGTGTTTTTATCTGCAATATAATAAGCACTCATAACACCAATCATCGCACTAAAGAAAACACCAATCATTAGGATTGGAATCTGATAATAAGCATCAGAATACTTTTTATTTATCATAATTGGAAAAACAAATGGCATGACAGAAACAATACCAAGATATAAACAAATCAATAGCTTTACCACAGTATCTTGCAAGTCTGAAAAAACCTTTTCTCTATCTGGATCATTAAAGTGAACCGAAATAAGCTCCGTCCAAGACAAATTGAAAATATTATACATCACACTGTAAAGGTTAGAAAACTTTCCTGCGATTGAATATATCCCGTTAAACGCAACTCCCAATTGCCATAGAATCACTGTTCTATCTGATGCAGACAAAATCCACCACGAAATTTGATTTGGAATCAGAGGTAGTGAATATGAAAGATATCTTTTTGAACTCTCTTTTGAAGGAACATGAAACGAAACATATCGATAAGCCTTTGTCTGAATCAAAATAAAAGTACCACAAATAACAGCGGATATAACATGTGACCATATCATTCCAGATGCACCGAGTTTAAATCCAACAATAAAGACAATATTGAGCAGGATCAATGATGCCGCGCTCAAAAAACTACCCATGGCATATACCACATTGCTGCCAAATCCTCGTGCCACCTGTAACATAACAGACGAATATGCATTTGCTATCAAATTAATAAAAAGAAAGTATTTGTATTTACTATTAATCAATGGTGACACAACTAAAAAAAAGCTCGTAAAAAGAATTAGTGCCAAAACATTGATTGAAAAAACATCTGATAATACATCCTTAGTACCATCAGAATCTCCCCTCTTCTCAAGGAGGAAACGAAAAAGTGCTTGTTCAAGTTGCAATGTAACCAACGGAAGAAGCAAAGATGTATATGTAATAATTAAATCAACAGCACCATATTCCTCGGTCGAAAGTACCCCTGTATATATCGGTAAAAGTAAAAAACTTACTACTTGTGTACAAATTTTACCCACAGATATTATTGCGGTATTCTTTGCAAGTTCCTTTCCCGTACTTGATTTATCTGACATAATCTTCCTCCGATTAATTTTTAAACTTTCTCTTGTATTCAAGATTAGTCCATCTTTTTATTAATTTCAATTTATCCACTATTCCTCTATTTTGAAAATATGTGCTGTACTTTCTGATTGCACTCTCATATCCATTGTTCAAAAATTCGGTGTAAAAATTGTTCCTCTTGTCCAAATATAAGGAGGTATCTAACTGTTGTTCCATTTGGAAGATATCCCCATCTTCTAGTTCTTTTATATACAAGTTTTTCCTAGCTTTCTCAATCAGTGTATTTCCAGCTTCAGAGTTTACAAATATAGCTGATACGCCTTTGTTATCAACACATGATTTGTCAATATTGCTAACATTCCAAAAATCTCCTATGGTCACATCTGAGTATTTTTTTTTTGCGAAAAGGGCATGCATAACAAGACCTTCTATTTATCGTTAAGTCCATAATAAAAGTATGCATATATGAATCTGCAAAAGAAGGAATTATTCTACTAGTTCCATCTTTGTATTGAATTTTCATACAATGCACATTCCATCCATAAGATTTGGAACGAAATACAATAGTCTCAATCTCTTTTTTTGATTTATTTTCTCTGTCTTTTATATATTCTTGAAATACTTTATAAGATGGAACACCTTCACACAAAAAGTCTAAAATGAATAATTGATTTTTATATCTGCTCCACTTCTTTGTTTTCAAATTATATAGACCAGCAGCTTGACAAGGAGTTCCGCAGAACAAGACTTTTTTTCCGTCTTTTAAGTAGGTCTCAATTTGTTTATAAGTGTCACCTAATTTTGATTCCACATATTTACTCTTCAGCATATTTTCTATTGATGTTTCTTCAGTGGATTTATGAACAACCTGATGCATTTCCTTATCATAACAAGCCCCGAAGACAACCCCATTATCTTCTAATATCACACGTGACAATTCATAGAACATTCCTCCGGATGAACTCTTACTCCGAATATCATTCTGTTTAGTGTATCCATATAGATGCTTACAATGACTTTCATAACGATTCCCCAGTGGAACATATCCGTTGTTCTCAATCTCCTTAATCGCTTTCCAAAGTATATGTTCAGATGTAGCTTTAAGTTTATTTAATCCCTCTCCAATTTCTTTTCTATCCGCAAATTTATCTAAAGCGGTACAAAAATCATCGTAGGAAAAGTTCAAGTTTAATTCATGATCATATGCTTCCAACTGTTCAAATAAATTTGCCACCTTAGGTAGCCTTGGAAGAGAACAAAACCTTTTTGCGAACATTAATGAAAAAATGGTACCGTGAAATGTAGTTGTGTAAACACATTCTGCATTAAAAACAAGTGAGGGAAAATCTAAAGCAGATGTATATACAACTTCATCGGCAATACTAGAATATATGCAAGGCGAAATGATTTTCAATCCATTATTCTTTGCATATTTTTTAATAAATCTTTTTTCCTTTTTCGTAAGAAAATAGGAATAGACAAGCATATACTTCCCAAATTCTTTTCCCGCATTAGTCAATGTGAAGCCATTCTGCCCAAGCAATAATGTTGGATCACAAACAATTAATTCCTTAATGTTTGTGATATCAGTTATAAGGCTTTGCGTCATTTGGTCTCTCGGTAGAATCTGACAAAAATCTCCTACAGCATTGAAAAATTCAGAATCATTCAAATACTCTGATGTTCTTGAATTTCCGGAACTAATTGCATACGCTAATTTGGGAATACCTTTAATCCACCCACATGAATAGAAATCCAAGTCGATATCCTTATTATGTATATTCCAAATTTCATCACTTCCACATATTACAAGTTGTATCCCATGGTCCTCAATTTCGTCAGGATTGATTATTTTTATTGACTCCCAGTCACTCAACGAACATTTATATCTATTTTTGTTTGCATCCATTTCGCGCTGAATTACATATTTAGACCTCTGAGATAAAAGTTTTGCCTTTATTCCATTTTTAGAAAAAACACCATTTTGTATCTTAGCCAATCGATTAAATCGTTTTAAAATTTCGTCATTTGGCATCCTGCGGACAAAAAAAACTTCATGTCCTCTTGATTCTAAAACTTGGCTCATTGCATAAGCTTGTAAGAAAGACCCAAAGTTTACAATACTATCGTAAACTGTAACGATTGCTATTTTCATATTTTTTTCACCTTCTCTATTTTATAGCTAATTCCTCACTCCTATCTGGAGTTTCCTTGATAATCGTAATCAGTATCAACCAAAATGTAAGCATAAAATTTGGGTATGTCAACAAGTTATCTGTTGCAATACAAATACCAGTCACAATCCATAAAACGAAATACATAAGTGCTGCTCTATACCCAACTTTATTATATAATATTATAATTGAAACAGGCCATATGAGAATAAAATAAGTAATATATGGAATAAATCCAAGCTCTATAAATAATCGCATGTACTCATTATGTAATCCAATTGAATGATTATTCAATACCATTGTTGACATAGTGTAGATTTTTTCTTGCACATATCCCACACCTGCACCTAAATATGAAATCGAAAAATTATAATAAGGGTAAAAGTTGCTATATATCCAATTTCGTCCAGCTAAATCTATTCCGAATTTTATACTAATTCCCGTCAGCAAATCCCACGACGAACACAGGAATACCCACATTAAACTTAAGGTGATTGCTATCAAAGAAATTACTATAATCAAATTCGGCTTTTTTGCTCTTCTCGCACAAAAGTATACTACAATGCCAATAAGCATTGCCAAGAGCAATATACGTTTGAAACCAAGCAAACAAAAAACTGCAAGTAGGACAACCCAACTATTTTTCACGGATCTGCTTTTTAAATAGTCTGAAATCAGAAGATAAACAATTAAGATTCCAAAAACAAATGTCACCTCATGTACTTCCAAAAGTCGAGATGCCATTGAATCCGACCCTGCCTGAAAAAGAGCTAAAGGCCCATACTGAATCATGCATGTAACAATATATATAAAATAATTGATTATTGCAGCAACAAGAACACCCTTTAATGCATCTTTCCCTAATGAATAATACGATACAATTGCCGTCAAACAAACCAGAATTGCTTGAATATTTGTATTTATAATACTGGACCATGATGCTCGATGATTTGTCATATAAAAAAATACCGATACTGCAAACAGAAAAATGTATGGTAGTATCACAATTTTGATGGTTAATAAATCTTTACTCTTATATCTAATCTCACCATGATTGACAGCTATTGAAATTCCCAAAAAAGCTAACATACAATATCTATCGATATGATAAATTCTAGAATAATTTGCAGTTGCAAAATACGTTTGTGTAGAGAAGAAAAGTATAACCATTACAATAACAAACACCATCCACTCTAGCAGCTTTAATTCAAGTCCTTTTTTCATTGAGTTTTCTCCCTATGAGATGCTAGATATGCTATACGATATACTCTTGGAAACCGTGTTATAAGTGCATATGATATTTTTCGTCCTATTCCTATTGTGTTACTTGACATCCACAAATTCTTGTATTGAATCAGCAATTTTCTTGATTCGTATAAGAACTTGTTATCAACACAATTATCATACCTGATTGTTGTATGATAGTTATATACTAACTGTTTAAATAGAAAAGAAATCATAAATTCCTTTATATCATCTCTGTAAGATTCTCTATTATATAACTCAATGGTGTTTTTTGTAATTCTTGCAAAGTCTACGCTTGTTGCTTTCTGTCTTTCTCCCATAATACTATTATTTCTAACAGTATATATATATCGTCCATCCATAAAAACCACAATCTTTGATGAATGATCAAGCAATCTAGGAGTATTTTCATAATCCTCATATATCAGTCTGTCAATAAACGGACAAGCTAAAGCAATATCTCTTTTTATCAATTTCGCCCAGGCCTGCCACAATCCATTGGAATATATTATTTCAATCAGATCTTCTGTTGCCCCAGCGAATACTTTACCACTTAGTCTCAGTGATTCTTGCTTTTCGCCTACAGAAAGAAGTATGTTGAAATTGCAATATCAGCATCGTATTTCTCAATACCAGCCACCAAGGTTTCAATCATATCATCTTTTATGTAATCATCACTATCAACATAAATAATGTATTCTCCATTACATTTTTTCAGTCCGGCATTTCTAGCTGCGGATAGTCCTCCATTGCTTTGATGAATGACAACTATTCGCTCATCTTTTTTAGCGTATGTGTCACACATATGGGGACAATCATCAGGTGACCCGTCGTCAACTAATATGATTTCCAAATCAGTATAGGTCTGATTTTGTATACTCTCTACACATCTATCTAAATACTCCGGCACTTTATATACCGGAACAATCACACTAACCATAATTAAATTCAATCCTTTACCTATTTCTTTACAATATTTTATAAACTCATCATATGAACTGAATGTCGCTTATTAAGCTCCGCCTTCTTCATTGTCTCATCATAATTTTCCAATAATTTAAGTTTAAAGTCAAAAGTATCTCTTTGCATCTGTCGTTCGGATTAAAGAATAAGAAAAAATACTCATCTAGCTTTTCTATGGATGGAACAACACCAAATCTTTCTTCATACTTCTAACATAAGTAGCTGCTTCTTCAAGCTGTTTTCTTTTTCTCTTTTGGTAATATTCATCTATTGACAAAATCCTTCGGGCCGGATTCCCAGCATATACTGCATTCCCATCCAGATGACCAGAAACAACACTTCCGGCACCTATGATGGTATTTTCACCTATGTAACTTCCAGCTAATATAGTTGCACCCCAACCAATAAAGATATTATCTTTTAGTACAGTGTATTTCTGATTTCCGACAATTTCCCCATATTTTCTTTTTAGCACCGACCAACTATAGTCATGTGTAAGAATCGTCACTGGTCCAGTCATCATGACATGATTCCCGATTTCTAGCAAATGGGGATTCTGAACATCAATAGTAGTATGTAACGGGCGATAGAGAACAACATCCTCTCCAACTTGAACCCCTATTTTTCTTAAGTAAGTTATATATGATTCACTTGTAGCTCTATAACCCAAGATTTTCACTTTAATTTTATTCATTATGTTCATTTATTACATTCCACCTATCTTCACCAGCATGTAAAGTGCATATATTCTTTTACTCTTAACCAATTTCACGAAAAATTTTTGCCTATGTTGTTCAATGATTTTTTCATAAGTCGTGGCAACAGTATGAACTGTTTCATTGTTCACTATTTCTTTGATTGAATTCATTATTTCAGGGTTACGTTTTTTTGAAACTTTTGGGTTTTCCTGCTTCAAGCACGCTCTCAAATTCACAAAGAATTGACGTTGTAATCTTATAATCTTACTTTCATCATTAGATAACCTGTCAGTCATCTCATTATGCAAAACACATATCTTTTTTAACATATCTGGTTTGTATTTCTGAGTTAAAGATCCTGGCGTAATTCTATAATTATATGCAGTGGAATCAATCACTTTAACTCGTTTAGCGTATCTATAGTATTCAGAATCCCAAATTATATCTTCGGAAATAAATTTTCGTTCAGATGGAAATTCAATTTTATATTTACGAATAATATCCATTGAATACATTACATTCCATACTGACATTCTGATTGCATCATGCTTATTCGGTGCACTTCCTAACATTCTCGCAAATAATTCATCATAAACCTCTACTCCGGTGAATAACACAATATTATATTGTTCAACAAAAGTAATTGTCCCGTTTTCTGATATACGCTTAAATCCGCCAATACATGTATCAGATTTACTTTCATGAATACCCAGCATTAAAGTTTCTACAAGATTCTCATCTGCCACATCATCTGAATCAATAAATGTCACATATTTTCCTTTTGCAACAGTTAATCCACTATTTCTGGCAAATCCAAGACCAGCATTTTCCTTGTGAATAACATTAATTCGGGAATCTTCTTTTGCAAATTGATCACACATTTTTCCACTGGAATCTTTGGATCCATCATCCACTAATATAATTTCAATGTCACTATAGGTCTGTTTCACCAATGACTGTACACATTCTTCTAGGTATCGTTCCACATTGTAAACAGGAACAATTACGCTAACCAATTCCATCTTTTTTCCTCTTTTCCACTTTTCTTATTTTTCTAGCTGGTACCCTGCATAAACCGAATGTGCCTCAACATCATTTAACACAACCGAATTGGCTCCAATAACAGCTCCGTCTCCAATACGAACTCCTTTCGTTATTGTCACATTTGCACCTAACCAAACAGAATTGCCTATTGATATTCCTTTACTGACCAGCTCACTCGTTGTACCTTCAGATGTCACAACATGATTGTGATCCACAATGACAACATTATTTGCAATCATGCAATTATTGCCAATTTCAATTTTTTGGGCACAGGTAATAGAACAATTATGATTAAAGAATACATTGTCACCTATTCTCAATTGAGCATTTTCCATACACTTTATGTATAGAGGTCCTCGAGACATCAAAAACCTTCCAACAAACATTGAACTTTTATTCATCAGTTCAACATAAACCCTTCCACGAATTGCATTAACTATATGCATCTTTGCTTTATTACGGTATAACAACTTTATTAACATCCAATGAAAGATTGAGTTTACCATCAAATATATCTTTTTTAACATATTCATTCGTATTCTACATCCTTATTACTATATTCAAATCTATACACAAATTTTTTCTATTCACTTATGTATATTTCTCGTAGTTGTTCAGCATTTTTCTTTATATCAAATCCAGATTTTTCTACAATGCTAGATGCCATTTCTGAAAATTTTAATCTATCATTATTTCTGATCAAATTAAGAATTGCCATTGCCCATGCCTTCGGACTTTCCTCTAATGACATAAACTTAATATTTGACATTAATCCACAGTCTTTGGTTATGGTGTCTGCAAATATACAAGGTAATCCATTAATTTGCCATTCAATAGCTACTAACGGAAGTCCTTCAAACAATGATGGTAAAAGCATTCCATCCATTGCTTGAAGATAATCACTAACGTGATCTGTTGTTCCAAGAAAAAGCACAGAATCCTTAATATCTATATTTGAACTCTCAATTTTTTCTTTTAGTGGACCATCTCCCAAAAGTAATAGTCGGGCATTAGGTTCAATTTCAATTATGCTTCTAAATATCTTCATGAGGAATTCATGATTTTTCTGTTCATAAAAGCCGCCCACATGTCCAATTACAATCTCATTATCTATTTTTAACTTTTCTCTAATTTCTTTCCTAATCCTTGTGTTGTATAAGAAGTCATCAATGTTTCTTCCGTTTTTTAGAACTGTAAATTGACGATTTTTAAAAAGCCAGTGGCCAGCTTCTTCTCCACAAGCAACAGCATCAGTATAAAACAAATAGAAAAAAGGCCTAAGTATATTATCCGCCTTAACCTGATCACACTTTGTATTGTGAGAATGCGCAATTCTCTTATTACATCCACCTAACCATCCAGCAATCATTTCAATTGCTAAAGTTCCGCTATTTCCGTGCGCGTGAATGATATCTATTTTTGTTTTTACGAATAAAATTTGTAAGTTCACAAAAATATTTAATTACGTTTTCTCTTCTCGATGGCAAATTAACAATGTGACATCCACTTTGTTTTAATTGCGATACTATTCCCGGCTCTGCTTTAATCGTTGAAGCAACAAAAATATCAATTTCCGTCTTATTCATTGCCTTAATATACGACATCATTATATTTGTTATTCCATCATATATTAATCCAACTGTGCTTACGATAATCACTTTTTTTCATCTATGCTTCCTCAAAATAATTTATTTACTAATCTTTCTAGTCCCTCATTAAACTTTGCATTGTTACTACTCATACCATGACCCAATCCTGCAACAATTTTGTCGTAGTTTGTTATAATATCGCCAAGTGTTTCGATATCTTCTACATCAATAATCGTACCCATGCGCTTAGTCACATTTCGTGCAAACTCCACCTGATGGTCATTGACATGTTCATTGAACTTTTGTTGCCGTGGCACAACGATTGGCGTTTTGCCAACCTGTAAGGGCATAATGAAACTTGCCGGACCGCCATGTGTAATTACAATGCGAGCATCTGCCACATTTTTGACCATTTGCTGATATGGAATAAACTTGTTCCACTCGCAATATTTCGGTTTATATGTACTGAATCCTGTCTGAATGATTACATCATCCTGAATTACGCCTTCTTTTTTTAACTCATCTATTTTCTGAATCAGCCGATTAAATGGCTGTTCATGTGTTCCCACCGTCACAAAAATCATTTTCTCGCCTCCTATTTAGAATATGCTTCCAAGATTAACCGCTTTCGGATAAACCTTTTTCTGTTCTTCCCACTGCACAACAAACTTGTCAACAATAGGATAAACCATCTTACCGGTCATTGTCGGCTTATCAATGCGATCAAACACCTCGATATAGACCAACTTTGCTCCCATAATCTTACCAAGATAAAAGAACGGAACTGCCACAGCTGCGCCACAGGAGATAATCAAATCTGGCTTTTCTTTGTGCAGTACATCCCACGCAATTTTTGTGTTTTAATAAGTGCTTTCAGACTACGATTGGTCGGATAATAGCAAGGATACATATTCTCGTCTTGCAAAAGGCTTCTTGCATCTTCCTTATCAAATGTTACCCAAAAGTGCTCCTTATCTTTCCAGAAAGGCTTTAACATATACAGATGGGTTAAATGACCACCCGATGATCCTACTAAACATACTTTCATAATTCAAACTCCTCCATTCGCAATTTTTTTGGTTTACATCCTTCCGGATGAGAATGTTTATTTAAATGCAATATGCTATCCACATCTTTGTGATAGTACATTCTATTAACTTTTTTTCTTACTGTTATACCCTTTCGGCACATCAATCATAGTTTCTACTTTTCCCGGTTTATTGAGTACACCTGTCATACTTCCACAATAACCAAATTGTTGTTTTATATCTTCGAACCCTGTCCATTCTCATACGCGATTTTTGCAAAATACTGATTTACACACTCAAAAGTCACAGGCGTATATACTTTGTAGAAACTGTACACACCATTTATTTCAAGCGAAACCCCAATAATCGTTATGACAAATAATACAGTTTTTTTACCATTAATACCCCGTTCTTAGGTATCAATCATTCTTACAATATGCCTAGTCAACAGAAAAGTTGCGAAGTAGAAATCGCCGTTATTTTCTATATTTTCATAACTCAACAAATTGTAGAAAAGCACCCATATTCGCCTGCGCTAGTGTATTCAATAGAGCCTTGGCAAAGTAAGTAATAAAATCAAGTATTTTTGATGTATTTGTCATCTAAGATACAATTTTTATCACTCATATCATCTCTACCCTTATTTTTTTCCAAATGTGTTCCTCATTCACCGATAATTTGTATAACAAGAGTCAATTTTTACCTCATATTTCATGGCATTTTATAACGAATCTTCGGTATGATCCGCGTGAAATTGGTTTTTTGGACTATGCTACGTTGCTTCGGTTTGTCGTGCAAACATTGGTATCAACTGCAATAAATACAATATCAATATTATTTTTAAACCGCACCTTTTTTACATACGACAACAAGTACTGTCTTTAACAGAATCTTAATATCTAAACCAAGATTCCAGTTTTCAATATAATACTTATCTAGTTTAACGACTTCATCAAAATCCGTAATTTCACTTCGACCACTTACTTGCCACATTCCTGTGATTCCAGGTTTGATAGCTAGACGTGCAAAGTGTTGATACTCATATAGATTTGTTTCTGAAATTAAAGGCGGTCTAGTTCCTACAATAGACATATCTCCTTTTAAAACATTAAAGAATTGTGGGAATTCATCCAAACTCGTTTTACGAATAAATTCACCAATACCCGTTTTATGAGTTCCATCCGGCATGACTTTATTTCCAATAACACGAGGATCAAAATCAATCTTAAACATCTTTCCATCCCCTAATTTGTTATCTTTCATTAATTCAGCTTTTCTTTCTTCCGCATCCAAATACATACTGCGGAATTTATACATTTTAAACTTCTTACCATTCTTACCAACACGCTCTTGTGAAAAGAAGATTGGTCCTGGACTAGCAAAATAAATGATTGGGCCAATAAAAATAGTAATAATCAATGTAAATAAACATCCAAGTAATCCACAAAGAATGTCAAACAATCGTTTTAAGAAGATTTCGTTTAATGGAGCATAGTTGATACTTGTTGTTAAAACAGTGTAATCACCAATCTTTTCAACAAATTGCTTCTTACCAGGCGAATTAATTACTTTAGCTAAATTCATATGCACAGTAATACCAGCCATAGTTAATTGTTCAATCAATTCGTTTGGATAAGCAATTTCTTTAGGTAATACAATCAATACTTCATCTACCCATTCTTTACATGCATACATCGCAACAGAATCATTATCCGCAACAACCTTCGTATTATTAATTGTTTTACCAATTAATTTTTATCTAATAATGCAACACCCACAATGTCATAACGACTATAATTACTCTTTTCAATATTATCAATTACCAAATTCGCAATATCACTTGAACTCACGATCAATAACTTTCTTCGATTCCCATTATTGACACCCTTTTTAATATGCACTTTCCATACTTCTCTTACAATATATGTCAATACAAGATAAATAGCTATTGCTAAAAACAATACAAATATTGAAAACATAATACCCTTTTGAATTGCAAATAAATATAGAACAGCAAGTAATCCAACAATCAACACATGATTTAATGTCTTTACAAACTCTTTATAATGCCCCCTCTTTAATACACCTTTTAAAGTACCAAATAGAAGCAATACCATCAAATCAATCAATTCAATAATAATAGCCATATTTCTATACAAGAAATTATTGTATAAATGCATACTTCCATTCCTTATAAAATAGGCTAATACAAAAGCAATCTGTAAACATACTAAATCCAAAATAATAAAATCAATATGCTTTAGCCAACCCTTCGTATTCTTTCGATACATATTCCTATTCCAACACCTTCAAACCATATAAAAAGCTTATTTAATAATTAAATAAGACTCAATAAAACAATAACCACCGATATTTAGATACACTTCTCCCTAATAGAACCTAAATTAACAGATGAACAATTCAATTAAAAATGCGGAAAGCCAGCTATTTTTAATATCCTATACATGTACCCAATAAATATCATTTCCTAAATTTCAACCGCACTCCACCCTTGGATAACAGTTACATATATAGTATACCTTAATATAACCCATTGTCAATGAACATTAGTTACTTAAATTAAGGTTAAAATATAAAATTGTTTTAATATCCCCCATATTTAAAACATATAAACATCATATAACAAATAAAAAATAATTTTAATTAAATTTACTTTATATAAAGACTTTTATCAATAAAACACAAATTTGATTTATAGCCACAACATTGTAATCGGTTACAGTGAAAATTATGGAAATAGGACAAATCGTCCTATTTCCATAATTTTTCAGGATATACACCAGTTTCAATCAATTGTTTGAAGGCATTTTGTACATATTCCTTATCTTCAGCATATGTTACACCAAACCATTTATCATGAGTTCAAGTACCTTTACATTGATACGATCTTCCCTCAATAATTCAGCTACAATATTTGGAAGCAAATATTC
>ENA-OQCN01000995-OQCN01000995.1-human-gut-metagenome-genome-assembly--contig:-NODE-995-length-14695-cov-2.228309_pt1 | contig 14695 bp, 14 predicted proteins | sample MGYA00242497_ERZ504576 | MGnify/ENA primary metagenome ERZ504576 (study PRJEB26092, sample SAMD00036296) | human gut metagenome | host: Homo sapiens | study: EMG produced TPA metagenomics assembly of...
CTGTAGCATCCAATAATTTTCCATCTCCAGAAATTTCAAGGCAAGCACCACTTAATCCCTCACCATGCACAGCTGCTATATTTTCAAAAAGTTCGCGCAGCAAAGAACCATTCATAGTAACAATGCACAATGTATTTTCAAAGGGAGTTATTTCATAAATATTACCGTAAGTTATATCCCCCTCGGGCAAAGCCGTACGTAGTCCGCCCATATTCGTCACCCCCACGTCGGCTATGCGGCCTATATATGCAGAAGCAGAACAACGTAAAATATCCGCTACCAAGTTGGATAACTCACTTTCAGGACGAAAGCGATCCATAAAACGAGCGCTTTGTCCTATGACTGGTGACATAATACTATCAACCGTTTTTTGATACGGAGTCAAAATAGCGATTGCAGTGGAATCCGGGTTAGCATCCAAAGCTGCTGTCACTTCTATCCTGTTTCCCTCAACTGATGCCAGTGAATACCCTGAGTGACAGCTTGAAAACATAAAAATCCCGGCTGCTATTCCTGCCGGAATCATACACATAATTCGGTTTGGTTTCATGTTTATTAGTTGTTTATTGCCCAAATGTAGTTAAAAAAGAAGTTGCAACCAACGATATCAGATGAAAAAATAGTTGAATTTAATTTGGCTGTATGACAAAAATCTAGTAATTTTGCACCGCTTTCGCGCAATCGCTGTCAAAGAAGAGTTACTTGATATGTTGCGTTGGTAACGATAAACAATTTAAAATCAAAAAAATGGATTTAATTAAAATTGCTGAAGAAGCATTTGCTACTGGCAAACAGCATCCTTCATTCAAAGCTGGTGATACTATTACAGTGGCATACCGTATCGTTGAAGGTAGCAAGGAACGTGTACAGTTGTACCGTGGTGTTGTTATCAAAATCGCTGGACATGGTGACAAAAAACGTTTCACCGTTCGTAAAATGTCTGGAACTGTAGGTGTTGAACGTATTTTCCCTATCGAATCTCCGGCTATCGACAGTATCACTGTTAATAAAGTTGGTAAAGTTCGTCGTGCTAAATTGTACTATTTACGTGCTCTTACTGGCAAGAAAGCTAGAATTCAGGAAAAAAGAGTTAATCAGTAAGATTTATCATTCCTACATAAAAGAGTATTCTCTTCCCGAGAATACTCCTTTTTTAATTTACATCCCCTTTACCACGATTTTTTATATAATCATGAACAAACAGACTTGAAATAGCATTTATATTTAATATTGAATCAAACTTAAACCATTTATGAAAAGAATAATGTTCATTTTAGGAGTAAGCATCATTATGGCCTTACTTACTGTTACCGCAGCTTGGCAGGTTGGTGGCTCGGAGCGTCTCTGCCTCTAGATATATCTGATACCACTCAACAAATAGCAGCATTACTCACCGCTTCTGCTTGTACATGGATACTCTATATTGTAAGTCGCAAAGTACTGACAAAAATCAGTCTCAAACCATACTAAATATATAGTCCATTAAAACAAAAAGGTCAACCGATTCTATATCATTCTCGATTGACCTTCTTATTTAAAATCTTGTTTTCATCATTCCTTATTTTCTGTTTCCTGTATCCCGGACTCTTCCTTTCCACGTAAATAAACAGAAGGTGCCACACCGAATTGTTGCTTAAAACATTTACTAAAATAGAACGGATCATTAATACCTACTTTATAAGAAACTTCAGCTACCGTATAACGATTTTCCAACAACAGTTCTGCCGCCTTCTTCATACGAATAATCCGAATATATTCATTGGGTGAATATCCCGTCACCCCACGTATCTTACGATAAAAAACGGTTCGTCCCAATCCCATCATCGAAGCAAACTCATCAATCGTAAACTGAGCATTACCAATCTGTTGTTCCATAACCACCTGTAATCTGTCAGCAAATTCTTTATCCTTATCAGAGGTACAAATAGCCGGTCGTACCATATTCGGATCATTCGAAAATTTCTCACGTAATTTCTCACGTTGCTCTATTAGTTTGAAAGCGCGTGCCAACAGTAGTTTCGGGCTAAAAGGCTTAGTAATATATGCATCCGCACCACTTTCCACGCCTTCCAAATGACTTCGGCAGAACTCATAGCTGTCAATAAAATAATAGGTATATGACTTGTATCAAAATCATTTTTCAATTTTCGGGTTACCTCAAACCCTGTCATCCCCGGCATCAACACATCACAGATTATCAAATCAGCATCATACGTACGTGCACGTTCCAATCCAGACGGACCATCCGCCTCGGCCACAACTTCAAAATATTGTCCCACTTCTTCTTTCAAAAACTCACGTACATCGTTATCATCTTCTATAATAAGTACTTTACGCTTATTAAGTGGTGCAGATGGAAGTTCCACGCCCCCTTCTTGCGCCGATATTTCTTCTGCAAGAACAGCTGCATGATGTACTTCCTCCTCTTCCAACAACACATTATGGGGAATCAGAAAATCTTTTTCCTCATAAACAGAAATATCAGTAGGCAAACTGACCGTAAATATAGACCACCACCTTCATTTTCAGTATATACTATCGTACCTTTATGTACACACACCAGTTCATGTGTCAAATGCAGGCCAACTCCGACACTACTACCCGAAAAGCTACTTTGCATAAAACGCTTAAATAACTCATTACGTTTCTCTTTAGGAATGCCTACACCGGAATCGGCTACCGATATGACCAACTGTTTCTTTGCTTCATCCACCGTCACAGAAAAGTCACTTTTCCACCGCTGGGTGTATATTTGAAAGCATTAGACAACAAATTATAAGTCACTTTGTCCAAATAACCCTTATCGATAAACATCTTATAAGAAGCTACAGATGGCAAGAACTTGAAATCCATATTCTTAGACTCAGCAGCATCATTGAAACTCAAGAAGATTTCATACAAGAAAGCCATGACATCCGTTTCCTCCAAAGAAAGGGCCAGTTTATTATTCTGCATCTTACGGAATTCCAGCAACTGATTGATAAGACGCAACATACGCTGGGTGCTTTTATCCATGACCTTCAATGAATAAGCCATTTCTTTAGGGATTTTACCACCACGCTGTATCTTCTCCAATGCTCCTTGTATCAAAGTCAAGGGAGTACGGAACTCATGAGAGATATTCGTGAAAAAAACTAATTTATACTCTGTCAGCTGTTTCTCCACCTGTATACGATTACGCAAAGTATTAAAGTCACGCATCAGTCTGAAAGTGATATATAGCGCCACCCCTATCAAAATAGCATAAATAAAGAAAGCCCAAGTAGTTTTCCAAAAAGGAGGAACAACAATAATCTTCAAGACCGTTTCTTTATCTCCCCACACACCGACCCCATTGCAAGCTTTCACCCGCAATTTATAAGTACCGGGTGCCAGGTTCTTATAAGCTGCAAAATTCAACGAAGACGGTATACTCCACTCTTTATCATAATTATCCAACCGATACGTATATTTAGTACTATTCGTTCCGGAATAATCAAATGTAGAGAAATCTATGACAAAAGAATTTTGAAAATATTTCAACTCGATTTCATCTGTATAAATCAACGAACGGTCTAACGGAGAATCCACATCGCCCGGGCGCATGGCAATACCATTAATTCGAAGATTGGTAAAAGCTGCCATAGGAGTTACAGTGGAATTATTCACAATTTTGCCGGGAGTGATAACAACCAATCCATAATTAGAACCAAACATCAGTTTACCATCCTTACTCACACAACCACTGTTCTCACTATAAACATTCCCCAACGCATATGCTGAAAAAAAGAAATTTTCAAAAGCATGCGTATCCGGATCAAAACGAGAAATACCATATTCCGTCGCAACCCAAAGTTTGCCCTCCCTGTCTTCAACAATAGATTGCACCATACTGTTTACCAACCCGTCACTTCCATCATAATGCTCAAAAGTCAAGTTTCTGTAATCACCTTCTGGCATACACATACTGAAGCCTTTTCCTGAAGTACCTACCCATATCCGGCCTTTACTATCTTGATGGATACATTTTATTTCATTACTACGTAACTTACCGTTATTATAATTATAAGTAATATAGTTATCCGGGTCATTCATTAACGAATCAGGATTAAATATGTAAACTCCGGCACTGGTGCCCACCCATATCCATCCATTATTGTCTTCCTGTATCACACGAATCTGGCGCTGGCTATAAAAATTGTTCAAAAACCGCTTGAATACATACTTATCCTTTTCCTTCACCGCCAAATTCAATCCACCGCCAAAAGTACCTATCCACATTCTATTCTTCCGGTCCCGGTAAAGAGTAAAAATATTATTATTCCCAATAGACAGAGGATCATCCGAGTGATAAGTGTACCATTTCCCGTCAATACTCAATCCGTTTCCACGGCTACCCAACCAAATACTACCATCAGCCCTTCCTCAACAGCATAAATGTTAGAATCAAAATAACGACTGCTCTCTATCGTTTTCAAATGAGGGTCATAAATATACAATCCTCCACGACGGGTCCCCAGCCAAATCTTATCATCAGGCATACGGTTGATCATACGCACGGTATTTGAACGGTCTGATAAAGTTTCATCTTCAGGAAAAACACGCTCAGCTCCTTCATTCAAGACCGAAAGACGAGAAATACCCGTATATTCCGAACTGACCCAAATACCACCGGCTCGATCCTCCATAATATATTGCAAGAAATTTGAAGTGATATGACTGAATCCATTAATATTGGATTCGAAATGCTGCAATTCATCAGTTGCCAAATCATAAGCAAACAAACCGTTACCATAAGTGGAAATCCAAACAATATCACGAGAATCATGAACGATGTGGTAACGTTCTTCATCTATATAATTTACTTTATCAGCCGGAATCAGTTGGAAAGACTTGACAAATCTGGTCTTGGCGTTGACATACCATACCTTACCTGTATGATTATAAATCCAGAAATTCCCCGGTTGTCAATCTGAACTTGTCCTCTTGCTATATTCAGTTCCGTATCCCGGCTCACCTGATGAGTTCTCAAATTAAAGACATAACTGCCATCTTCCGTAAAAACGATCCAATCGTTTTGCAAGCGCATGGTACTATATACTTTACTACCTTCACCTAAACGGGTAACAATACGGCTATCCTCTCCTTCTCTCTTCAACGAAATTGTTCCTGTTCCCGAAAGAAAAAAAACATCTTTACCAAAAGACATCATCTTGGAGGCATCATGATTTTCTTCCACCAATACTGCCTTGTCCTCTACCACTTGAGCTATACCGTCATGGCTACCAATCCATACTCTTCCTTGCTCATCCTCAGATATATAAGTAACATTATTAGAAGGGAGATTATTATTTTCTTTCTTGAAAACCACAGATGTAAATTCACCATTCATATAAGTCACTTTACGACACCCGTTTCCATCCTGCCACAACCAGACATTACCTTCACGGTCAGTCATCTTGTAGCTATACAGTTGTTCATATTCCCCACAACCGGTAAAATCAACAAAGCAATCTTTCTTCAGATCATAACAACTAAACAACTCGGCAGAAGTCGCAATCCATAAGAAACCATTTTTATCTTCTTCCAAATCGCGAATCCGATGGTCTATCAACGAAATTTTATTTCCACCCTCAGGACGATAAGTCACAAACGAATTCCCGTCATAACGACTAAGTCCATTCAGCGTTCCCATCCAAATAAAACCTTTGCTATCCTGATATATATACCGAATTGAGTTATTGGCAACCCCATCTCCCGTAGTCATATGAGTAGAACGCACCTCGACTGATGCGGCAATACTTTGACTGAAAAGAATAAAGAATGCCCATAGAGCATAGATGTGTTTTTTCATATCATTTATCACAGTGTTTTTGTCTTGCAAAGGTATAAAAAAGAGTGTATCAGAATGAATCGATACACTCTTTTTTATTTTAATCCATATGGAAGACCTCGGGCAGCGGAATAGTAACCGGAGAGTTATCCGGATTCACTTCCATGATATCCGCCATATAGTCCCACCATTCTGCACGATAGGATTGGCTCCCATATCTTGCGAAGACTCCTCTCCTTTAGTTTTCTGACAAGCAAACAGAATATTTGTATCCTTGTCCCAATAAATGGAGTAATCATATACTCCTCCATCGGACAACATTTTTTTTAATTCCGGCCAAATGGCTGCATGTCTCTTCTCATACTCTTTCTCGAAGCCCGGCTTCAAGAACATTTTAAAAGCTTCACGTTTCATGGTATTTTCCTCCTTTTTATAAAGTCCTTGTTTTTACTTATTTAGTTTCTCCATCCATTACATGGAAAATTGGTTCGGAAGTCTTTTGTTCCGTACGGTAATATTGCACGGCACTATCATTCATTTTAGGATGCTGCTTGTTCAACAAATTAATCATCTCAGCACCCGCCCAAAGTACCGGTCCATAGCCGTGGGCAGCATACACATTGACCGGACGATAATAATAAAAAGCCGGATCAAAAGCCATACCTGTACCTACACAAGTTCCGTCCACCTGACCTTCCACATTGATTTGGGTGGTAACGGCATGCCATCCCAACTGTGCCACCGGACCGTATGCCATAGCGTCAATCCATCCTTTATTGATAGCATGGGCAAAGCAATATACATAAATAGCCGTGGCCGAGGTTTCCAGATAAGAATCGTTACGATCCAGCAACTGATGCCAGAAACCTTCACCACTCTGGCAGGCAGCAAGACCACGTACATGAGCACGGAACAGCTCCAGTATTTTATCGCGCTGAGGATAATCCTCCGGCAACACATCCAAGACCTCACACATAGTCAACAACGCCCAACCATTGGCACGTCCCCAATGGAAAGCAGGATGATCCTGCATACCTTCCACCCATCCATGACGGAAAAGGTTTTTCCCGGGTACCCACATACGGTCCGCAAATTGAAATATCTGACGTACAGCTTCGCTCAAATACATTTGCTTTTTATCACCGGCAATACATGAATACCAAGCTACCGGCGGAATACCCATAAACATATCGTCCAACCACAGCGTATTATGTTGTGGACGGGTACGGGCAAATGTTCCATCAGCAAGACGATACTCCTTATTCACAATAAAATCCATATAATTATCAATCAACGGCTTAAGTTCCGGTGAATTTTCCTTCATCTGCACCTTGACCATAGCCGCACACACCGCCCCGGCATCATCCAATGCATGAGGAGTCAGAATTTGTTTCATCTGCGGATCTACAGTTCCATACTTTTCCAATACCTTACGGAAGTGCGGAGCAACCTCGGCCAGAAACTGAAAACGATCTGTTACATATTTATAATAAGCCTGATCCCCCGTAGCCTCAGCAGCAGCCAACATAGCTGAATAAGTCACCCCCCATTCATAACTTGCCAGACGGAAAGCACCTCGTTCCAGCTGTGCATCAGCCGTCATATTGGCATAATCCGTAATAACCTTACCTGTATTCTTATCAACGACACGAGTCGGAGTATTCTTTTCCAAATAACGAAGGACACGATCCATATCGGCCTTTATCTCCTCTGTAGTGAGCATACCGTAAGGCACTTTGTATGCAGGTTGCAACAAATGTAACGGCGTATTCGAATCATTCAGTACTTCTTTCTTCTTTTGCGCATTCGCACCCGTTCCAGCCAGCAGCAACAGAGCGCCCATCATGCTTAATGTTTTCAGATTCATGGTATATAGTCTTTATTCATTTTTAAATTCATAACCTCTAAATATCCCCTCTTTCAAATCCGGTCCGAAATAAAAACCAGGCTGGGTAGGCTGGTTGTATGCCACATTTTGAGTAGCGATACTGATACGATACACCGGATCTTCCAAGAAAGTATGAAAACGGTATTCAGTCGGTATCCGCGACACATACAGACGAAGTGCCGAATTATCTTCCGTACGGAGCAGCACCTCCTCACGCCAATCACCTATTATATCTCCCTGCAAACAAGGATGGGACTTCGTACCATTATTTGAATCCGTTCCATCAAATATCATTAACGGACGACATACATCGTCTTCCCAATCATACTTGGTTATCCTGTTTTTATCCAGCAACTCACGAAGCAAATCTCCATCCCACCATACAGCCATATTGACTGAAAAGCTCTTGAGGTCAGGACGAATCACTTCACCTTTTATATTACGTACTCCTTTTGAATCGGATGACCACATCTCCACTCCCGGATTGCGCGGATCAACATCAGCAGCCATACACCGGCCTACATCTATACTACTTTTCACCTGAAACAGCACTTCACCCGTAGCCGCATTACGGAAAGTGGAACCATCTTTCTTATTTTCATGACAATCCCAAACCTGCAAGCCTTTTAATCCGGGAGCAAATTGTGTCAGATGCATAGCGTCTCCATGCCCCATACGGGTAGAATACAATCCTTTTCCATCATGATCAATGGCACAAGAACCATACATTATTTCATCACATCCGTCACCGTCCACATCGCCTACACGAAGATTATGGTTACCCTGCCCGGCATAGTCTTCACACCCCGGATTATTGCTGTCGAACACCCAGTGCTGTTTCAAGTTCTTGCCATCCCAATCGAATGCCGCCAGCACAGTGCGGGTATAATATCCGCGGCACATCACCACACTGGGATGTACTCCATCCAGATAAGCCACACAAGCCAGGAAACGGTCACTGCGGTTGGCACGATTGTCTCCCCAGTCGGTCAGCTTACCACGAGCCGGAACATAATCAATTGTTTTCATCGCTTCTCCTGTCAGTCCGTTGAATACAGTCAAGTATTCGTTACCAGTCAGGATACGTCCTTGGTTACGAGGTGTATTCCCGTGGGAATTTCCGTCTGTGATACCCGGTTCACGGTAATCAGCCTTGGCATCACCTATTATCTTTCCTTTTCCATCCTTTGTTCCATCAGAAGTCTTCATGACTACTTCTGCTTTACCATCTCCATCCAAATCAAACACCATAAACTGGGTATAGTGTGCTCCGGCGCGGACATTATGCCCCAAGTCAATACGCCATAGTTTTTCTCCGGTCAGGCGATAACAGTCAAAATAAACATTTCCTGTATAACCATCATGTGCATTATCATGTGCATTGGAGGGGTCCCACTTCAAGATAATTTCATATTCACCGTCGCCGTCCACATCACCTATAGATGCGTCATTAGGACTATAGGTGTATTTTTGTCCCGAAGGAGTCACACCTTCCGCCGGTCTGTCCAGAGGAATATCGATATAACCTGACGGAGCATTAGCCGGCAAAGTATAATTTCCATTCAACTTACCTGTTTCAACCCCATTTATCACCGGTTTTACAGTATATACCGCTTTTTCATTACCTGAGTAAGTATCCCGGTAAAAAGTACCTGTAGAATGGGGAACTTCCGCTATTTTCTCTCCATTTCTATATACATTGAAAGAAGTATTGATCGGATCGGAAGACAGGTAACGCCACGACACCACTACGTCCGATGGATTTTCACGAATGGCCACAACGCCACGCCCCAACTGCTCTTTTTGCAGTTTGGAATAATTGTAGGCCGGTTGGGCAACCGTACCGGTTGCCACACACAGAGCTGCTAAAGCACTCCATAGTTTTTTTTGTGTTTTCATTGTTTATCTTGTTTCTCCTTGTAAATTATATTTTCCTCCACCACATTCTCCGCATTTACCACATTCTTCACAAACTTTGTCACTTCCCCCACAGTCACATTCCTTATTTCCACGTTTTTGATAGGAAGGCGGGCATCGCCTTTCAAATCATAAACAGCCTCGGTACGGTCGCAAGTCACACTATCCATATAAAGTCCGTTGATGAATGTAATGCTATCCTGATAGGTAGGTACCAAATCACGCCACTGGTAAAGCACATCCGTATCCACTTCGAGTACACGTTGCATCTTTCCCGCCTTCACATTTTTCATCCAGATATTTTCAATAAATCCACCACGACGATGATTGGTTTTGGCAAAGAAAAGACGGAATACAGAATCGGGAGCCGTACAATTGTGCATGTACACATTCCGTACACCACCAGACATTTCACTACCGATTCCCAGTAACGTATGTCCTTTCAAGATATTACAATGGCGTATCACAATATTCTCACAAGGAGTATTCAGACGCCATGCATCCTGGTTACGCCCTGCCTTTATAACCACAGCATCATCCCCCTGATCGAATACACAGTTCTCTATCAGGAAGTTACGGCTCATTTCCAAGTCAATTCCATCATTATTATGGCCATGAGCCTTTACATCCAGATTACGTACGATACCACCATCACACATATAAAGATGTATCGTCCAGAAAGGACTCTGGCGAATCTTGAATTCATCCAGAAGCACATTTTTACACCGGTTGAAATGAATCAGATGAGGACGAAGATGGTTTTCTCCTTTTGCCATCTGACGCTGTTCTACAGGTACATCGGTAGAAGCCATCGTATATAACTCTTTCAAAGCATCCATGTGAGGTTTAGGACGTTTGAACCAGATTTTCCAAGTATCCATGATAGGAGCCAGTGTCCCTTTTCCGGTAATAGCAATATTCTCACAATCCATAGCATACAGCAACGGAGAATAGTTATAACATTCCATACCTTCCCATGAAGTCATCACAGCAGGCAGATAATCAGAGGGATTATCTGTAAAGCGTAATATGGCATTTTCTTCCAAATGAAGATTTACATTACTTTTAAAATGAACAGGTCCTGTCAGCCATTCCCCTTCAGGAATAACCACACGGCCTCCTCCGGCCTTATTACAAGCTGCGATGGCTTTGGCGATGGCTCCGTATTCACTGTTTCCCCACCTTTCACCGCACCATAATCCACAATGGAAAAATCTTGTTCGGGAAAAACACATTCTTTGATGGGTTCCATAGCAAAAGGAGCATCGACAACCACCGTTTTATACTTTGGAGCCGGTGCCGTACATGATACGGCAAAAGCTACGGCCGCAATACCAGCCAAGGATTTTAAAAAAAGTCTTCTTCATTTTATCAGTTGTTTTTCATTGTAATTTCTGTATGCACAAATATCCTGAATATCTTTGTTCACCCTATTTTATCCGAGGCATATAAAGGTATATCTGATCCAATACCACACCTTCATCCAATGCGGTAAAAATTAAACGATGGGAAGCTTTCCGTGCAACAGGAAGAACCATCCGTCGGACAGCCTGATTACACAAAACATTCTCCTTCCATTCTTCACTGCGTCCTTTGGTTTCATACGAAACAGCCTCCGTGGCACTTCCATCCAATGAAATGGTAAAACGCAACCGTTCTCCTTCCACCGGATGATTAGGCAACAATCGTACTTCCACCTCTACAGAATCCGTTTCCCATGCAGTAAATTCAAAAGTCAGTTCTTTATTCTTTGACACCGCCACCGCCTTCCCTTCATAGCCTAGCCCTTCACAAATTGCCGATACCCCTTCAGCGCAATCAGCGCCATTCCATGTATAGACAGCCTGACGTTTTTCAGCAACCCGGACGATAGTGCCTTTCTTTCCACCCGGTTGAAAACCGGAAGTCTGCGTGGTTGGAAATCCATCATACGGTTCCATTTTGTTGTGTTATAGCGTTTTGTCAATGAAACTATACTGTCATACGCCCTGTCACTATCCGCCAATCAGCCTTTCCATGACGCGCCAACTGGGCTGTCAGCAGTTTGTTATTCATCTGAGCAGCCGCCTGGACAGGATACTTCACCAACTGAAAATAAGTTTCTTTTTTCTGTGCAGGAAGTGCATGCCATTCCTGCTCCACCTTATCTGACAATTGTCTGTATGCTGCCAGACGTTCATTGATTTCCTGCTCACTCCAAGGCAAATCACTGATCACTTTAAACTTAGGATCCTTCTCTTCCGTGCGGGTATTCCCCATAAATTCCGGCTTACGGATATAAGCCAAACGATAAGCTTCCTGCATGACGGGCTGTAACCGGTCAGCCCTATTTTTTCCAAACTCACGCTCCAGGAAATGACGTTGATGAGCAGCAACTCCCTGCTGCTTCACCGCTTCCAAGTTCCATGCCATATCCAGGAAAAGTTCTACCTGATATTCAGCCGGTTTAATATCTCCGACATTCAATATCCACATTTTCTGTATACCCCGCTCATATGCCAAAGACATTTGCTGGTATACCAAGGAAGGATGGACAGTCCCCAACCAAAGATAATCATGCGGACGCCCCCAATAAGATATATGATAATATACCCCGTTTCCTCCCTTACGGCACGTTCTTCTGCTGTAGGGAAATGACGGATATAACCATAATTGTCATCACACCACATTAGCGTCACTTCATCGGGCACTTGCAGCCCGGCATGGTACACATCCAACACTTCCTTATAAGGAATAAAGACTTGAGGCACTTGGTCACATCCTTATTTACATATTTAGTCAACAAATCGCGCTGATCCTTCAAGACCTTGGTCAAAACAGCTTTTTGTTCTTCTATGGTCTTAGCACCATTCATCGCACCGTCGTGCACGCCACGCATACCTAAAGTATACAGATTATCCAACCCTGCAACCTCCTTTACACGTTGTTCCCAAAAGGACAAGACATGAGCACTGTTGTGAACATAGTCATACTCTCCCACTCCATCCCGTTTCCACTCACCATTGGTATTCCGCATCATCGGTTCACAATGAGAAGTTCCAATGAAAATACCAAACTTATCAGCCACTTCTTTGTTGCCCGGTGTAAAATAAAAAGGTACAGAACAGCCATGCATAGCCGGCCAGAAGGTATTGGCACGCAGACGAAGCAATAACTCAAAAATCCGCTCATGTGTTTTCGGACCGATTTGTCCTTTCACATCACTTGGCTCGTATGTCTGCCAGCTCCAAGGGGTAAGCCCCCAGTCCTCATCGTTGATAAAAATCCCCCGATATTCTACAGAAGGAAACTGCATATTCCGATAAGAAGCCGGTAGTTGAAAAATCTCTTTCTTTGCAGGGATCGCATCTGCCCACCACTCCCATGGAGAAACGCCTATCAACCGTGAAGTTCCATGACGCCGTATGCAGTACCACGCTTGTCACTGCCGGTATAACTAATTTACCAGTGGAAGAAACAGCCAGCAGAAAAGCTTCTTTTTTATTTTTTATAGGAGATAAATCAACACCTGCCTTATCGATCAAATCACTTTGTCCGATGGTTCCGACTATAATCATTCCTTTTTTACTTTCCGGAGTAACGATTATGCGGGTAGAAAAAACAGACTCTACATCACGATTGAGCAAATTCAAAGCTGTATGTACAACTTCTTCCTCTGAATTACCACAGGCAATAGTCACCGGTTCACCTGATTTCAAGATAAAAGGGTTCTGTCCATATACTGACAAAACAGCTAAAAAGAAAGCTAGAAAAGAAATGAGTTTTTTGTATTTCATAGTTTTTATTTTCAATATTGCAAAAATAAGACGAAATAGGATTGGATTCCATAGAATAAGATACAATAATATGGAAATTCGTCCATAAAGCCTGTATTATTTATCGTATTTATGGTGTTTTTTATGTTGCAGAATACAAAAAGCCTCAATAAACAATTACCACATTTACAACAATAAACCAATGTGCCAATATACCAATAGCTATGCGAAACATTACACAGCCTATTGATACATCAGCACATAAACAATAGTACGCCACTTTATCAAATCAATTTAAGGCATGGGCGACAATCCCTCCCACATTACATTCCATTTTCCATCTTTCGGGAAACCAGGATTTTCTACTTCACAGCCGTCCCAACCGGCGCACATTAATGCAATGGCAGTTAACAAACCACCATTACCCGGTAAATAAATACGCAAACGGGGATCTTGATAATTATGTCCGTTCGGCAAATATGTATTGGTACGTTTATTCATAAGCAATGCCTCCACCGCTTTTTCCGGCTCACCCAATCGAGTAGCATTCATTGCTGTCATAGGATAATCCCAGCCCCAAGTCTTCCCCAATTCCAATTATCCCATATCCATTGAAGTGTATTCTTCATGTAATCTTCACGGATTAATTTATTCATAGGCAAGATACCTACGGCACCCAACACTGCCATGTGGTCACTGGTAAAACGAATATCCTTATAAGTGTCTATTGCATTTTCCGCAGCCAGATACAACCCATCCTCATTATAAGCCAGCGGAGAAAGTTTGTCTATTAACTCATCCCATTCCAAGTTACGTTTTTCACCTGCACGCTCACGCCATATCTGCGCTATCTGCATGGCAAAATACCAATAAGAAAGTTCAAAAGGAGGATTTATAGTAGTACTCGCATTCAATGTTTCTTGAGCTGGAATCGCTCCCTTTAAAATAAACCGCACTCCCAATTCATCATATGTGGCAAAAGCATACATAAACTTAGCTGTTTCTTGAACCAGATAGTTATATTTCTCTATCACTTTCTTATCAGGGTTAGAGCGATAAAGAAGTTCTGCCAGATAAATAAAATGCGGTTGTTGCCAAATCAAAAAAACTGCCTACACTGGAAGGTGCCTCCACACCACTAGGATCAGTCATTTTCATCCATCGGATTCCATCAAAACCTTGCCGACGAGCCACTTCCCTTGCTATAGGCTCTACCGTTTTATACCATTCTAAAGTATGGCTGAGTAATTCAGAATGTCCCCAAAGCGGTTGCCATGCCTGATGCCACCAAATCATTTCAAGATGATATTTCCCAAACCACGA
>ENA-OQCN01000996-OQCN01000996.1-human-gut-metagenome-genome-assembly--contig:-NODE-996-length-14689-cov-3.326191_pt1 | contig 14689 bp, 17 predicted proteins | sample MGYA00242497_ERZ504576 | MGnify/ENA primary metagenome ERZ504576 (study PRJEB26092, sample SAMD00036296) | human gut metagenome | host: Homo sapiens | study: EMG produced TPA metagenomics assembly of...
AGAAACAGTTTGCAGGCTGTGAAATCAGTGGAAGAAACTTGGAATTATCGGTCTTGGAGCAATCGGTGTTAAGTTGCAAATGCTGCGGTGCATCTCGGAATGGATGTTTACGGATATGACCCATTTATTTCTGTTGATGCGGCATGGAATCTTTCAAGAAGTATTCATCACATCAATGATTTAAATGTGATTTATAAAGAATGTGATTATATTACCATTCATGTACCGCTTCTGGATTCAACTAAGAAGATGATTGGTGCAGATGAAATCGCACAGATGAAAGACGGTGTGGTATTGTTAAACTTTGCAAGAGACTTGCTGGTAGATGAAGAAGCACTTGCCGAAGCATTAAAAGCAGGAAAAGTAAAGAAATATGTAACCGACTTTGCAAATCCATTAGTGGCAAGTACACCAAATACTTTAGTAACACCGCATCTTGGAGCTTCTACAGAAGAATCCGAGGATAACTGTGCAGTGATGGCTGTCAAAGAATTAATGGACTTTGTAGAAAATGGAAATATTAAACATTCTGTAAACTATCCGGATTGCAGTGCAGGAACTTGTGTGGATGTTGGAAGAGTGACGATTAATCATAAAAACATTCCAAATATGATTAGTCAGTTTACAAAAGCATTAGGTGATGCAGGAGTCAATATTTCAAATATGACAAATAAGAGTAAAGGTGATTTTGCCTATACCATGATTGATGTATCCACTCCGATTTCTTCAGAAGTGACAAAGGCATTAAAAAATATTCAGGGTGTTTATCGTGTCAGAGTGATTAAATAAAAGATAATTAAGAAAGGCAGGGCTGGCAGTTTTTTTCTGCATGGCTCTGTCTTTTTTACTTTATCCAAATTTAAGGAGAGAAGAAAAATGTCAGATATCAGACCGTTTTGTGCAGTGCGTCCAAACGAAATATTTGCATCTAAAATTGCAGCACTGCCTTATGATGTATACACAAGAAAAGAAGCGAAAAAAGAAGTAGAAAAAAATCCATTGTCTTTTTTAAAGATTGACCGTCCGGAAACGATGTTTCCTGATGAGATGGATATGTATGCACCAAAAGTCTATCGAAAGGCTCGTAAGGTGTTGGAAGAGATGATAGAAAAAGGAGAATTCATTCAAGATGAAACACCTTGTTATTATCTCTATGAGCTGACCAGAAATGGTCACAGACAGACCGGAATCGTAGCCTGTGCTTCAATTGATGACTATTTCAATGGAACAATAAGAAAACATGAAAATACAAGAGAAGAAAAAGAACAGGATCGAATCCGCCATGTGGATACACTGGACACCCAGACAGGACCAATTTTTCTTGCCTATCGTTTGGATGCTGTTTTAAAAGAAATTATCGAGGAAACAAAGAGAAAAGCACCGGTTTATGATTTCATTTCAGAAGACAAAATTACACACAGGGTATGGGTGATTGATGAATCAGAAATGATGGAAAGAATACAACAATGTTTTGTAAAGATAAACAAAATTTATATTGCAGATGGACATCACAGGGCGGCTTCTGCAATCAAAGTTGGGTGTAAAAGAAGAAAAGAACATCCAGGTTATACAGGAGAGGAAGAATTTAATTATTTTTTATGTACTTTATTTGCAGAGGAAGAACTGGAAATCTTAGATTATAACCGTGTGGTAAAGGATTTAAATGGTCTTAGCGAAATAGAATTTTTAGAAAAAATCAAAGAAAGTTTTGAAGTGGAAGAAGCAGAGGAAAGTCCTTATGCGCCAAAACAGAAAAAAAGAATTTGGGATGTATCTTGGAAAGAAATGGTATAAGCTTCAGATTAAAAAAGAGCAGGTTTCAGATGATGTAGTCGAAAGCCTGGATGTGTCTATTTTACAAAATAAATTGTTAAAACCGATTCTTGGAATCAAGGAACCAGGAAAAGACAACAGAATTATCTTTGTTGGAGGAATCCGCGGATTAAAAGAGTTGGAGCATTGTGTGGAAAATGGTTTTCAGGTGGCATTTTCAATGTATCCGACTTCTATGCAGGAACTTTTTTCTGTTGCCGATGCAGGCAGATTGATGCCACCAAAGTCAACCTGGTTTGAGCCAAAATTAAGAAGTGGTTTATTCCTTCATAAAATTGGGTAACGGTTAGTCAGAATTGAAAAAATATTCCGCTGTAAGTTTGTTTTTGTAATTTGTAGTGTTAGTTTACAATTTCACACTTTAATGTTAAAATAAACAAAAAGGAGAGTGTGTTATGTCTGATAAATTATATGAATACATGGATTGGCCTGAGATAGAGGCAGTTGTTTATTCTGAGGAGAGCGAGCCACGTAAGATTTTAGGACCTCGCGTGACAGAAGATGGAATTTTAATACAGAGTTTTTTGCCAAATGCGGTAAAAGCAAATATTATTGTAACAAAAACAAAAGAAACGTATGAAATGGTTAGGGAAGATGAAGCTGGTTATTTTGCAATTTTAATTCCGGAAAAAGAGATTCCAAAATATAAAATCGAAATAGAAGATGAAGAGGGAAAAAAGAGCAGTTTTTATGACCCTTATGCATTTCCAAAACAGATTTCAGTCAATGAAGAACAGCAGTTTTGTGCCGGAATCAGTTATGAAATTTATAACAAATTAGGGGCACATGTAATGACAATAAATGGAATCAAAGGTGTTTACTTTGCAGTATGGGCGCCAAATGCCATGCGTGTGTCTGTCGTGGGAGATTTCAACCACTGGGATGGGAGAGCTCATCAGATGAACCGTCTTTCAGTGTCCGGCATTTTTGAATTATTTATTCCGGGAGTAAAGCCAGGTGCATTATATAAATACGAAGTAAAGGCCAAAGGTTCTCTGGTTTATTTAAAAGCGGATCCTTATGCAAACGAAGCAGAATTAAGACCGAAAAATGCATCCATAGTGGCAGATTTAAAGAGCTATAAATGGGAAGATGAAAGCTGGATGAAGAATCGAAAAGACGTCAATAATGAAGAAAAACCGATTCTCGTCTATGAAATGCATTTAGGCTCTTGGAGAAAACCGGAGGATCGGCTGTTTTATACTTACCGTGAACTTGCACCACAGGTTGCCGAGTATGTAAAAGAGATGGGATATACTCACGTGGAACTGATGCCGGTGATGGAACATCCGTTTGATGGTTCCTGGGGTTATCAGGTGACCGGATATTATGCACCGACCAGCCGTTATGGAACAAGTGAAGATTTTATGTATTTTGTGGATTATCTTCATAAACAGGGAATTGGTGTGATTTTAGACTGGGTGCCGGCACATTTTCCAAAAGATAATTTTGGACTGTCTAATTTTGATGGAACTTGTCTGTATGAGCATGCGGATCCGAGACAGGGCGTGCATCCACACTGGGGAACTTTGATTTTTAATTATGGACGTCCTCAGGTTTCCAATTTTCTGATTGCAAATGCAATGTTCTGGGCGGATAAATATCATGTAGATGGAATTCGTATGGATGCAGTTGCTTCTATGTTATATCTGGATTACGGAAAAAATGACGGAGAATGGATTCCAAATATTTACGGTGGAAATGAAAATTTGGAAGCAATTGAATTTTTAAAACATTTAAATTCCATGTTTAAGAAAAAATATCCGGATGCATTGTTAATCGCAGAAGAATCCACAGCATGGCCGAAAATTACAGGTGAACTCAATGATGAAGGACTTGGATTTGACTATAAATGGAATATGGGCTGGATGAATGATTTTATCGATTATATGAAAAAAAGACCCGCTGTTTCGAGGTGGTGCACATGATGAATTGACATTCAGTATGGTATATGCTTATAGCGAAAAATTTATGCTGTGTTTGTCTCATGACGAGGTTGTACATGGAAAGGCTTCTCTTTTGATGAAAATGCCAGGAACAATGGAGGAAAAATTTGCAATTTAAGAGCTGCGTATGGATTCATGACCGTACATCCTGGAAAGAAATTACTGTTTATGGGACAGGAATTTGCACAAGAAAGAGAATGGTCGGAAGAAAGAGGTCTTGACTGGGAACTGTTAGAGACACCGGAACATGCACAGTTTCAGGAATATGTAAAGGCATTGTGGAAATTTTACAGAGAGGCTCCTGCACTTTATGAGCTGGATGATGATCCGGATGGTTTTGAATGGATTAATCATATGGAATCTGAAAAAAATATGCTGACTTTAATCCGAAAATCAAAGAAAAAAGAAGAGACTTTGGTAATTGTCTGTAACTTCTCAGCACTGAAATATGAAAAATATCAAATGGGTGTTCCTTATGCCGGCAAATACAAAGAAGTATTTAACAGTGATGGAAAACAATTTGGTGGTACAGGAGCAGGAAATCCAAGATTAAAATCATCGAAAAAAACAGAAGCGGATGAGCGTAAAAATTCGCTTACAATTACGGTTGCACCACTTGCAATTCAGATTTTTGCGTTTAAGGAAGCGGAAGGAGAGAAAAAAGCACCGAAGAAAACAGTTCGGAAAGCACTTGAAAAGAAAATAGAAAAAGAACGGGAAAAAGAATTAAAACAGCAGGAAATTAAACTTCCAAAAGAAGAAGTAAAATCAATGCCGGAAAAATCGAAAGTAAGCCGGAACCGAAAAAGCTTGAGGCAAAACCAGAGCCACAAAAACTGGAAGCAAAACCGGAACCGGAAAAACTTGAGGCAAAACCAGAGCCACAAAAACTGGAAGCAAAACCGAAACCGAAAAAACTGGAGAGAAAACCAAAAAAGAGGGGAAGAACAGGAAGGAAAAAATAAGGAAATAACGTATGAAATTGGATTTATATTTAGCCCAGACAACAGAGTTGCAAAAAATAGCGAGCCGTCTGTTAGAGGGACTTCCTACCATTGAAAAATGGGTCTTTCGGGTTTTACTTTCCGTGATTGCATATTTTGTGGTCGGAAAGTTAATTAAGAAAGTCTGTAATTTCCTGAAGACGGCATTACAAACAGCAGGAGTGGAAGTTGGGGCAACCCAGTTTATCTCTTCATTTGCAAAAGCTGCAATGTATGTGGTACTTTTGATGATAATTGGAGTACAGCTTGGAATTAAGGAATCATCGCTTGTTGCAGTATTGGCATCTGCCGGTGCAGCTCTGGTACTGGCACTGCAGGGAGGTCTTTCCAACCTTGCAGGAGGGGTAATCATTCTTGTACTTCAGCCGTTTACCGTTGGAGATTATATTATTGAAAGTACAAATAAACAAGAAGGAACGGTTGTGAAAATCGATTTGTTTTATACTACTTTGACCAGTGTGGATAATAAAAGAATTATTGTTCCAAATGGTACTCTGACAGGTGCAAGCATTGTAAATGTAACTGCACAGGACAGACGAAATCTTGAGATTAAGATTATGATTTCCTATCAGGCGGATTTAATTAAGGCGAAATCTATTTTAGATAGGCTTTTAAGAGAAGATCCGACTACGATGTCAGATAAAGAAATGAAAGTATTTGTCGATGAACTGGCGGATGACGGTGTGATTATCGGATTTCGTGTATGGGTAAAAACAGAAGATTACTGGCCGACAAAATGGCGTTTAAATGAGGCAATCAAACTTGCATTTGATGAAGAAAAAATAGAAATTCCATACCCACAGTTAGATGTGCATATTAAGTAACAGGACACAAATCTGTATCTATTTTGCTATGCAGTGTTGATAGAAAATGAATACGCTGTCATGAAAAGTCTGCTGAACATAAGCGAACAAAACGTGCAGAAAGGAGCAGTCTTATGAGGAAATTTAGATTACTGCCGGTAATTGCGGTAAGTACAGTCTTGATGATGGGAATCACAGGCTGTGAAAGTACCACACAACAACCAGCAAAAGAAGAGACAAAAAAAGAAGAAACGAAAGAGGAAGAGACGAAACAGCCTGAAACATCCAAAGAAACGGATTCAGAATCAACAGAAACAAAAGATACAACAGAAGAAAAAGACGGAAAAGATTCTGAAGCAGAGAAAAAAGAAGATATTACAAAAGAAACAGAATCAGAAAAATCGCAGGAAGAACAGTTGACCTTATATTTGCCAAATGAAAATGCGGATGGCTGGAATGTTACAAAAAACCAGATAGAGCAGGTTACACCAGATATCATCATTGGACAGCTTGTAGGGGCAGGTGCAATTCCGGACAGCGTGACAGTAGTAAGTTTTGGAGAAGATCAGGGAGAAAATGGTTTGATTTTGAAACTGGATTTATCTTCTAATTTTGTAGAAGGACTTCTCAATATGGGAACGGCCGGCGAATATCTTACAATGGGAGCTGTGGTAAATAGTTTTCTTGATACTTATCAGGCAGATGGAATTGAGATAACAGCTGGTGGAAATGTGATTGAAACAGGTCATACGTCATTTGAAGGTGTGTTAAATCATTTCGATTCGAATGAAAGTCAATAATGCATAAGTTAAGATAGAGTGAGAACTGTTTTGAAATTTAAAATGATTTTTGGGGACATGGTATTTTGGATGCCATGTCCCCTTTGTTTATAGACAATTTATAATTTTTAATTGACAATACATATTATTTTGGAAATTTTCGTGGTATCATTAAACACAAGAAGAGATGAAGAGGATATGGAGTTGATCAGAGAATGAAACACAGGTGTTGTATATGAGCAGAACTGGAAATACCGAAAAGATTGCACAGGCGATTTTTTCAGCAATTCCAGGAAAAAACAAAGATATTGCAAGGTTTGCAGGACAAACCGATTATGATATGGGAGATATTTATTTTATTGGATTTTGGACAGACAGAGGAAGTGCAAGTGTAGAAGTTTTGGATTACCTTGGTTCTTTACAGGGAAAAAAAATTGCCCTTTTTGGAACTTGTGGAATGGGAGAAAGCATTGAATATTATAGAAAAATAGAAGAACGTATCAAAGTATTTATTGAAGATGGAAATCAGTATCTGGGGTGTTTTTTATGTCAGGGAAAGATGCCGATGCAGGTGCGGGAGAAATACCTGAAAATGAGGCATCCTGGAAATGAGGGACAAATTCAGAAAATGCTGCAGAATTTTGATAAGGCACTGCTTCATCCCGACTGGAAGGATATGGAAAATGCCCAGAGATTTGTGCATAGAATATACAGTAGATTATAGAACAGGATGTGAGAAGAAATGAAAGAAAAAATTGGAAGATTTATGGCGGGAAGATATGGAAATGACAAATTAAATCAGTTTATGATGGCAGTATTTTTAGGATGCGCAGTATTAAATCTGTTTGTTCGGAATGCTTATGTTTCGACGGTTTTAAATTCATGGGAATGTTTATTGATTTTGCTGGTTTATATTCGGATGTTTTCCAGAAATATTTCAAAACGTTATGCAGAAAATCAGAAATATCTGGCATTGGAAAACCGTCTGCGTCGTTTTTTTGGACAGAAAAGATATCTGATGCAGCAGAGAAAGGAATATCATATTTATAAATGTCCAGGCTGTAAACAGAAAATCAGAATTCCGAGGGGAAAAGGTAAAATCAGTATCCGATGTCCGAAATGTGGAGAAGAATTTATCAAAAATAGTTAAAAAATAACTTGATTTTTTGTAGAAAATCTAGTACAATCATCTTTGCAGTGATAAGCTGAAATAGCTCAGTTGGTAGAGCACTTCACTCGTAATGAAGGGGTCGTGGGTTCGAGTCCCATTTTCAGCTTTTCCAAATTCAAGCTATCTGTCAAACTGGCAGGTAGCTTTTTTAATTTATCCCTTGTTCTTTTCCTGAATAAAACTTAAGGGAACTGGAAAGAGTATTTGTATGTTCTCGGGTAAAGGAGAAGAAGATTGAAAATGAGAATTATAATAGTTGCAGTGATAATCTGTTTCAGTATATCTGGGTGTGAAGCGAAAGACACAGCGCAGGACAGAGAACTGGTAAAAATCAGAACAATAGAGAAAGGGGACGAAATACAGGATGGAAAACTATGCTTTTTCTCCCTGGAAAGAGGGGAGAACACAGGAAGAGAAACAATATCTGCTACAGGCAGAGGAACTAGAGATTGAAGATGGAGTCGAAGCGATTGGAAATTATACATTTTATGGATGTAGAAATCTAAAAAGCTTAAAGTTTACCGATTCTTTGAAACAGATTGGTGGTGGTTCATTTACGGGGTGTTCAGCACTTAGAAAACTTTATGTAAAAATGAATAAAAACATGCCAAGCTGTATCAAAGATGTTGTTGCAGAAACCTTTCATGAAGTCTATGTGACAATTGAATTTCGGGAAACAGGAGAGTTTGCAAAATTAATCTTTCCGGAGTATTATGAAGAAGGTGTGGAAAATACACCGGCGAGAATTTTAGAGACACACTTTCATGGCTGCGGGTATCGTTATCGCCAGTGCTTTACAGATAAGAAAGTAGACTATCATCAATATGATTCCCTTTTTAAAGTAGCGAAGGTCTATGAAAAACAGGATATTTTAATTCCGATGGCGCTGGGAAGGCTGATGCATCCTTATGAGCTGGCGGAAGAACACGAAGCAGATTATCGGCAGTACATAACAGAAAAGCTGGAAGAGACCGGAATCTATTATTTAAAACGGGAAAACTGGCATGAGGGACTGGCTTATCTGATAAGAAAGGGAGTCTCAAAAAGCGAAGAAGCGGAGCAGTTGATTACCCTTGCATCAAAAGCCGAGCATACAGAAGCGGTCAGCTTTTTGATGGAAGAAAAAAAGAAACGTTTTGGAAGAGTGAAAAAAACATTTGAATTTTAAAAGAAGAGTGATGGAACAGACATGGCGGAAAAAATAGAAAAGAGAATCGAAGAGGTATGTGAGCGCATGCTTTTTTCAGCGAGAAGTGAATTATATCTGCATCTGCGTTTTCTTGACGTAGCTTTATCGATGTTTTCTTATGCATTAGAACCGAGTTTGGAGACAATCGGAAGTGACGGAAGAATCATTTATTATAATCCTGCCTATTTAGGGGGATTTACCGACAGGGAAGAGTGATGGTAAATCGTGCTTATTTACATATTGTGTTTCACTGTATTTTTGCGCATCCATGGAAAGATACCAGAATCCGTAAAAAAAGAGCAGGTTATGAGCTTGGAATCAAAAGAGAATCCGGACAGGAAGATTTAACCGATTTATTATGGGACATTTCCTGCGATATTGCAGTGGAACGAATGATAGATGATCTGTATCTGCATTGTATCCGAAAACCGTTATCACCGTTTCGCAAAGAAACCTACGAGTGGCTGGAAAAAGAAAAGAGTGTATTAAATGCGGAAAGTATTTTTTCGGCACTGGTACATCGAAAGACGGATGAAGCTTTTGCAGGGCGGTTAAAACAGGAATTTGAAGTGGATGAGCATCGTATCTGGAGGGAGCGAAATCGCCAAAATCAGAGACAGAATCCAAAAGAGGATTGGGATGATATCCGTGAAAAAATGCAGACAGAGATGGAAAGCTTTGGGGATGAGAAAGATAACGGCGCAGGCAGAGTATGCTTGAAAAAATCAAGGCAGAAAACAGAGAACGGCATGATTATCGGCAGTTTTTAAAAAAATTTGCGGTGTTAAAAGAAGAACAGCAGATTGATGCGGATGCATTTGATTATGGCTTTTATGCGTATGGATTATCCCTATATGGAAATATGCCGCTGATTGAACCACTTGAGACAAAAGAAGTCAAAAAAGTAGAAGAGTTTATTATTGCGATTGATACGTCGATGTCCTGCTCTGGAGAACTGGTCAAGCATTTTTTTGGAAGAAACCTGGTCGATTTTAAGAGAAACGGACAGTTTCTTTCATACTGTAAATATTCATATCATTCAGTGTGATGAAGCAGTTCGAAGAGATGATAAAATTACTTCAAAAGAAGAATTAGAAGAATATATGAAGAACCTTGAAATAGAGGGAAAGGGCGGAACGGATTTTGTGCCGGTATTTACTTATGTACAGGAGCTGCTTCGAAGAAAAGAATTTTCCAATCTTCGAGGATTATTGTATTTTACAGATGGAAAAGGAAGGTTTCCAAAGAAAATGCCGCCTTATCAGACTGCATTTGTGCTGGTGCAAAAAGAGTTTGAAGAGGTTGAAGTGCCTCCATGGGCAATTCGGATTTATCAGACAGAAGAAGATGGATATGGATTAGGAGAAAAAAAGGATGAACATTAAACGAGCCAAAAATGAGATTAAAGATGCAATTGAAGCTTATCTTTTAAAGGATGAATATGGAAATTATCTGATTCCGGAAATCCGGCAAAGACCGCTTCTTCTTATGGGACCTCCGGGAATCGGAAAAACACAGATTATGGAACAGATTGCAAGAGAGACAAAGATTAATCTGGTTTCTTATACGATTACGCATCATACCAGACAAAGTGCGGTCGGGCTTCCGTTTATTAAAGAAAAAGTGTATGATAACAAAGCGTATTCCGTTACAGAATATACGATGAGTGAGATTATTGCGTCTGTCTATGAACAGATAGAAAAGACAGGGATAAAAGAAGGAATCTTGTTTATTGATGAAATTAACTGTGTATCTGAGACGCTTGCACCGACGATGCTTCAGTTTTTACAGTGTAAGACCTTTGGAAATCAGGCGGTTCCAAAAGGCTGGGTGATTGTGGCGGCAGGAAATCCACCGGAATACAACAAATCGGTACGTGAATTTGATGTGGTTACATTAGATAGAATCCGAAGAATTGATGTAGAGGAAGACTTTCAGGTTTGGAAAGAATATGCTTATCAGGCAGGGATTCATCCGGCAATTCTGGCTTATCTTGAGATTCATAAACAGAATTTTTACCGGATGGAAACGAGTGTGGATGGACGTTTATTTGTGACAGCAAGGGGCTGGGAGGATTTATCTCAGTTTTTATATGCTTATGAACGTCTGGAAAAACGGGCAGACCGTGAAGTAATTGGACAATACCTGCAGTACTGGAAGATTGCAAAAGACTTTGCAAACTATCTGGAACTCTTTGAAAAATATAAAACAGACTATCAAATTGAAGCAGTGTTAGAAGGCAGATTTGAAAAATTTGCAATTGATAAATTAAAAATTGCTTCTTTTGATGAAAAACTCAGTGTAGTAGGATTATTAATCGGTCACCTTGGAAAAGAATTCTATACCTATTATGAGAATGATTTGTTTGTCACAGAACTGTTTGAACGGTTAAAAAAATTAAAACAGGAATTGGAAAATGATTCAGAGGAAACCGCAGGTGCAATTCTCGAAAACAGAATTACAAAAGAACAGGAACGGTTTGAGAAAAAAGAAGCTGCAAAGCAGTTAACCGTTCCACAAAGAACTGCATTGGTTCGGATGCTTTCATTTTTAAAATCTGCGCATAATGTGGTCAAAGAGAAAGAAGAAAAAGGAACACCAAAAGGAGAAGTCTTTGAAGTATTAGCAGGATTGTTTAAAAAAGAGACAGAAAAGCGGGAAGAACAGATAGAAAAAACATCCCAAAAATTGCAGTATGCATTTGATTTTCTGGAATTAGTCTTTGGAGAAGGACAGGAATTGGTTCTTTTTGTGACAGAATTAAATACCAATCCGTACAGTGTTTCCTTTATCAGTGAAAATGGTTGTGACAGTTATTATAAGTATAATAAAAAATTATTGTTTGAGGAAGAACAGGGCGAGATTTTAAAAGAACTGAATCAGATAGAAGAAGAGATGTAAAAACGACTCCTGCATACATAAAAGAAATGTAAATGTATGCAGGAGTTTTTTGGGGTATTATTCGATGCCGACTTCTTTATGAATTTCTTCAATTGCAAGTTTAAATCCATTTTGTGCAGCTTTCATACGCCAGGTGTCCGCTAAATCAATGTCTTTTTCAACGCCTTCTCCATAGCGATATAAGATAGAAAGATTGTACTGGGCAGCAGGGATATTTGCGTTTGCAGCTTTTTCAAAGAGCTGGAAAGCACGTTCCGGCATACATGGAACGGCCTGACCCATCAGGAAATAACTGCCCATACAGCACATTGCACGGTAGTCATTTTGTTCTGCTGCTTTTTTATACCAGTCAAATGCACGGCTGTAGTCAACAACGGTTCCGATTCCTTCTTCGTAACAGCGTGCCAGATTATATTGGGCATTTTTATCTCCGGTTTTAGCCGCTTTTTGAATATACTCCAGAGCTTTCTTTCCATTTTTTTCTACGCCTTTTCCCTGTGCGTAAAACATTCCAAGATGCATCAGTGCTTCCACATGATTTTTGGAAGCTGCTTTTTCATACCATTCAGCCGCCTGCTTAAAATCTACTTCTGTGTTAATTCCATTTTCATAGTAATAGCCAACAGCATACTGCAAATCTTTCTGGCCGTTTTCAGCAAGGATTTTTAATTCATCCAGTGTAAATTCTGAGTTTTTAAGGTTCATATTTTTTCTCCAATTTCCTAAGTATTTCTTCTCTCTATTTTAAAACAATAAGAAGTAGAAAGCAATGGAATTTCTGAAAGAAACGTATTATAATAAAGACAAGTTGGGGAAAATAAAAAAGTATTCAAAAGCTGGTTTAAAATGCAGGTTTGGAATACATAGGAAAAAGGAGAAGGACTATGGTTTATAACAATGTACGACACGAATGTAATCTTTACAATTTCTTTTTTGCACCAAGGGGAAATCGTAGAATGATGGAGCTTGGGCGAATTGCGCAGATGTATTTAAATCCGTTTGATAAGATCATCGGAATTATAGGGGCAAAAGACTGCGGAAAAAGTATGCTGATTAAGGGAATGTTTCCGGGAATTCAGATTGTAGAAGGGGACGACGAATTTGATTTTCAGAATATGCCGCTAATGAATGCAGAAGATGTTGGATTTTATACACCAAGAACCTTTCATGTAGATGTAAGAGCCGCGTCAAAATTTATTTCGCTTGAAAAATTGCACAGGCAATTTTAGATGTGACAAAACAGCAGAAAAGAGTCATTGTAGAATACTTTGAGATGTTGTATCCTGTATTAAACAGAAATGCAGATTTGATGATTGGAATTGGTGAGGAAGTCATTGTAACACGTCCGTCTTTGTTTGGACCACTGCCTCAAAATATTGCCGATATTGTATATAAATCTTTGATTTATCGTAAAATGGCACACAGCGCAGAGGATTTATACGGTTATGTAGTCCGCAACATGGAGCGTCCGGATTATGTTCGTTCCGATATTCGTCATGGTTTTGTGCTGGATTACGTAGAAAAACCGATTAACTTTGATTTGGAATATATTGAAGATAAGATAAAGAGTCTGATTGCAAAGGATTTACCGATTCGCTATTATGATGAGGAACATATCAAAATCGGAGACGAAATTCTTGCATGTACTGGTCCTCTGATGCATGTGGAAAGTACCGGACAAATTGAAAATTTCTCGATGGTAAAAAAATTCTTCCATGATGCAAGATTTGGATATTATATTGTAGCGGGTACGGTTGGGCATAAAGAAGAGGAAAGTGACCGTCTCAATACGATTGATATTATGACAGCAGAATAAGAACCCCAAAAGGTCAGGTAAAAACAAAACGGACAGTAGAGTAAACAGAAAAGAGGATAAAATATGATGTTATTAGCGCAGACAGATTTTTATTATGCAAACAGAGGAATGGGCTGGGGATTTGATGGAACTTATGTGCTGATTATACTGGCTTTTTTGATTTCAGCACTGGTTTCTGTAAAGATGAATGCCACATTTTCAAAGTACAGTAAAGTGCGTTCTTACTGTGGAATGACAGGAGCACAGGCAGCACAGCGTATTTTAAGCAGTGCAGGAATTTATGATGTCAGAATTGAACACGTAAGCGGAAAATTAACAGACCATTACGATCCTTCAAATAAGGTGTTACGTCTGTCTGATGCAGTCTATGGAAATACTTCCATTGCGGCAATCGGGGTTGCAGCTCATGAGTGTGGTCATGCAGTACAGCACGCAAGAAATTATGTTCCGTTGTCTGTTCGTTCGGCAATTGTACCAGTTGCAAATTTTGGTTCACAGTTATCCTGGCCGTTATTTTTAGCTGGATTAATTTTTTCCTTTCGTCCACTTTTAATGATTGGAATCTTGCTGTTTTGTGCAGCACTTTTGTTTCAGATTGTAACACTGCCGGTTGAGTTTAATGCTTCTGCGCGTGCACTTCGGATGCTGGATGAGACTGGAATTATGGGGAAACAGGAAATTCGTGGAACAAAGAAAGTATTAAGAGCAGCAGCGATGACTTATGTTGCAGCAGTCATAGGCTCCTTGTTACAGCTTTTAAGACTTTTGATTTTATCAGGAGCATTTCGCAGAAGAGATGACTAAAGAGAACAAGAGGAGAAGAATAGGATGTTTGAGAGAATCGATTATATCGTAAAGCAGATTGATGGAGATTATGCTTATTTAGAAAGATTAGAAAAGCCAGAAGGACAGGAAGATGAGTTAAAATGTGTTGCGCGCGCTCTGCTTCCACCGGAAATTATGGAAGGCAGCCGTCTGGCATATGAAATGCTTCAGTATACAATAATTTAAGAATTTAAGAATTTAAGAAAATCCCTGTTTTGTATTGATTTGGTTATGAGCAAGTAGCGAAGCGGATTGCGAATATCCACTTGACTCGCTTGACATTTACGAAACAGGGAAATTTTTTTATGAATAAATGTTAAAAATATAACGAAAAATGCAAGCGAAATAGTCTGAAAAATTAGGCAGAACACAAAAGAAATAAATAAAATTCTTGTATAAAAAGAAATACAAGCCAAAAAAAT
>ENA-OQCN01000997-OQCN01000997.1-human-gut-metagenome-genome-assembly--contig:-NODE-997-length-14676-cov-3.000069_pt1 | contig 14676 bp, 25 predicted proteins | sample MGYA00242497_ERZ504576 | MGnify/ENA primary metagenome ERZ504576 (study PRJEB26092, sample SAMD00036296) | human gut metagenome | host: Homo sapiens | study: EMG produced TPA metagenomics assembly of...
AGCGCTTTTTCATTAAGGCTAATGTTGTTCTTCTTTGCATGGCAAAAGAGAACCAGAAAACCACCAGCGATTTCGACGCGCTGGACCCACGAGAAAGGGGCTGCTCGCCCCTTTCAGACCCGAAGGAGTTGTCGAAACGGAAAAAAGCTAGTCGCTGCGCTTAACGCTTTTTTCTCGTTTCTCCGATTTGCTGCTTCGCAGCTGATGTTACCTCTCTGCTGACGGTAACGTCCAGCAGAAACGTGAAATCTTCGGCGGAGCCGTAAATGGGAGAAGCACAAAAAATGCGTTTAGCGAAGCGGCTAGCATTTTTGGGCTTCGACCTCATCTTCGGAATCGTTAAGGGCGAGAAGCCTTAACTCGTTGCGGGGAGAGTGGAGTCCAGAGGTAGGGAGGGGGATTCGAAACACCCCTCCCTACCTCTGGCCCGCGCGGAGCGCAAGCCGCTTGACCAAAAGAAAAAAACTGCCCCGCGCCACCGGCGCGAGAGACAGCAATATACCTTTTTGATTAATGCTATTTTTGAAAATTGCGATAAGCTTTTGTGAAATGAGGATAAGTTTATGATCGATAAGAACCGGCTGGAACAGAAATGTTCCACATGGAACATCGCGCTCACCGGAACCCAGCTCGACCAGTTGGACGCCTTTGCGGAGATTCTGGTGGAGTACAACCAGAAGGTCAATCTGACTGCCATCACCGACCCGGAGGCATTGAGGACAAGCACTTCCTCGACAGCCTGCTCTTTGCCTCTCAGCCTGAGGTGGCAGGGAAGATGGTGGATGTCGGTGCAGGCGCGGGCTTCCCGGGCATCGTGACGAAGATTTTCAAGCCCGAGTTGGAGCTGACCCTGATGGAACCCACCGGCAAGCGGGTGGAGTTTCTGAAATACGCCTGCGGCCAGCTGGGCCTTACCGGTGTGGAGTTCGCCAAGGAGCGCGCCGAGGAAGCTGCTCGCAAGGCGTGGCGTGAACAGTTCGATTTGGCTTCGGCCCGCGCAGTGGCGGCTCTGCCCATGCTGGCAGAATACTGCCTGCCGCTGGTGAAGGTGGGCGAAAGCTTCCTTGCCATGAAGGGCGCTTCCGGCGAAGAAGAGCTGGCCGCAGCCCGGGGAGCCATCAAGAAGCTGGGCGGCGAGTACAAAGAGACCCGCACCCTCCATCTTCCGGGCGGCGATACCCGCACTCTCATCCTCTGCAAAAAGATTTCGCAAACTCCGACTGCCTACCCCAGAAACGGCGGAAAAATTGCGAAAAGTCCGCTGAAATAACGGAGCATCGAATAGAAAATGCAAGACCCTGCCGAACGAATCTTCTGGCAGGGTCTTTTATTTTCTGGTAAACTGGGGATGTAAGCAGCTGACTTTTCCACGTTTTCCCGGGAAAGGGTGGAAAACCATGACGATTCCAGACGAAAAGGGGCGGTATCATGTTTGAGAGAAAGAAATCTGCCGGAAAAATCTACGCTCTCCCGATTGAGAGCATCCAGCCGTCGCCATTTCAGGCGCGGACGAATTTCAACGAGCAGGAGCTTGCGGGGCTTGCGGCCAGCATCCGGGAGAACGGCTTACTGCAGCCGATCGCCGTGCGCAAAAAAGAAGACGGCTATGAGCTGGTGGCGGGGGAGCGGCGCCTCCGCGCCTGCAAGATGGCAAAGATGCAGACCATCCCGGCCATCCTTTGCGACTATGCCGACGACAAGACGGCGGCGATGGGGCTTCTGGAAAATCTTCAGCGGGAGAATCTGAACCCCTTCGAGCAGGCGCAGGGCCTGCGGGATGTGATGGTCTTGTGGGACTGTACGCAGGCGGAGGCGGCCAAGCGGCTTGGCATGGCTCAGCCGACACTGGCCAACAAGCTGCGATTATTGCAGCTCACCCAGGACCAGCGGCAGTTCGTGCTGGACAACGGCCTGACGGAACGCCACGCCCGGGCAGTGCTGCGTCTGCCGGAGAACCGCCGCAGTGAAGCGCTCATCACCATCGCCAAGCGGAAGATGAACGCCCGGGCTACAGACTTGTACATCGAGCAGCTGCTGAACGCAGCTGCCCCGGGACGTCACCGCATCTCAATGGTGAAGGACGTCCGCATTTTTGTGAATACCATCGACCACGCCATCCGCCTGATGACGGACAACGGTGTACCGGCAACGGCCCATCGGGAAGAGAGGGATGGGTACATTGAGTATACCGTGCGCATCCCGACGGCAGCGGCGCAGAGGTGAGGGGAGAGGGCCAGTGTTCCATGTGGAACATTGGCTCTCTTTCTTTCTGGTAAGGTGGGTGGGATTGCGCGCCGATGGCGTGGATTAAATCGTTCTTGCATTGGGGCAAAGTTCTCTTTTGCGCACCAAAAGAGAACCAGAAAAGTGCCCGCTACTTTCGAGGCGCGGGATCCGACGGGTTGCGGTACCCAGCGTCCACTTCGTGCCTTGGGCGGCACTCGTGCCCTGCTGACCGCGGCCCCAACAGCTCCTCCCTGTTTCCGCCGCAGGCGGCGGTCGTCGCCGTTGCAAGAGGGCTGCTCGCCCCTTTCAGACCCCGAAGGGGAAGTCGAAACGGAAAAAAGCTAGCCGCTTCGCTAAACGCTTTTTTCTCGTTTCTCCGATTTACGCTTCGCCGAAGATTTTATGTTTACGCAAGGCGAAAACTGAATCTGAATGCGAAAAAGAGCTGTGTGGCCATCAAAAAGAACGTAAAATTATAAAGAACCAGTTCAAAAAGCCGCGCTGATGTGCTATACTAAGCTGTATAAGGGACCTGCTGAGGGGAAAACGGCGGGCTTCGTCCTCGAAATGTTCCATGTGGAACAAATCTTTTTCCCGGAAGGAAGCAAGTAGCGTGGCAAAAATCGTTGCTGTTGCAAACCAGAAGGGCGGCGTGGGCAAGACCACCACAGCCGTCAACCTCTCGTCCTGCGTGGCGGCGCTGGGCAAAAAAGTGCTCATCGTAGACCTCGACCCACAGGGCAACACCACCACCGGTTATGGTATTTCCAAGCGGAGTGTAGATATTGGTACATATGAAATTCTCATCGGCGAGGCCGACGCGCGGCAGGCTGTCCGCAAGACGGAGTTTCGCACCGACGTCATCGGCTCCAACACCCGCCTCGCGGGCGCCAGCCTTGAGATGATCGACCTGCCGGGCCGCGAGAGCCGCCTGCGCAAGCGCTGGCCCCATCCAGAAAGATTACGACTTTATCTTCATCGACTGCCCGCCCAGCCTTGACCTGCTGACGCTGAACGGCCTGTGCGCCTGCGACAGCATCCTCATCCCGGTGCAGTGCGAGTATTATGCGCTGGAAGGTCTGTCGGAGCTTATCAGCACTCTTAAGACCGTCCGCAAGAAGTACAACCCCTATCTGGACATCGAAGGCGTGGTGTTCACCATGTTCTCTGTCCGCTATAACCTGACACTGCAGGTAGTGGAGCAGGTCAAGAAATACTTTGGAAACAAGGTGTATCAGACCACCATCCTCGCAGCATCCGCATCTCGGAAGCTCCCAGCTATGGCCAGCCCATCAACTTCTATGAGCCGAAGGGCAAGGGCAGCGAGGCGTATATGGACCTTGCCATCGAGTTCGTGAAGAGCAACCGCCCCGCCGAAGCTGCACCCAAGCGCCGCCGCGGAAAAGCTGCAGCGGAACCGGTCGAGACGATGGGGCTGGCCGATGTGAAGATGGACGGCTGAGGGAGAGAGGAGACCAATGGCAAAAGGAAGAGGAGGACTGGGCCGGGGGCTGGAAAGTCTGTTTGAGGACGCCGCCCCCAGCTTTGAGTCAGATACCAGAATCGAGACGCTGCCCCTGCGGGAGATCGAGCCAGACCCCGGCCAGCCCCGCAAGACCTTCGACGACGAGACGCTGGCAGAGCTTTCGGCCAGCATCGCCGAGCACGGTTTATTGCAGCCCATTGCGGTGCGCCCGAAGCCGTCCGGCGGCTACCTCATCGTGGCAGGCGAGCGCCGCTGGCGGGCCAGCCGGATGGCGGGCCTCACCGAGGTGCCGGTCATCGTCAAGGACGTGACCGATGAGCAGGCCATGGAGCTTGCGCTGGTGGAGAACCTGCAACGCGAAGACCTTGACCCCGTGGAAGAGGCGGCCGGCATCCGTGAGCTGATGACCCGCTGCGATTTGACCCAGGAGCAGGCCGCCCGCAAGCTGGGCAAGAGCCGGAGCGCACTGGCCAACAGCCTGCGGCTGCTGAGCCTGCCGGAAACAGTGCTGGAACTGCTGAAAAGCGGCTTCATTACGATCGGACACGCGAAGGTCGTTTTGGGCCTGCCTACGCCGGAGCTGCAGGAGGAAGCGGCTCAGATGATAGCGGACAACCAGCTGAACGTCCGTCAGGCCGAAGCTTTGTGCAAAAAGCTGGCAAAGCCCGCAAAAGAGCCTGTGGCCGCGCCGCTGACGAGTGCGTTGCCGGTGGAGGTGGAAGAAAGCCTCAAGCAGGCGCTGGGCAGCGAAGTCCGCGTGGCCTACCACGACGGCAAAGGCAAGCTGACCGTCCATTTCTATTCGGACGACCAGCTGAAAGCCTTTGCAAATCTGCTGGGGCAGTACAGCGTGGAGTAACCTCTCAGTCTCGCTGTCGCTCGACAGCTCTCCTAATAGGAGAGCCTAAGCAGAAAAGTTATTAGAAATGCGTACCAAGGCGGGGAACACCGCCTTTGAACGGCACAGCGGGGAACGCCCCCTGTGCAAGCAATAGAGTATAAGGAGAGTTATCATGCTTGACATCAAATTTGTCCGCGACAACCCGGATGCGGTCAAGGAAAACATCAAGAAGAAGTTTCAGGATGCAAAGCTCCCTCTCGTTGACGAAGTCATCGAGAAGGACGCCAAGTACCGCGAGTGCCTGAAGGAAGTCGAGTCCCTGAAGTGCCCGCAACAAGCTGAGCAAGGCCAATGGTCCTCTGTTCGGCCAGCTGAAGAAGTGCGACGACGAGGCCAAGAAGGCCGAGCTGCAGGCTCAGATCGACGCCAACAACGCCGCTGTCAAGGCTGATGCCGACAAGATGGCAGAGCTGGAAGCCGAGGAGGCAAAGCTGGCTGAACGCATTCAGGAGATCATGTACACCATCCCCCAGATGATCGACCCCAGCGTACCCATCGGCCCGGACGACACCTACAATGTCGAGGCTCAGCGCTTCGGTGAGCCGGTCGTGCCTGATTTCCCCATCCCGTACCATACCGAGATCATGGAGAGCTTCGACGGCATTGATATGGACGCCGCAGGCCGCGTGGCCGGCAATGGCTTCTACTACCTGCTGGGCAACATCGCCCGCCTGCACGAGGCTGTTCTGGCCTATGCCCGCGATTTCATGATCGACAAGGGTTTCACCTATGTCATCCCTCCCTTCATGATGCACGGCAACGTGGTGCAGGGCGTCATGTCCTTCCCTGAGATGGACGCCATGATGTACAAGATCGAGGGCGAGGACCTCTACCTCATCGGCACCAGTGAGCACACCATGATTGGCCGCTTCATCGACCAGACTCTGGATGAGGCTACTCTGCCCCTGCCCCTGACTTCCTACAGCCCCTGCTTCCGCAAGGAGAAGGGCGCTCACGGCATCGAGGAGCGTGGCATCTACCGCATCCACCAGTTCGAGAAGCAGGAGATGATCGTCGTCTGCCGTCCCGAGGAGAGCGCTGACTGGTACGAGAAGCTCTGGAAGAACTCCGTCGAGCTGTTCCGCAGCATGGAGATCCCTGTCCGTCAGCTGAACTGCTGCTCCGGTGACCTGGCTGACCTGAAGGTCAAGAGCTGCGACATCGAGGCATGGAGCCCCCGCCAGCAGAAATACTTCGAAGTCTGCTCCTGCTCCAACCTGGGCGATGCACAGGCCCGCCGCCTGCACATCCGCGTCAAGGGCAAGATGGTAAGACCTATCTGGCCCACACTTTGAACAACACCTGCGTGGCTCCTCCGCGTATGCTCATCGCATTCCTCGAGAACCATCTGCAGGCCGATGGCAGTGTCACCATCCCCAAGGTCCTGCAGCCCTACATGGGCGGCCTCGAGGTCATGGTGCCTGTCCACAAGAAGTAAGCCTGCTTTCCACCATTCTCCAATAAAATGTTGAAAGTCCCCGCCATTCATACAGGATGGCGGGGACTTTTTGCGTACGGACGTATAAAATCAGAAAGAATGAAAAAATTGAAGATTTTTTTGAAAAAGTTGTTGACAAAACGGGGGTTGTTGGATATAATAATAAAGCACTGTTCAAGTGCAACAAATAAATATGGCGGTATAGCTCAGTTGGCTAGAGCATTCGGTTCATACCCGAAGTGTCACCGGTTCAAATCCAGTTACCGCTACCACATTACAGAGTTTCGCTAAGATAAGGGGGACGGTCGTCCGCAATAGTGGATGATGAAAGTCGGAGGTTTTAGCGAAGCTCTGTATTTCTAAGGCCCGTTGGTCAAGCGGTTAAGACACGGCCCTTTCACGGCTGTAACATGGGTTCGATTCCCGTACGGGTCATAAAAAAGCTCCTCAATCTTAGGATTGAGGAGCTTTTTTAGTGTTCGGGTCCCAATCTTCAGGAATGTCTACCGTGGTTGCTGCCGCTTCGTTTGACCGTACGGGAATCAGAGCAAAAATCACCCCCGCCTGCACCATCCGGCAGGCGGGGGTTCGTTATGTAAGGAAGCAGATGATGTCGTTTTACGGTCTCTGGCCCATGCCGCCTTCCAGCGTCAGGGTCTCGCCGGACATATACTTGAAATCCGGCATGGCCAGCTGGACGCAGACACGGCCAATCTCCGTCTCAGCGTTGCCGTAGTGGCCCATGGGGGGCATCTTGACGTTGGCCTTGAAAGCGTCAGGGTAGGCGTCCCTGAACTGCTCGAGCTTGGCCGTCCATGCCAGCGGGCAGACCACGTTGACGTTGATGCCGTCCTTGCCCCACTCGGTGGCGGCGACGCGGGACATACCGCGGATGCCCTCCTTGGCGGCAGCATAGGCCGACTGGCCGAAGTTGCCGAAGAGGCCAGCGCCGGAAGCGAAGTTGATGACGCTGCCGTGAGACTCAGCCAGATAGGGGTAGCAGGCTTTCATGTAGTAGAAAGCGGCGTAGAGGCCGGAGTAGATGGCCAAATCGAACTGCTCGGTGGTGTGCTCGGCCAGCGGCACGCCGGAGGCCGAAGCCTGTGCATTGTTGATGAGCACCTGAATGCCGCCGAAGGTATCGACAGCTGCTTGACCACATTTGCCACAGTGGCCTCGTTGTCGCCGCCCGCGCAGACATCGGCCTGCACGGTCAGCACCTTGATGCCGTAGAGGCTTTCCAGCTCCTGCTTGGCTGCTTCCAGCTTCTTGACATTGCGGCCTGTGATGACGAGGTTCGCGCCCTCCTTGGCGTATGCGGTGGCGATGCCGTAGCCGATGGAGCCGCAGCTCCCATCCTTCAGGACAGCGCGCCCTGCGCCGGTAATGATGGCGGTTTTACCAGTTAAAAAGCCATAAGTTGCAACCTCCTGATTCGATGTCCCTCGGTGTTCTGCCGGGGGTCGTTCTATAGCTCGAGTATAGCAGAAAAGCGGAAAATTGTAAAATAGCGCTTTTGAATCGTTTTTTCTTTGCTTGAGGAATGGCTCAGACGCTCACTCGCGGTATTTTTTCATCATTTCCTTTTGCAAAAACTACGGCCCTGCCAGGATGCATTTCAGCGTCCCGGCAGGGCCGTGCTTTTGTTTTTCAGTGCTGGTGGAGATACGTCAGAATATCTTCCGGCTTTGCGGCCAGAGCATCGGCACCGGCGGCGGTCAGCTCTGCTTCGCCCCGGAAGCCCCAGAGAACGCCCAGAGCGGGCAGACCGGCATTGTGTCCCGTAAGGATGTCTACGTCGCTGTCGCCCACGAAAAGGGTGCTCTGCGGGTCTGCGCCGAGGTCAGCCATCAGAGAGTAGACGCCAGCCGGGGTCGGGTTTGGTGGGAACACCGGGGCGGCTGCCCCGCACCAGCGAAAAGCTGTCCGGGCCGAAGTAGTGCTCGATGATCTTTCCACAAAAAGCGTCCGCTTTGTTGGAAAAAACGGCGGTCTGGACGCCCTCGGCCTTCAGCGCGGCCAGCAGTTCCAGGATGCCGGGATAGGGGGCCGTTTTGTCTTCCTTGTGGGCGTCATACCTGGCCGAGAACTCGGCCAGCGTGGCGGCAAGCTGTTCGGGCGTCCGGGCGTTTTCCGGGGAAAAGCGCTCCACCAGCTTCGGGATGCCGTTGCCCACGAAGTGCTTGTAGGTCTCTACTGGAAAGGTCGGCCAGCCGTGCTGGGTGCAGACCCAGTTGGCCGCGTCGGCCAGGTCGTCGATGGTGTTCAGTAAGGTGCCGTCCAAATCGAAGAGAATGGTTTTTATCATGAGAATCAGACTTCCTTTTGTTTTATGTTTCCTGCTCCAAAGCGTTGAGACAGGGCGCAGCGTCCCGCACGGGGATGCTGCGCACCTTGAGCCGCACCTGCCCGGGCAGAGCCAGCGTCAGCGTCATGCGCTGATAACGTGCCGCCCAGGGCGATTGGAAGGTGCGCAGGCAGACATCCGGGTGGAACACACAGATGCAGTGGAGATAAACACCCTTCTGCCGCCGCAGGGTGAACCGGCCCTCCCGGAGCCAGATGCCCTCTTTCAGCCAGCCCATCAGCCCGCCCGCCAGAAAGACGGCAAATACCGCCGTCGGGATGAGCAATGTCCCCGTGAGGGCAGGCAGAACGCTGCGGGAGACCAGCACCAGCAGCAGGCACAGCCCGAACGGGATGCCGGCAGGCGCAAAGAAAACGGCGCTGCGGTGGGTGAGGTCGTGCCGGGTGTCGGGCGGCATCCGGAACTCGGGCAGCAGCTCCCGGAACAGCTCTTCCTGCCCGGAGCGGTAGACGAAAAGCGGCAGTTCCGGGCGCAGCTGCCTGCACCACGAATACCGGCCAGCGCTTCATGAGCCGGGCGATGGGGGAGACGCGGACGTCCGCGTAGCTTATTTCACTGCTCCGCACCCGAAACTCGAACCGGGACAGCCAGCCGCCCCGGCTGCCCAGCTGGTCGGCAGTGTGCCAGACCGTATAATGGACGGTCTGGACAAAACTGCGGGCCAGACTGATGCCGAAGAGCGACCCGGTCAGCACCAGCATCCACGCCGCACCGGCGGGCAGCCAGTGGGCCGCGAACCGGACGAGGACGTTCAGGCGGGAGAGGGCCACGGCCTCGGCGGTGAGGGGAAATGGTCGGCTCTGCCGGACGGCCAAATAGGTCAGCGCCAGCGTGGACAGACCGTTGGCACCCAAAACCACCAGCGCGGCCCGCTCGCCCCCGGCAGGGCGGTGGCAGACCGGGTCCCGGACAGGCATCAAGCGGTCAGCAAGCTCCTGTGCGTCTTCTTTGTGCAAATAAAGGGTGACGGCTCGCTTGGCAGGCTGACCCACCGGGTAGAGCACCACCCGGCTGGCCCCGAGCAGCCGAAAGAAAAGCGGCCGCTCAATGGTCAGTGCGGCCAGAGCTTCGCCCCGGATGATGCGCTCCCGCTTGGAGATGAACGCCCACCGCAGCCGGAGCACACCGGCCTCATCCAGCGCCCAGCTGCTGGCTTCCAGCAGGATGGAGCTGGCCCCGCAGAGGAAGAGCAGAAGCGCGGCGTCCTGCCGCAGAGCTGTGAGCAGAGCGTTCAGGCTGAACTCCAGCAGGGCATTCGCCAGCGGCAGAAGGCAGACGACGACCGCCTTGCGCAGGAAGCGGAGGGCGGCGAGAGGATGGTAATGCCGTTGTCGGGTCATGGTGCATCCTCCGCCAGAATGTGGGCCAGAAGCCCGGCCTGCGGGGCCGGGATGGCGGGCAGAAAGAGCTTCGCACCCGGGGCCGCCACAATGAGCAGCGAGACGCCGCCCAGCCGCAGCAGGGGTGTCCGGAGCAGCCGGACGCTGGTAACGGCTCGGCGGGGAAGCACCTGCCGCACCGGCAGCGCAACACCGGAGTAGACCGTTACGGTCCGCTCCCCCAGCACAGCAGCGAAGCTGCAGGCCCGCGCCCAGAGGCAGTAGACCAGGAAGCCCCAGAGCAGGCAGAAACCCGCCCCAGCGACAATGCTCTGCCAGAAGACGAAGGCGCAACGAACAGCCCCGGCACCGCCGCCCAGACGCAGAGGACGGCCCGGCCAGTAGGCGGGATGATGACGGCGGTGCGCCGCAGCTCCTGCTCCGTCACTTATCGCTGAGGCCCCAGGCCTCGGTCAGCTCGTGCAGGCTGTCGTCACGGGTCAGGCAGAGGATGTGGTCCCAGGGCAGCAGGATCGTGCTGCGTGGGGGATGATGAACTCGGTGTCGCGGGTGATGCTGATCAGGATGGTGTCGCCCGGGATGGGGATGTCCATGATGGCCTTGCCGCGTAGAGGAAATTCTCGGGCAGCAAAATTTCATTCAGGCTGGCCGTGCCGCCGCCCAGAGAGAGGAGCTGGCGGATGGTATCCGTCTCGATCTCCCGCTCGAGAATATGGCTCAGGTTGTCGGTGCCGCAGACCACGGTGTCCACGCCGAGGGTGTGGAGCAGTTCGCGGTTTTTGGGGTTGGAGGCCCGGGCCACGGTGCGGTCTACGCCGAACTCCCGCTTGGCGATCTGGCAGGCCACGAGGTTGTCTTCGTCAGAGCCGGTCACAGCCACAAAGCGTCGCAGCTGGCAACGTCGGCGGTGCGCAGAGTGTCCACGCTGATGGAGTCGCCGCAGATGACCGGGATGTCCAGCGTATCGGCCAGCATCCGGCACTGGCTCTCCACTGGCTCGATGATGACGATTTCGTGGCGGTTGGCCAGCAGGCTCTGAGCCAGATACCGGCCCACACGCCCGCCACCGGCAATACAAACTTTCATAATACTACCTCATTATACAAATGGTATCGATTATTTGGCGAGAGAACGGAACACGGCCTGCTCGGTAAGGACGGTGGGGCAGATGGTGTCCAGTTCGTAGGCCTTGTGGTAGAGTACCTGCAGGTGGGGGTCGGAGACGCGGCAGATGACCTTTTCGCGCTGAAAGAGGCTCTTGGCGATCTGCGCGGCCATCAGGTTGAGGGAGTCGTCCTCGCTGACGGCGGCCACGGCGTCGCAGTTCTCGATGCCGCCCTGACGCAGTACATCGGGGTCGGTGGGGTCGCCCACAAGGGCGTTGCCGCTGAAGGTGTAGTCGTCGAAGGCGTCCAGACGCTTGAGCTGTTCGGAGTCCTTTTCGATGATGGAGATGTCGTGGCCGATGCGCTCCAGGTCCCGCACCAGCGATGCGCCCACCTGGTCACAGCCGATTACAAGAATGTTCATGAAATTACCTCGCTGTAAAATATATATGGAACTTCGTCTTCGATAAATCTACATCCCAGTATAGCATATTTTCCCCCGCAGATAAATAGAAAAGCTGTAGGGGACTCCAGAGATAAAATTTTTGAATTCCTGGTGCGCAGAGAGTCGGAATATGGTATACTGAAACAGTATGACGATAAGAATCACAAAAGCCCGTGCGCCCGGCGTGCGGCAGGAGGAGTGCTTATATGTTTCTTGAGATCATCAAAGCGATCTTGATGGGCATCGTGGAGGGCATCACCGAGTGGCTGCCCATCTCGTCCACAGGCCATATGATCTTGCTGGAACAGGTGGTAAAGTTCAACGCCAGCGAAGAGTTCATGTCCATGTTCCGCGTGGTCATCCAGCTGGGTGCCATCCTTGCGTGGTGGTGCTGTTCTGGGGCAAGCTGTGGCCCTTCGGCCTGCGGCATGGCCGCGTCATCTCCAAGCCCAGCGTCTGGCAGCTCTGGTTCAAGGTGGTCGCCGCCACACTGCCGGTGCTGGTCATCAGCCCGTTGGACGACTGGATGGAGGCTCACTTCTACAACTACATCACCGTGGCCGCAATGCTCATCCTCTACGGTGTGCTGTTCCTCGTGGTGGAGAGCCGCCGCACTGCGCCCCACGTCACCCATCTGGAACAGATCACTTACCGTGACGCCCTCATCATCGGCGTCTGGCAGATGCTGGCCATCATCCCCGGCACCTCCCGTTCCGCGCGACCATCGTGGGCGGCCTGCTGCTGGGCCTCTCCCGTGCCTGCGTGGCGGAGTTCACCTTCTACCTCGCCATCCCGGTCATGGCGGGTGCATCCCTGCTCAAGGTGCTCAAATTCGCCGTCTCCGGTGTCGCCATCACCGGCACCGAGGTGGCTGTGCTGGCGGTGGGCTGCGTGGTGGCCTTCGTGGTCAGTCTGGCAGCTATCCGCTTCCTGATGGATTACGTCAAGCGCCACAACTTCACCTTCTTCGGCATCTATCGCATCGCCCTCGGCCTTGTGGTGCTGGCCGTGGCAGTGGTGTCCGCAATGGTGTAAAATCGAACTCGGGTCTTCTGAGCCTCTCGCCCCGGCGAGGGGCTTTTCTTGCGCCTGCCCCTGCGTCGTGCTATAATGCTTTCAGAGAGTATGAGTGCGGCAAACAGGAGCTGCGCACCTGAAATTGTCAAAGAAAACAGGAGGAAAAGCCGATGGAAGCATCGACCGTCTACTATACTGATTTCCGCTGTCCCGTGGGTACCAGCCTCACCGATAAGCTGCGCCGCCTGTGCATCGTGGCAGGCATCAAGAACATCGACATGGAGGGCAAGTTCGTCGCCATCAAGATGCATTTCGGCGAGCTGGGCAACCTGGCCTATCTGCGCCCCAACTACGCCAAGGTGGTGGCCGACCTGTGCAAGGAGCAGGGCGGTATGCCCTTCCTGACCGACTGCAACACCCTGTACCCTGGAAGCCGCAAGAACGCCCTCGAGCATCTGACCTGCGCCCAGCTGAACGGCTTCTGGCCCATGACCACCGGCTGTCAGGTCATCATCGCCGACGGCCTGCGCGGCACCGATGAAGTCGAAGTGCCTGTGCCGAACGGCGAATACTGCAAGACCGCTAAAATCGGTCGCGCCATCATGGACGCCGACATCTTCATCAGCCTGAGCCACTTCAAGGGCCACGAGTCCACCGGCTTCGGCGGTGCCATCAAGAACATCGGCATGGGCTGCGGCTCCCGCGCCGGCAAGATGGAGCAGCACGCCTCCGGCCACCCGGCGGTGCAGGAAGACCTCTGCCGCGGCTGCCACCGCTGCGCCAAGGAGTGCGGCTCCGACGCCATCAGCTACAACGAGAAGAACAAGGCCGTCATCGACCAGGACAAGTGCAAGGGCTGCGGCCGCTGCATCGGTGCCTGCAACTTCGACGCCATCTATGCCCTGTGCGACAGCGCAACGAGATGCTGGACCGCAAGATGGCCGAGTATGCCGCCGCCGTCTGCCATGACCGCCCGACCTTCCACATCAGCCTTGTGCAGGACATCAGCCCCAACTGCGACTGCCACGGCGAGAACGACGCGCCCATCCTGCCGGACATCGGTATGTTCGCCTCCTTCGACCCGGTGGCCCTCGACCAGGCTTGTGCTGACGCCTGCCTGAACGCCGCTCCGCTGCCCAACAGCCAGCTGGGCCAGAACCTTGCCACCCCGGGCTGGAACTGCCACCACGACAACTTCAAGGACTCTAACCCCAACATCGAGTGGAAGGCCACCCTCGAGCAGGCCGAGAAGGTCGCATGGGTACCGCGCCTACACCCTCAAGAAAGTCTGATCCCGATAAAACAAAGGCCGGACGCCTCCCGCACCAAAGCGGAAAGGTGTCCGGCCTTTTCTCTGTGATTTAATACTCGCCCTTTGCCTCCGGCACGAGGGGGTCAACGACATCCTCGAGGGCGTTCCAGTCCTTCTCAGAGAAGGTCAACTTCTTGGCGTCGAGGCCCACGTCCTCCAGACGGCCTGCCATGGCGTCCTTGTCTTCCAGCAGGGCAGCGGCATCGTCCTTTATCATAGGCCATGCCTCGGCAAAGCCCTCCTGCTCCGAGTCGGAGAGGTTGTTGTACACTGGGTGTAGGCGTCCTCAATGGCTGTTTCCGTGCGGGCAGAGAGGTTTGCCTCGTCGGCCCAGACCAGCAGGGTGGCTGCGGCCTGCACGCTCTTGAGGGAGCAGCCGGACACGCCGGGACCCAGCCGAGGCTGGGCTCAAAGGCGGCTGCAGTGCCGTCTACGCTGAACAGTGAGTTCTCGTCGAAATCTTTGTTGAACAGCCCGGAGGTGTCAGCCTGCGCGGTGCTGCTGGGGGCGCTCTCGCTGCTGACGCTGGACGGCTCAGAAGCCGAAGAGCTTGCGTGGGAGGCGTCGCCATTTGTATTGGAGCAGCTGCCAGCAAGCCGCACAGCAGAGCAGCACTCACAAGGAGCGAAAGGATGTGCTTTTGAGTCATAGGGGATGTCCTCCTTCTATCTGCGCCCGGCCCGCAGGCCGGGGAAAATATCTCTCTGAGACTAGTATACTGTTCTGCCGCGCGGTTGTCAATCGGCCTTGCCACGAACAAATTTTAAGGGGCCGTGCAGTGGGGCCGGATTGACCTTTCCGGCGCAGCGGGCTATAATAAAGAGTACATGAATCGTTAAAATACCAAGGAGAAAATAACCATGAAGAATGCAGCTTTTTCGATAGAGGAGCTTTTCCGTTTTCTGGACGCCGGCGTCAGTGCTTTCCACTCCACGGCTGCTGCGGCCGCATTCTGGAAGCCGAGGGCTATGTGAACTGCCCTGAGAGCGCCGCGTGGGAGCTGACCCCCGGCGGCAAGTATTACACCACCCGCAACG
>ENA-OQCN01000998-OQCN01000998.1-human-gut-metagenome-genome-assembly--contig:-NODE-998-length-14669-cov-3.392931_pt1 | contig 14669 bp, 14 predicted proteins | sample MGYA00242497_ERZ504576 | MGnify/ENA primary metagenome ERZ504576 (study PRJEB26092, sample SAMD00036296) | human gut metagenome | host: Homo sapiens | study: EMG produced TPA metagenomics assembly of...
GTAAAATTACATCATAACTTTTATCAAAGAGATCGGTTTCCATTTTAGCCATAGCTACTTTAGCAGCCGAAAAGTACTGTTTGATGAAGTTTGAGCCGGTTGCGGTAATTGGTTAACTTGTATAGGCTTGTCATCATCGGCCATAACTACAGTTTGCAACGCGAATAAACACACTAAAAATAAAAATACCTTTTTCATAATCTGATTGTTTTATAAGTTATATATCATTGTCTTTTCTCTGATGCAAAGATTAAAAGAGATTCTGAAAAGAATTTGAAAAGAAGCACAGGAAACGCCTTTTTTACGAACTTTTTTTTCATGAATTTAAAAAGTTGACCAAACTTTCCCTCTTAAATTGTTGGCACAAACAACGCTTATCATCGATTTACGACACCAAGTCATAATCTTACCTCAAAACAATGCTCCCCTTCCCGATAATAATAATGTAGATATATACCTTGCATTTTACAAATAGAATCGGCAAGTGCAAGTCCCAAACCGGTAGACCCTTCTTTCTTCTTTCCCTGATAAAAACGTTCAAATATATGACGACTGTCCAGTTCTGCTTCTGTCCCCCGGTTGCAAAAAGTGATAGTACATTCCGTAATGATAATCCGAATATAGCCCCCCTCTACATTATGAACAAAAGCATTTTTCAACAGGTTGGTAAATAACACCACTGCCAACATTTCATTCATAGTAATGAAAACGTCCCTTCTTCCTCCACCTGTACTTCGATATGACGATAAGCATATACTTCTTTATAATCAGTGAGATATTGCTTAACCAAGCGATTAACTTCTATCTGAGAGGTCTCCGAGAACTGTCCATTTTCAATCTTGGAAAGCAACAATAAAGTTTTATTCAATTTTGTGATGTGTTCCAAGGTCTGGTGAGTCTTCATCAAGTCTGTCAGTTGAGCTTCGGAAAGAGCCTCATCCTCCATTAACATTTCCACACGATTGAGGCAGATAGAAAGTGGAGTTTGCATCTCGTGAGAAGCATTACCAATAAATTGCTTTTGCTGTTCAAACATCTTTTCGCTACGCTCCGCATAACGAATGGCCGCCTCATTCAACTTTTAAATTCCGAAACCTGAGTAGGATTATGTAAAGGTTCATTCTTTGTTCCGATTCTATATTTATCCAACCAATTCAAATCCTCGCTGGAATACGAAATATTTTCCTGTTTAAACTCTATATTTTTTTCATTATTTAATAAAAAGCCCTCAAAGGCAGCATCAAACAATGGGTCTCTAGTGATTTCTATATTATTTGAGCTTATTTGTTTTAAATGATAAAGCCATTTTTTTCCCATCTTAGTTAATGTTTCGATACCTGGATTTAATATTGTAATTTTCAGATCTCCAAATTGGACAATTTGTCCCTTACTCACTAAATTATTTACAACTGATGCATTCCAACGGTATCCTCCGGCTTGAATGAGCTCTGCGAGATTTTTTCCGTTGGTATAACTTATATTTTGCTTTTTATATTCACATTCAAAATCAATGTCTGTTGAACACATACTTTTTAAAATGATTTTGACTGCAAAGGACATCCCTTGTTCTGCGTTTCGAGACGTAATACATTGATTCAAACTGTTAAACCAGATTTCATCAATCTCTATGATTTTAGGGTTTCTCGAATCCCCGTTCTCTTTCAATAATGCCCTAATTCCACTGATATGATCATCATCTATATGAGTGACTACGATTAAATTTAATCGTTTTCCTTCGGCAGCCAGTTTGAGCAAAAATTTTTTCAAGTACTTTTTGATAGGTTTTGGCATAACCTCCATCAATCAACATTCTAAAATCGGAATCTGGAAATTCCAAATATATACAGTCTCCTGAAGCAGCAGGGAGCATCTGTATGGTACTCCGTTTATTTTCATTGTTCCCCTCCCATTTTTGAAAGGTAGTGTCAAATACTACCTGTTTTTGTTTCAAAATCCTATAAAAACCTTGATTTTAGGGAAATATATCAATTCATTAAATGAATGCAGTTTATTTTGCAGGTATTCAGTTAAAAATAATTGATCTTTTGTAAAATTTTTTATTGTAAAAGCAGCTATATTACCATTCTTATGGCAACGAATACGATATTGTTGCAATTTTTTTCAACGGAATGGACTGTGAGTTCATTGGCTGAAACAACTATTTTTTTCCAATTCTTCTTCATGTAACGCTTCATTATCTATACTTTTGATTGAATATGGGGCAATGTAAGGACTTTGCAATAAAGATAGACATTTTTCTTTTTTGATGATCATATGCATATATTCTCCTTCTAATTTTGGGCTAGAACTATTTTGTTACAATTAGAGCTTGAATTTTAAATACACAATTTTAACTCTTAAAAAATAATACGAAATAAAACAACAAAAATCACAAATTATAGACAAAGAAGTATTTATTCGAACAGATCTTTTTCCCATATTTGCTCCTTCATCTTTTTTGAAAAAACTAAATATACTGTATTGCAAAAAGGCAAGTCTAATCAGACCTGCCCTTTTATAATAATTTTTCAATTATTTTGTTACACACAAAGTTTCGTCAATCCACTTCTGGACGTCTTTCACATTATGGTTTACAGCTTTTGCGATTTTTTCAACAGGTAATCCCATTTCAGCAAGTGAAAGGGCTGTTTCCTTTTTAGCCTTTAATTCACCGCGCTTTTCGCCGCTTTCCATTCCCTCGCTATAAATTTTCTCCATTTCATGGCACATAAGCTCAACCCCTTTCTGCGTGTCTTTTAATTCATGCACCCGTTTTGCAAGAACCGGACTGTGCATTTCATCCGCATTCTTACAATGCAGATCATGCATAAGTCTCCCAAGTTCTGTGTCTTCCTGTTTTCTGGAATTCACATATATAATATGTGCTTCGTCCTGAAAGCTATCATCAGCTTCTTTGATATGCCTGTCAATATGGTAAATAGAAAGCCATACCCAAGGATGTCATCCCTGGTAATAAAGATCACATAGCTTTCCGGTAATTCATCAAAATCCTGACCCGGATTTAAAGTGTTCATGTCCATCAAACCACTATGGTAACGTGCCCTCTTAGGTGATGCACCTTCATTATCCTGCTGGATCTCCACGTCAAACTGTTTGCCTTCGGAATCTCTGGCAACACAGTCCAAGATTGCGGATCGTCCCTGCAGATTCTTATAATCCTTCTGGATGATCTGATCAATTACTTTCAGATCCTGTTTTTCCATAATGACCTGCAGAACATTCCAGGCATTCTCTCTGTTTGAAAACATTTCTCATAAATATGTCACTCATGAGTGTAAAATTCTTAATAATACCTTTATATCTTTCGTAACGTACTTCCAATCCGTTCTCTGGCATAATTTTTTCATCTGCCACGTTCGCTGTCACTTCCCACTTTATTCTTTTTATGTTATGAAGAAATTTTCGAAAATGCTTTTGTTTATTTTATCTTAGCATCAATGAATGACCTTTACAAGACACTTTTTCCCAGAATTGCATCGGACGTTCTTTAACCTACCCGTTCCACATAGCGTACACTGTCTCCTTTGCTCTCAAATTCTGGACAAAGAGACAGCCATAATCTTTCCAGATCATTGATGTTCATGGCGTCCAATTCTGTTTCATCTTCTTCACCATAAATATTTACAAAACCAATCCGATATATGCCATACTCTTTATGTTGATTTTTACTACTTTTCTTCCTGCCCTTCGTATATTCATAAGCTCTCTTCTCTCCTCTCTTCTGCTTCCAGCAAAAATGTATTGCAGGTATAGCTTCCGGAAGCACTGACACCAGCGGCCCCTCCAAGGCTGTCCAGATACTGACTTCCATTTTTTGATGCAGAAATGTACATATAAAAGTTTGTCAAAACATAGTTTTTATTTTCCAGAACATTCTTATAACTGCTGCTAAGTACAAGCCTTGCTCCAATTTTTTCTGCTTTTTCTTTTACCAGCATAGCAGTTAAATTTACTGCTTTTCGTATTTCCTGTTCGCTAAGTCCGCTTTGATAATAACGTTCCAAAAACAAAACCAGTTCTTCTGCTTTATTTTCATGTGGTTCGCTTTTGACAGTCACATCAACAAACTCAATCGTCTTCCTTTCATCCGCAGCTACAAAAGATCCCTTTGTCAGACGGAGGATTGCACGAAATACAATTTTACCATTGTGTTTGATAAATATAATTTTTTTATTTGCATCAAAACAGGATAACAGACAATCACAATTTGGACCATTCCGATAGGAAATACAGCTGCGCAGCGGTACTTCTCCTATCTGCATGATCGGAAGCAGGCTGTCCTCTTCCCGGATTTCCCATCCACAATCCACGCGCAGCAGCTTTTCTTTCCAGATTTCTTCTGTATCTCTTTTTATTGGAAAAGCAATTTCCCGTCCCAGATCTCCTCCATGGTATTTCAGCTCCATGAATTTTCCTAATAACTCAGCATTTACGATTCTTCGAATTTCTTCCTTCTTTTTCGGCTGCCTGTTCAGAAAGGAAGTCATGATCTCTGCGCCGCCTTCATAAATGAACTTCTGGATATTGGATTTATTTTCCACGACAAAAGCATCCGAAATATTCAATTCTGTCTTTAAATTCTTCCAGGAAGGATCCTGGGCCAGCAGTTTGTCCATCAATGCAGGTAATCCGGAACAGCCATTTAAAAGATTCTGATTATGTAAAAGGAAGTAAACCTGATTATCCCTTGTAAGCTCTTTTAAAAGTTCAGTAAAATCCATTAAAAATATCAGAATCCATATGGCTGTTTCATGCCGAAGATCCAGAATGTTTTTAAAATCCTCCTGCATCCATCTGGAAAGCGGCTTTTTTGACAAAGCTTCTGCCAATCGCTCAATCTGATTTTCCTCTAATGCATCTGTCAGGCAGTCTCTTTTTATCAACTCACGAATCACCCGAAGACGATCATCACTTTTGGAGTATGCTAAACGATCATACAGGTCTATATAGACTGCTTTTACATTGTACAGGATTTTCAATTCTTCAAATACACGAGGCTTCGAAAACAGTGATTCTTCACTCTTTCTCCAGGGAACTACCATATATTCACAATCCCTTAAATTGCTCATTTAAAGTATTTAGATTCAGGCATCTTTTATAAACCTCTTCATCCAGAATCAACGAATTCCTGTCAAGGTTTATAAGCCAGTCTCCATTCTTTCGCAAAAGTTCCAGGAAATGTTTCTTTCGTTTCGTAATGGCATACAGGATAAGCTCTGTCTTTTCCAAAGTCAGCTCATAAAGATCCATATCTGGAAGCGGATTTCCATACAGAGTGTTCACATAGGCTGCCTTTCCGTTTGAAACCTTTTCAAAATCTGCATCTGGACCTGTCAAAAATCTTATCAGCTTTGGAATGTCTGCATATAATGATTCGTTCCAAAGCCATAAGTGAAGAAAAGAGGCCTGCCATTCTTTTGGAATCTGAGCAAGAACCACTTCTAATCCATTCCGGATTTCTTTTGGATGCCGGCTCAGTTCTTCCAGCTGTTTTTTATTTAAGCTTTCCGTTTCTTTACAAAACTCGGATAAATAATTTACAAGTTCCATCAGATCCTGCTTCAAAAGTAACGCCAATGATTCCTCATCCTTGAGCAGCTCATAAAGAAGCTCCGTTGAAAAAGCCGGATTTATCAAAAGCATGCGTATCTTTATCCCCGCCCGGGCAACATCAAACTCACCAATGCAGGTCTCAAGACTTGCTACAAGCTGTTTCTTTAACTCTTCTTTCGGTTCCAGAAAAGCATAATATTTCAGATAAACATATACAATCCGGTCCGGGATTTCCTTATCTGCCAATACTTTTTCAATTTTTTCATAGGGAAATTCGGACAGCTTTTCATTTCCTGCACATTCTACTATCATTCTGATGCGGTCTGGTTCTAAAATAGAAAAATCCTTTTTGTTCATTTTTCCCAAGTAGGTGAGCATTTCCGGATCGTCCATCAGAGAAGAAATCGTCTCCTCATTTAACCCCTCCATCAGACCGGAAAGTTCTTGCTGATTTACCAATCTGGCTGCATTCATACAGAAATCTTCCCCTTTCTTTCCTATCAGTTCAAGGGAATTGCTGCATTTTTCATTTCCTTGTAAATATTCATGTGCTTTAATATTCTTTCAATCATCATGCTACCTCTGCCCTTTCTATTAATCCGTTAATCTCCGTTAACTCCATGCATTCGTCCTGGTACATATTTTCTGCTAGTTTAAGAAGATACAGAGCTTCCTTTTTTGCCATAGGCTTTTTCGCTGTTCCTGCGAAATCATCTTTTAAATACGAGGAAACGATCTTACAGTAGAGTTTCTTATAGCCATATGAATACCGCCCGTTCTTGTAAAACTCATAAATAGACTGAAGCTCCTTATCCGTTTTCCTGTTTTCCCGTAACATCTGGTTAAACTGCTGTTTGATGTTTTTTTCAGTTTTCCAGCGTTCCATCCGTTTTTTCTGTTCCTTCAGCCATTCTTTCCGTTCCTGATATCTTTTCCGATCCTCTTCTGTCATATATTTCTGATACAGGGTTTCTCTTCGATAAGAATCACTTATAAATGGAAGAAGCAATTTGGAAAGCTCATATGCTTCTGACTGTTCCATCCAAAGTGCTGTACTTTCCTTTAAAAGTAAGGCCGTCAGGTATTCTGGATAAATATCCGGATATTCATAAAAGAACTTTTTTTCTACCATTGAAAACAGTTCCCGGTGTTCCTCTTTTCCCAGAACTGGAGAAAAATTCGCACTCTCTATGTTGGATAGCATAGTATCCCAAGGAGAAAGTTTCCTTTAAAATCCTCCAGGGGCTTAAGAATTCGCATCCATCCATTCCAATCTCATTGATCAGAAATTTCAGCATAGGATAGGAATGCTCATTACAAAGACCCTTTATTTCACTTTTTAAATATCCTGCCATAAATTCCCATTTCTTTTCCAAATCTGGATCTTCATTTTTATAATCCTTTACAAACTCTTCCAGATACTTTTTTCCATCCAAAATCCCATGCAGGATCAGCCGGTTGAAAACCGCGTAAAGTTCCGGCTCACTCTTTTTCCAGAAAACATCCTGGTATCTTTTTCCTGTAAGGTTTTCATAACGTTCCAGATACTTCAGCAAACTTTTCGTACTGTATGTTTTGCCTTTCAGAGTATCTGTAACACACGCTTCAAATTCTTCCGAAGAGAGTTCTTTTACCAGAGGATCCCATTTTTCTTCTGTCAGATCAATGTAGTGCCACTCTTCCGGTTCATTACTTCTAAATGGAAACAACGTAAGAAACGTTTTTACATTTTCCACCCTGAACGTTTCATTCATGCATTTTTCCAGCCGTTCTTTACCGTCGATACGGACAGAAAGTTTCCCATATGTTCTTAAAATCCGTGAACAAAGTACATAAGCCTCTTCTGGATATGTCTCTTTTCCGGGCAAAAATGCCTCTAATACATTCAGCCCAATTTTTTCTGCTGTCAACCCGGAAAGGCTTATCCGATCGGGTCTCTCTACAAAATACATCAGTACAAAATTTAAAAAAGCGGTCTCTTTGTCGGAATATCCAAACATACGCATACGTTTTTCCAAAACGGCATCCGCATTTTTAGCATTTGTGACTGCTAACTTTGCCAGCAGTTTCAGGATATCCAGATCCTTTTTACGATACCCTTTAAGCTTGGTCATTACTTTGCCTACCATCCACACGAAAAGATTCCATTCAGTAAATACGGATATCTTCCGGTTCTTTGAAAAGCTGTCAGCAAGTTTCTGTTTTATGCCTTCCCACAGTGTTTCATCATCCGGAAGGATGGACATGGCAAACAGCATTTCTTCTGCTCGCTCAAATGGATACGCATGCATGGCCTGTTTCCACCGATTCTTTTCCTTTTCCTCACAGATATAATTGATACTGATCAAAAACAGGTCTTTCTCTCCAAGAATCTGTTTCATCTTTTTCCAGAACAGATCCTTTTGTGCCCCATTGAACATACAGGTCTCCTGTAAAGGCATCATCCTTGCCAGGGCAAGTCCGAGGGCACGGTATGTCTGCTTTGTCAAGGTCAGATGTTCTCCAATGCGCTCCAGGACTTCTCCCGGATAGTGCAGTCCATAAGCGGTTTCCATGTCTACTTTCGGCTTTTCCAGAAACATGTCATTTTCTTTTAATTGCATATAAATTTTATATTTTTCCTCATTAGATGACAGCTTATAGATCAGGTTCGTCATCTGCCGGTACAGGGTAATATCAAGCCATTCTTCATAAATCTTCCATTCCATCCAATTTCCTCCTGTTTTCCCATATAAAAAGGGGACTGTTCGCCAGTCCCCCAAAATTGTTCTTATGCTGCCAGGATAATCTTCTTTTTCCGGCTTGCATAAGTGATCGCCATTGTAGAATGTTCCATGCCTCGCTGTTTCTGATATTGCTTTACATCTGCATAATTTGCAAACGAAAGGATTTTACCATTTTCCTCTAACAAGTTTTCTTCGTTATCCTCCATATTTTCACTCCCGCAGGAAGCCAGCGTCCAGTTTACGTGGCAGATATAACAGGTCATGCCTGCAAATCCCAGATACTTATGTACATACTCTTCCGCTGCCTCAGCACTCGGAAAATAACGTGCATACTCCAGGGAACGGCAAACGATCCGGTCTTTGTACCATCCGGCAAAATACCGGTTCTTTTTCAGTTCAAGTACATACCCTGTCAGATAAATCTTCTGTAAAGCATTTTCTTCCTCGTCCATCATATCAAGAAGCTGTTCCGCATAGATTTTTTTCCATTTCAATGTGTTCTTCTTTATTCTTTTACGCAGCATTATCTTTTTCCTCCTCAGTTCCAACAATGAGTTTTTCTACCATTCTGTACAAGTTCCGGAAATTTCCAGCCTGTCTGCGGCGTGTCATGCAGTCCTGTTCAAATGCCCTGATCACAGCAGAAGTTCTTGCAAACAGTGTGAAGATTTCCTCATCTTTCAGCTGTATGGTAACCTCTTTTTCTTTCCGGTAGCTGTCTTTTTTACAATACTGCCCGCCATTGGCATTATGCATCGCTATACCAGTGCCATTCTGTATCCTGACAACCCACGGATAATTTAAAACTTCTCCTTTGTTGTTGCGAACCTTCCTCTGTATGGAAAATACTGTAACTCTTCCCGTGTTGGAATTTTTATCCTCGCAAAAGATCTTTTGCTGGAAGAATTTAAATTCCTGTACATTATTCCATATACGGGAATACACGTATTTTATGATTTCCGGACTCAGATTTGCATAAACACTGATGCTGTCTTCTTTGCTGTAGTCAACCATGACCGCCCGGATCCTGGAATAATCGCTGGCAAAGTCTTCGTGAAGATGCCAGAACTCCTTTGGTTCTGCCATCCGCAAAAAGCTATTAAATTCCAGTAACGTATTCTGTGTCTTATGAACACAGATCTGCTTTGATACATCCATATTCTGTTCTTTTTCTTTCCTGTTTTTCCTGTTCATCCTTACCTCCTGATAAAACGCAGCAGTTTCTTTGTCAGAAGAGCCGGAAGCTGTTCAAGATCCGTAATATCCAGAAAAGATTCTTCATAAATTTCCTGAATTGCTTCCTTGTCGCTTCCGATCGCAGCAGCCTGAAAGAATACTCCCTGCTGCAGCAGTTTTTTCCGAATCTTCTGAAGGTCCCTTTTTGCCCCTGTGCCTCCATACTGGTTTGCATTAGGTGCACCATCACTGATCACAAACAGCAGTTTCTGTTTTTCCGGTCGTTCCAAAAGACGGCTGCCAGCATACCACAATGCAGTTCCATCCCGGTTGCTTCCATAAGGCTGCATACCAGCAATCCGGAACCGATCCTTTTCATCCGTTTCAAAATCTGCGCAGCATGCAGATACACTTTTTCGTCTTTCAGGTTCTCATGCCGGTATCCATCTGTATGATGTCCGCACACTAAAACCGGTATTTCTGATTCCATACAAAAATCATACAGGCAAAGTGCTGCAAGAATGGCATGATCCATCCGTTCCCCACACATGGAAAAAGAATTATCGACCAGCACCGCCACACAGATATCCAGATTTTTTCCTGGCTGTTGTTTCTTAAATACTGCCCCAGACGGTGCAGCTATGTTTCGAAGATCTACCCGACGTCCAAGAAAAAGCTTATGTTCCGTGCGTTCTTTCTGATTTTTCAATATAGGAAGCAGTTTCAGGCGAAGTCTCTTTTTTACCTGTTTAAGCTGCCCCTCATACTTTTCTGTCTGTAATTTTAAAAAATCTGATATCTCGGTCTTACGGCAAAGTTTTTTCTGTACCAGGTCATGGCCTTCTTCAAACGGTATCTCCATCAATTCCTTTTGAAGATGTTCGAAAATTTCTTTCTGTATCTTCTCATCAAGCATCTCTTTCGCCATTTCATAAAGGATTTTTTGCAAGGCATTATCACTGGATGCTTCCGTTTCTGAGGCAGGGATGCCACATTCATTCTGTTTGTCTTCGAAGCCACCAGACTCCCTGACACATTTCGGAAGATTTTCACACAGTTGCTGTAGAAACTTCTGAAGCTCTGCCGTGCGCCCGTTTTCATGGCCTTCCGTTTCCTTGATCCTCTCCGTTTCTTTCGGTTTTGTCTTCTGTTTCCGACTCCTGTTCCGTATCCTCTTTTCTGATCTTATCTTCATTTTGCTCAGTCTGTGCCCCTGTGTTACCCTGCTTTTCTTCCTCCGGTTCTTCTTCGGATTCATTCGGGTTTTCCTTTTGCCCTTCACGCTCTTCCTGTTCTGGCTTTTGCTCTTCATTTTCTGTACTGTTCTTCTCTATTTCATCTATGATTTCCGCAAAATATTTCCAGATCATCAGAAGAATATGGTTGGTGGCAAGATATCTCTCCATGTCATCTGCTGCCTTTCCCGCTTCATCAATGACCGGCATAAGCAGTTTTAGTGTATCAATAAGCTCGTAATCCGCACCATCCCAGGCATTGACCCTTGAAGACAAGGCATACTGTGCACACAGTTCATAAGAATAGATAACCTGTCTTTCTCCGTTTCCAGCATTTCCCTAAGTGTTGGAAGCCATTCCACATTTCGGTCGCGATTCATAAGGATTCCCCTGCGGATGCTTCCCGGAAAAAGGGCGCACATCTTCTCTTCTATGTACATATCATTCAAAAGATTGCTGAGATAAGATGCTGTCTGCAGAAAGATAGAAAGGATTGCTTTATCTTTTCTTTCAAAGTAGACATTCATCGCATCCAATGCCTCTTTTTCCTGTGCATTTTCCGGTACTGGCTCCTTTGGATACCAGCTGCCATTTAACATATGCTCGGCATACCTTTTTCTAAGTGCAGAATCCGTATACCGGTAATGTCCGCATTCATGTCCCAGAATCCCGATCAGGCTGTCACTTTTTAATTCCAGTGTCAGAAAACTTGACGTAATCTGGTTTCCCAGATTTACGGCAACTGTTTCTCCCTGATTCCATCCTGCAATCCCTGAATTTTTATCATCGTATAACCGTAATGTAGTCAACTTTCCACCCGTGATTTCATGCCCGATCGAGGTCAAAAGATCACGATACTGCGGCGTATGAAATACTTTTTCCGGTGTCAGTTTTTCTTTCTCTGCACATATCCGTTTCCGGTATAAAGCCTTTTTCATTCGTTTCCTCCATCCGTTTTTAATCCACAGCACAATGAGGAAGAAGAAAGACGCGTTCCATAGTTCCCTGTTCTTCCCTGTCCATGGATGCTTTACTGAGCAGTGCTGTCCATGCTGACCTCCTGAGATCATTGGAAACCATGTAACTTAACACCCAGTTTTCCAATTCCCGGTATCCGCATACGCCATCCGTAATGTCCTGTTCGATCAAATATTCATGGATCTTGCAGACCGTGGCAGCCATAAAGGACAGAAGTTCTTTGTTTTTAAACCCGGTTCTTTTCATTGCCCTTTTTGCCATTTCCTCTTCTGTCAGGGCTTCCTTTGGCTGAATCAGGTTCATTCGGGAAAGAACTGACTGGTTGAAGTTCTGACAGCCGACATAATCCAGATTGGTGGTCATGATCACAATGGTATCCGGATTTCTCCGTATCTGTTCTCCATTTACCAGATCGGTTACAGCTCCATCGTCAAACAGGGAGTTTAATCTCGTAAGTGTCCCAGGTTTTTCAATCATGGCCGGCTCCTGAATTTCAATCACAGATGGTTCCCTGCATGCCTTTACGATTTCTGACTCTTTTAATAAGAAGTCTTTTTCATTTTTCGACTTTTCATAGCCTTTTTCATAAACTGCTTTCAGGATCTCCTGAAAAGCTTTTTCCCGGCTGATCCCCTCTTCATAAATGCCATTTACCGTTGCAAGAGCTGAAGCCGGATCCATTTCAATGTCTTCCAGACGTGGCAATTCCATTTCCAGATGTGCTGTTCCGCCCATATTTGGCACGGTGGTCGCTAAAAGTTCCAGTTCATCCGTTCCAGGTCCACAGGTGAACACATAATATGGAAGCCCTAATATCTGGGCGATCATTCTGGCATCCGTTGTCTTTCCAGTACCGGCATCGCCTGTCAACATAAACAGCCTTGCCGGTGTCTTATCCACCATCTGCAGGATTTCTTCAGCTTCCTTACTTACCAGATAGTCTTCCGGAAGCGAAGGGATCCTTTCTTTTGTCCTTTCATTTACATCCCATCTGCCAGAGTAGATCTGTTTTAATTCAAAAAGTGTTCTTTTTGTCTTCTCATTTACAGGCAAAAGCACATGAAACTTTCCATAGATTTCATCGTTTGGTGCATATACCCCGGCCGCAATTTTATATTCCGGAAGCACATCCTCCAGTTCCTCTGCACGGAACTGGCTCTTTTCCAGCGGGACCGCCTGCTGTGGATTTGCTATTACTTCGCAGTACATGGCATCGCAGCAGATAAATGCCGCCCGCAGTGCAGTTTCCGTGTCTTCCCATTCCTTTTTTTCCTGTTCTTCAAGTATGTAGAAATTTTTTTGGAACTCTTCGTTAAATAAAGGATTATCCGGGACCAGATTGGCATAAGCCAAAAGGGCCAGGTACTGCTCGCCTGTGTTTTTGCCCTCCCGGATTCCCGGAAGTTTCTCGTTTTTTTCTTCTGTCTTTAAAATCCCACTGAAACGTCCGTTTTTCGAATTATAAGTCATTACATACTTTCCCTGATTTCCAGGATATTCCATGCAGAAATAATTTATGGTATCCCTGCCCCTTTGTATACCGGCAGCCCCAGAGTCTTTTTCTTTCCGGATCTGAATCAGTGTCAGAAGTGCCTGTAACGTAGGCCCATGAAGGCGGGAGACTTTTCCCTGCTTCCTGATATTTCGCATGGAACAATCTGCTTCATCATAGCTGACCCGTTTTTTCCCTGCTTTTTCCAACATCACCCGAAATGGGTCCGGAATGGGTTCTTTCATAATCCATGGTGCATAAAAACAAAGATCTGGCATTTTGTTCCCTCCTCTTTCATTATGTGATTTTCTGCATACGAAGGAAAGAAACAGGCAGAGCATTGGATTTTTCCAACGTCTGCCTGTCATTCATTCTTTATGCGCTCTTTTCCTGTTCCAGGATTGCTTCATATATTTTTCGGATACGGTACCCAAACATGGTGTTTCGCCGGCTGATGTAATCCGTCCGGATAGCCTGTGCGATTGCACGTTTGCTTCCCACAATTATAAACCTTTCTCTGGCTCTTGTTACTGCTGTATAGAAAATGTTTCTGCGAAGCATCCACCGGAAACATGGAAGCATTGGAAGGATTGCCATCGGATATTCACTGCCCTGAGCCTTATGTACCGTAATCGCATATGCCAGTGTCAGCGGCCAATAGTCTTCCTCCTGATATTCCATGACCCGGCCATCCCCAAAATCTACACGCATGACCATTTTTTGATCTTTCCGAAAAATCCCTATGACTTCTCCAATGTCGCCATTTGCTACTTCATCGTTGTTTTTTGTCTGCATGACCCGGTCACCTTCCCGGTAAGTATTCCTGCCATTTGTGATTTCCGGATAACCGAAACGCTTTGGATTCGCAATGTCACGCAATACCAGATTCAATGCATCCGTACCTGCTTCCGTATCTTTTCGAAGTGGTGACATCACCTGCACTTCTTCCAAAGAACCGTTTCTCTGCAGTACTTCTTTTCGATAGATCTTCTGTATCTTTCGCGAAGCCTCCTCCGGTGTGGAAGCCGGAATAAACTGAAAGGTATCATCAAACACCAGATCCAGCTGATTCTTATTGATCTTAATGGCATTCTGGCTGATGGTGGAATTCCCTTCCTGTCGGAAACATTCATCTAAGACAGTTACCGGAAATACGCCGGAATCAATGATCTCCTGAAATACTTTTCCAGGCCCTACGGATTCGATCTGATCTTTATCACCCACCAGGACCAGTCTGGCACCGGATTTAATACTGGCAAACAGTTTATCCGCCAGATACATATCGACCATGCTGAACTCATCTGCTATGATCAGGTCATCTGGAATTGGCTGCTCGTTCTTCCATTCTTCCTCTCCAGCTTCTCCGGTAAGCCCTATGGATTTATGGATCTCAGTGCTGGATACTCTGTACATTCCCGCATTCGCCTTCTGGCGATGCCTGTAGGTGCACATAAAAGGATCACCGCATTTCTATCCAATGCTTCCTGT
>ENA-OQCN01000999-OQCN01000999.1-human-gut-metagenome-genome-assembly--contig:-NODE-999-length-14658-cov-3.924506_pt1 | contig 14658 bp, 23 predicted proteins | sample MGYA00242497_ERZ504576 | MGnify/ENA primary metagenome ERZ504576 (study PRJEB26092, sample SAMD00036296) | human gut metagenome | host: Homo sapiens | study: EMG produced TPA metagenomics assembly of...
AGATGGTTGGCCGCCGCCGCAATCTGCTGGCCTATCTCCAGAAGAAGGACATCGAGCGTTACCGTGCTCTGATCGCAACCCTGGGTCTGCGTAAGTAATAGAAAACAGAGGCAGGTACCGCAATGTGGTGCCTGCCCTTTGCTCTTTTTTGAGGAACAACAGGCCGCTGCTGCGCGTTGCAGCAGTAAATCGAGCGCCTGTGCTGTAAAAAGCACGGGCGTTGGCTTTATTGCTATGATGCGCTGGCCGCTGCCTTTTGGAAGATAAGAAGATAAACCGCAAAAGGACAAAGGAGGCAAAACCAAATGGCAATTGAATTTGGTTCCCGCAAAGAGACCTTTGAAAACTTCAAGGTCTACGAGACCACGCTGGCTGGCCGTCCGTTCAAGGTCGAGATGGGCAAGATGTGCGGCCTGTCCAACGCAAGCGCCCTGATCCGCTACGGCGAGACCTGCGTGCTGTGCAACGTTGTGATGAGCCCCAAGCCCCGCGAAGGTGTGGATTTCTTCCCCCTGAACGTGGAGTATGAGGAAAAGCTCTACGCCGCAGGCCGCATCCCCGGCAGCTTTATGCGCCGTGAGGGCCGCCCCGGTGAGCGCGCCATCCTGACCAGCCGCGTGGTGGACCGCCCCATGCGCCCGCTGTTCCCCAAGGAGATGCGCAACGATGTCTGCATCACCATGACCGTGATGAGCCTGGACCCCGATTGCAGCCCTGAGATCGCCGGTATGATCGGTGCATCTCTGGTCACCGCTGTGTCTGAGATCCCCTGGAACGGCCCCATCGGCGGTGTTCAGGTGGGCCTGGTGGACGGCGAGATCGTCCTGAACCCCACCCAGGAGCAACGCAAGGTGAGCGACCTGGCCCTGACCGTTGCCGCCACCATGGACAAGATCGTGATGATCGAGGCCGGTGCCAACGAGGTGGACGAGGACACCATGCTCAATGCCATCAAGGCCGCCCACGCTGAGATCAAGAAGATCATCACCTTCATCAACGGCATCGTTGCAGAGCGCGGCAAGCCGAAGATCGATTTCCAGGTGGTGGGTCTGGATATGGACGTGTTCCACGCCATCCAGAATAAGTATCTGGACGACTTCAAGGCCGCCATGGATACCGACGACAAGAATGTGCGGGATGCTGCCCTGCTGCCCATCATGGACAAGATCGCTGAGGAGTACCCCGACCTGTCTGATGCAGACCTCGACCTTGTCAGCTACAAGATGCAGAAGTACGTTGTCCGCCGCTGGCTGCTGGATGAGGGCAAGCGCGTGGATGGCCGCGGCATCAACGAGATCCGCCCGCTGGCTGCCGAAGTGGGCATCCTGCCCCGGGTCCACGGCTCCGGCATGTTCACCCGCGGCCAGACCCAGGTGCTGACCACCTGCACCCTGGGCGGCACCAAGGACAACCAGCTGATGGATGACCTGACCGACGAGCAGACCAAGCGTTACATCCATCACTATAACTTCCCGCCGTATTCTGTCGGCGAGGCCCGCGCACCCCGCAGCCCCGGCCGCCGCGAGATCGGCCACGGCGCACTGGCAGAGCGCGCTCTGGTCCCCGTGCTGCCCTCTCTGGAGGAGTTCCCCTACACCATCCGCTGTGTCTCTGAGGTCCTGAGCTCCAACGGCTCCACCTCTCAGGCTTCCATCTGCGGTTCCACCCTGGCCCTGATGGATGCCGGTGTGCCCATCAAGGCACCTGTTGCCGGCATCTCCTGCGGCCTGATCACCGAGGGCGACCGCTGGATGACCATGCTGGACATTCAGGGCGTGGAGGATTTCCACGGCGATATGGACTTCAAGGTGGGCGGCACCCGCAAGGGCATCACTGCCATCCAGATGGACATCAAGATCGATGGCCTGACTTACGATATCATTGCCGAGGCATTTGAGAAGTGCCGCAAGGGCCGCCTGTACATCCTGGACGAGATCATCAAGCCCGTGATCGCACAGCCCCGTGAGGAGCTGAGCCGCTGGCTCCCAAGATGTTCAGCATGATGATCCCCACCGACAAGATCAAGGACGTGATCGGTAAGGGCGGAAAGGTCATCCAGGACATCTGCGCCACCTGCAACTGCAAGATCGATGTGCAGGAGGACGGCCATGTGTTCGTCTCCGCCGTGGATCAGGAGGACGCAAAGCGCGCCATCTTCACCATCAAGACCATTGTGGAGGACCCCGAGATCGGTGCCATCTACAAGGCAAGGTGACCCGCCTGATGAACTTTGGTGCCTTTGTAGAGATCGCACCGGGCAAGGAAGGTCTGGTGCACATCTCCAAGCTGGACACCAAGCGTGTGGAGCGCGTGGAGGATGTGGTCGCTGTGGGTGATGCCATCGTGGTCAAGGTCACGGACATCGACCAGCAGGGCCGCATCAACCTGAGCCGCCGCGATGCCATTCTGGCGCTGGAAGCCAAGCGCGCCGCGCAGGAGCAGCAGTAATCCCATAAATCAGAGGGACCCCACAGCCGGTTGGCTGCGGGGTCCCTTTTTGCTGTCCGAAAAAACTTTTGGGTTTCCTCTTGACAGAAATGCAAATGTGTATTATTGTATTAGCTGCTTAATACAGCAACACATAAGGAGGGCAAAGCAGAATGAGTGAACAGTTTGATGCCAGCCGCCCGATCTATGCCCAGCTGGTGGAACGGCTCAAAGCCAGAATTCTGGCGGGCACCTACCCGCCGGGGGGCCATCTGGATTCGGTGCGGGATCTGGCCACAGCTGCCGGGGTCAGCCCCAACACGATGCAGAGGCTCTGGCCCAGCTGGAAAGTGAGGGCCTTGTGCGCACCGAGCGCACCAGCGGACGCTACGTCACGGAGGATACGAATTTGATCGAACAACTGCGGGCTGCCGCCGCCCATGACATCGCGGCAGATTTTCTGGAGAAGATGCGCAGCATCGGCTACACGCCGGAAAAGGCGGCAGCCTGTTGGAGCACTGGGATACAGAGGAGGTAGAACCCCATGAGTAAGCTGCTGACCTGTGAAAAATTGACAAAAGTATACGGAAAGGAAAAGACCGCGCTGGACGGTATCGATCTGGAGCTGGATTTTGGCCGCATCGTAGGGCTGCTGGGCCCCAACGGCAGCGGCAAGACCACCCTGCTCAAGCTGGCCAATGGTCTGCTGCAGCCCACGGAAGGCCGCATCCGGATCGCGGGCATGGCCCCCGGCCCGGAGACCAAGGAGCTGGTCTCCTACCTGCCGGATGCCGACTGGCTGCCCGACTGGATGCGGGTGGAGGAGCTGGTGGAGATGTTCCGGGATTTTTACGGCACGCCCAGTCAGGCCAAGGCTTACATCGGCTTTGACGCCGACAAGGCCAATGAGATGCTGGCCCGGCTGAACATCGCCCCCAATGCCCGGCTCAAGACCCTTTCCAAGGGCAACAAGGAGAAGGTTCAGCTGGTGCTGGCCATGAGCCGCAACGCCCGTCTCTACCTGCTGGATGAGCCCATCGGCGGCGTGGACCCTGCGGCCCGGGACTACATCCTGAACACCATCATTTCCAACTACAGCAAGGATGCGACCGTTGTCATTTCTACCCACCTCATCGAGGACATTGAGCCGGTGCTGGACGAGGCCGTGTTCCTGAAGGACGGCCGAATCTTTGCTCACCGCGCTGTGGATGATATCCGCGAGACCGAGGGCAAGAGCGTCGATGCATATTTCCGGGAGGTATTCAAATGCTGAAACAATTGCTGAAATATGAGTTCAAGGCCACGAAACGCCGGTATTTCGGGCTGTATCTGGCGCTGGCGCTGTTGAGCGTGGTGCTGGGCGTGACCTTCCGGCAGGAACACGCGCTGGCTCACAGCACAAGCTTCCAGAATCTCGAAGTGATTCTGATGATCGTGTATGTCTCGGTCATCCTTGCCATCGCGGTGCTCTGCTTCGTGAACACCATCCAGCGCTTTTATCAGAACCTGCTGGGCCGGGAAGGCTACCTGATGCACACGCTGCCGGTCAATGAGAACCAGCTCATCCTCTCCAAGCTCCTCACCAGCATGGTCTGGGTGCTGTGCAGCGGCCTTGTGGGCATCGTCTGCATCACGGTGATGGTCAGCATCGGTGTGATTGACTCGGAGACCTTCGGCATGGTGGACTGGAACAGCTGGAAGCAGCTGTGGCAGATGCTGTACGAGGAGATAGGCCCGGAGTTCTGGGTGGCAATGGCATGGACCATCCTCATCAATCTGGCCCGGCTGGCAAGCTCATCCTCTGCGTTTACGCTGCCTGTATGATCGCCCATCAATTCCCCAAGCATGTGATGGTGGCCGGGATCCTCGCGTTTATCGGCCTGAACATCGTGGAGACCCAGCTCGATAAGCTGCTGGGCACGAATGATGTGAGTATGATCGTGGATGTCACGTACCGGGTCGTGGGTGTGAACGTGACCGGTGTGAGCTATGGAGTGACCCCGATGCGCTGGCTGACGGCGGCACTTGGAACAGACGTTGGCTATCTGTTCTGCTTTGCCGTAACTGCAGCCATTGCGGCGGCATACTTCTTCCTGACCCGGTGGCTGATGAAAAATAAACTGAATCTGGAGTAAATCTGGAGTAAACAAAAAGGCTGTGTGCCCGCCGGGCACACAGCTTTTTTCAGGTTTTGAGGTCTTACACGCCGGAAGCGCCGTAGTTTGCCAGCACACGCAGAAGGATCGTTGACATTGCAGCCGGGCCATGCCTTGTTCGGCATCCAGAAGCCCACGATGGTGCGGCTCTGGTCGTGGTAGTATTTCTCGAAGATCTCACGGTAGAACAGGCTCTCCTTGGTAAAGGGCATACAGTGGGCCGAGTAGTTTGCCCGGCGGAGCTGGAACTCCTCATCGGTGTACAGGCTCTCGGCGTACTCCTTGATGTCGTCCACCATGCTGTGGCCCACGGCATCGGAGAAGGCGGCCTTTTCGCGCCAGAGGATCTCCGGGGGCAGCCAGTCGCCCTCAAAGGCCTTGCGCAGCAGGTACTTGCCTTGCCGTAGCTGTTCAGCTTCTTTTCGGGGTCAATGGCCATGACGTAGCGCACAAAATCCAGATCGCCGAAGGGCACGCGGGCCTCGATGCTGTTGGCGGAGATGCAGCGGTCGGCCCGGAGAACGTCGTACATGTACAGCTCCCGGATGCGCTTCTGGCTCTCCTGCTGGAAGGCATCGGCGGTGGGGGCGTAGTCGGTGTACTTGTAACCGAACAGCTCATCGGAGATCTCGCCGGTCAGCAGCACGCGCACATCGGTCTGCTCGTGGATGGCCTTGCAGAGCAGGTACATCCCCATGCTGGCGCGGATGGTGGTGATATCCCAGGTGCCCAGCAGCCGGATGACCTCCTCCAGACTCTGGATGACCATGTCCCGGTTGATGATGATCTCATGGTGCTCGCTGCCCAGATAATCGGCGGTCTGGCGGGCATATTTCAGGTCGATGGCATCGGTGTCCATGCCGATGGCAAAGGTACGGATGGGCTTGCCCAGCTTTTTTGCTGCAATGGAGCAGACCAGCGAGGAATCCAGACCGCCCGAGAGCAGGAAGCCCACAGGGGCATCGGCATCCAGACGCTTTTCCACGCCTGCGATCAGCTTTTCGCGGATGTTCCGCAGGGTGGTCTCCATGTCATCCTCCATGGGGGCGGGCACATCGGCAATGTCCTCGTAGCGGACAAAGCGGCCATCGCAGTAGTAGCTTCCGATGGGGAAGGGGCGGATGTCATCGCACCAGCGATCAGGTTCTGCATCTCGGAGGCGAAGGCGATCTGGTGGCTGGACTTGGAATAGCCGTAGAACAGCGGACGGATGCCGATGGGGTCGCGGGCTGCGATCAGCCGGTCTTTGCGGGAATCATACAGAATAAGCGCAAACTCGGAGTCCATGTGGCGGAACATATCCAGACCGTACTCGTAATACAGCGGCAGCAGGATCTCGCAGTCGCAGTCAGAAGCAAACTTGTAGCCCCGGCGCTTCAGGATCTCCTTCTCAAAGCGGAAGCCGTAGAGCTCGCCATTGCAGACCACGCAGTCGGCACCGCGGTAGAAGGGCTGCATCCCCTCCGGGGTCAGGCCCATGATGGCAAGGCGGCCAAAGCCCATCAGACCAAAAGGCCCTTCCACCACACGCTGATCGTCCGGCCCGCGCATCACGGTGCGCAGCAGATACTCCTTGAATTTGGCGGCACTCAGGTCGTGCCCCGTGTAACCCATAACACAACACATATTTCTTACCCCTCTCTCTCTAAACCTCTCCGTCAATGCTTCGCATTGCCACCTCTCCTGATAGGAGAGGCAGGTTTCCCGGTGACGGAGAGGTTTTTGCAAATAAAAATACGGCAGCCTTCATCCCATTGCTAGGACGAATGCTGCCGTATCCGTGGTGCCACCTAAATTACCGGTGCGCGAACACACCAGTCACTTTTGTGTACTCTCCCCGTTGAAAGCACTGCCGCGATAACGAGCGGCTGCCGTCGGCCCCTACTGACTGCCCGAAGCAGGTTCAGGGGGAAGCTCACGGGGGTTCGTTCGGGGCTCATTCTCTGTGCGGCTTCCACCGGCCCGCACTCGCTGCAAAAGAACCTTGAGCACTTACTTTTCCCGATCAACGCTTTTCCTGCCTGCATTGTATCACGGCTCTTTGTCCGTGTCAACACAGTGTTCGCATTTTTGTGCGGTCTGCCCCGAATGGGGGCTGTTTTGTGCGCAGCTGCGGCACAATCCGTACAAAACGCTGCCCTCGCACTGCAGGGTGAAGCCGTGCTCCGCCATCAGATGGGCACGCACCTCATCCATAAAGTGGCAGTCCAGGTGATAGATGCGCCCGCACTGCACGCACTTCAGGTGCAGGTGCTCGCGGCAGTGGCGGCCCTCGTCCACATACTGGAACACGGCCTTTTCGCCCTTATCGGCCACATATTTCATAATGCGCTGCTCGCCTGCCAGCTTGTCCAGATACCGGTACACCGTGGTGGGATTGGGGCTGGCCCCCTCTGCCTCCAGATGTTCCAGAATGTTGGATGCACTGACCGCGTGCTGGCGGTTGTTGATGAGATAATCCAGGATCAATTGCCGGGTTTTGGTGTTGTACCCCCCGCGACCTGCCATGGTATCAGCCTTCCTTTCTGGGTCAAGTGTACCACAATTTATCCTTCGATGCAAAACAAGAGCGAAACACTGGCGACAAGCACAAAAAAACTGTTCAATTTATAGCAAAATAATGCATGATATCTGTTCAAAACGGAAAAGCTCCCAAAGTTTTCAAAAAAGTCTTGTAAACATTGTCCAGATATGTGATAATAATATTAACGATTATTTGGATTGTTTAAGGGATACAAGCTGTCCGGCGGGCGACTGATTGCTGCCTGAATGGTCCTGCTTGCGAACTAGGAGATAGAACAATGAAAGAGATGGATTCCCAGTCAAAGCCCAGCCTGAAGCTGCAGGCTTACCAGTACCTGAAAACCAAGATTCTGAACTGTGAGTACCGCCCCAACGAATTTCTGAACGAGCAGAAGCTCTGTGCCGAGATGGGCAACATCAGCCGCACCCCCATGCGTGACGCGCTGGCCGCCTGGAGCAGGAGGGCTGATCACCATCCTGCCCAAAAAGGGCTGATGGTCTCCGGCATTACCGAAGAGGACGTGCACAGCATGTTCGAGATGCGCCTGCTGGTGGAGCCTTACGCCCTGCGCACCTACGGCAACCTGATCCCCCGGGAGCAGCTGGAGGCCTACACCGAGCTGATGCACCACCCCGAGCGGATCGACGACTTCTGCAAATCCGATGATGATTTCCACGAGCTGCTGATGAGTACTCTGCCCAACAAATACCTGCGCTCTGGCTATGACCGCATCACCGGCCTGAACACCCGTTTCCGTATTATGACCGGCAAGGTGAGCATGATCAATCAGGATCAGACCTGTGAGGAACATCTGGAAATTCTGAATGCCGCCCTGAGCGATAACTGGAACACCGCCGCCGATGCGCTGCAGCATCACCTTGAGCTGGCCCGCGATAAGGCCGAGGGAGTCATCAAGGTCATCCGGCTGTGGTAAATGAAACGATAAAAACGCTGTATCACTCCTTCCGGCATCGCTGATGCGATGTCGCCTCCCTCTCAGAGGGAGGCTTTTGCGTTGGTCGCCGCGTTAAGGCTCCCTCCTAGAGGGAGCTGTCGAGCGGATGCGAGACTGAGGGAGTAGTACAGCGTTCTTTTGCTGGAAAAGGTAAAAAATTCATAGAAATCAAAAGAAAAGTACATTGAATATTGTTTAACAATGTGGTATGCTTAACAGCAGAGAGAGCCCGCTGGCAGGCGGGCAGAATGATTTGGAGGAAAAAAATTATGGCTGATCGCATTGTTCTGAACACCATTTCCTACCATGGCCACGGTGCCATTGAGAACATCGTTCCCGAGCTGACCGCCCGCGGCTACAAGAAGGCTTTTGTCTGCTCTGACCCCGATCTGATCAAGTTTGGCGTGACCAAGAAGGTCACCGACCTGCTGGATGCTGCAAACTTCGCCTACGCTGTTTACAGCGAGATCAAGCCCAACCCCACCATCGCCAACGTGCAGGACGGCGTGGCAGCCTTCAAGGCTGCTGAGGCAGACTGCATCGTGACCATCGGCGGCGGCTCCTCCATGGATACCGCAAAGGCCATCGGCATCATCATCAACAACCCCGAGTTCGCGGATGTGCGCTCTCTGGAAGGTGTGGCTCCCACCAAGAAGCACGCTGTGTTCACCATTGCCGTGCCCACCACCGCCGGTACTGCTGCCGAGGTCACCATCAACTACGTCATCACCGATGTGGAGAAGAAGCGCAAGTTCGTCTGCGTGGACACCAACGATATCCCCGAGATCGCTGTGGTCGATCCCGATATGATGTCCTCCATGCCCAAGGGCCTGACCGCCGCTACCGGTATGGACGCTCTGACCCACGCCATCGAGGGTTACATCACCAAGGGCCACTGCACCATCTCCGATATGTTCCATCTGGAGCCATCAAGCTCATCAGCGAGAACCTGCGCGGTGCCGTGCAGAACACCCCGGAGGGCCGCGAGGGCATGGCTCTGGGCCAGTACATTGCCGGTATGGGCTTCTCCAATGTGGGTCTGGGCATCGTCCACTCCATGGCACACGGCCTGTCCGCTCTGTATGATACCCCCCACGGTGTGGCCTGCGCCATCCTGCTGCCGGTGGGTCTGGAGTACAACAAGACCGTTGCCGGGGAGCGCTACCGCGCGGTCGGCAAGGCCATGGGCGTGAAGGGCATTGACGAGATGAACGATGTCGAGGCCGCCGATGCCACCATCGCCGCCGTCAAGCAGCTGAGCGCAGATGTGGGCATCCCCGCAAACCTGCAGGGCATCCTGAAGGAAGAGGATATCCACTTCCTGGCTGAGTCTGCTTTTGCAGATGCCTGCTGCCCCGGCAACCCCCGCGATACCAGCGTGGAGGAGATCGAGGCACTGTATAAGAGCCAGCTGTAATTCGTAAACTGAACAAAGAGGGTCGGGAACGCCGCTTCCCGGCCCCTTTTTGTTCCGGGAAAGGAGCGCTATGAACCTGAATTTCTATACTCTTTGTGTAATTTATCTGGTATATTCTTTTTTAGGCTGGGTAGGCGAGATCGTTGTTGCAACCGCAAAGGGCCGCCGGTTCACCAACCGAGGCGTGGCTTCCGGCCCCTTCTGCTTTGTGTACGGCACGGCAGGGGTGCTCATCACCATCGGCCTGAACGACCAGCGCACCAGCTGGCGGCACTGTTCTTCGGCAGCATGATCTATGCCACGGTGGTGGAGTGGCTGACCGCCAAGCTGCTGGAACGGATCCACCACCGCCGCTGGTGGGACTACTCCGATAAAAAGTTCAATCTGGACGGCTATGTCTGCCTGCAATACTCCCTGCTGTGGGGTCTGCTGGGCATGGCGGCAGTTCGCTGGGGCAACGACCTGTTGTTCCGGCTCTGCGCCCACCTGCCGCCGCTGCTGTTCCACGCTGTGGTATGGGTCGGCATGGCGCTGGCCGTCCTTGACCAGATCTCTGCCATGGTGGTGGTTAGCCGGTATGCGAACCGCCACCCACGGCTTGAGCAGCTGAATCGGGAGCTGGGCAGGGGATCGGAGAGGCTGCGGCAGAAAATTACCGCCAGTGTGGAAAAGCGGATCCAGCGGGCGTACCCTGCTGCGGCCCGTCCGGAGCCCACCACCAGTGCCGAAAAGCAGCTCTCCCTTGCCGACCTGCTCTGGCTCTTTGTCATCGGGCCTTCCTCGGAGATGTGGTGGAGACCATCTTCTGCCGCATCACCGCCGGGGTCTGGATGAGCCGTTCCAGCCTGGTGTGGGGCCCGTTCAGCGTGGTGTGGGGGCTGGCGCTGGTGCTGGCCGCCATCCTGCTGCGGGGCGGCGAACAGAAGAGCGAGAGCCGCATCTTCTGGTTCGGTGTGATCCTGGGCGGTGCGTATGAGTATGTGTGCAGCGCTGTAACAGAGCTGCTGTTCGGCACCGTGTTCTGGGATTACAGCGGCTTCAAGTTCAATCTGGGCGGGCGCATCAACCTGCTGTACTGCTTCTTCTGGGGCATTGCGGCCGTGACCTGGATCCGCTATGGCTACCCGCTGGTGGCAAAGGGGATGAAGGCGGTCAAGCGCAGGATCCGCCCCTGGATGACCGCTCTGCTGGCCGTGTTCATGGCCGTGAACCTTGTGACCAGTGCGTTGGCGCTGGCCCGCTACGATGCCCGCACCAGCGGCGCGGCTCCGGCCAATGCGGTGGATGTGCTGCTGGATGAGCATTTTGACAATGCCCGGATGGAGCGCATCTACCCCAACGCCAAAAAGGTGGAGAAGGCTGGGTAAGAATGCACGATTTTGCTTGCGTTTTGCAGGGAAAACAGGTATAATACTTTTTGGATTAAAAAGGAGAGATTTTATATGCTGATCCCTGTATTATTGTTTATCGTGGGCCTGCTCTGCCTCATCAAGGGCGGTGACTGGTTCGTGGACGGTGCAACCGGCATCGCCCGCCGCTTCAAGGTGCCGGAGCTGCTCATCGGAGCCACGGTGGTGTCCATCGGCACCACCCTGCCTGAGGTCATGGTCTCCACCACCTCGGCCATGACCGGCCACGGCGAGATCGCCTATGGCAACGCCATTGGCTCGGTCATCTGCAACGCGGCCTGATCGCGGCCATCACCATTGCGGTCCGCCCGGGCAAGGTGGACCCCAAGAGCCTGCGGGTGCCGGTGCTGTTCTTCTTTGTGGCAGCGGCCCTGTATGCGGGCGTGGCCTACACCACCGGCTACTTCAGCCGCCCCATCGGCATTGTGCTGCTGGCAATGTTCGTGGCCTACATGGTCTGCAATGTGCTGGCTATGAAAAACGCCACCGCCCCGGAAGGCGATGAGGACGAGCCGGAAAAGGAAATGTCCTTTGCCAAGGAGATCGGCCTGCTCATCCTCGGCGCGGCCTGATCGCTGTGGGCGCAAACCTGCTGGTGGACAACGGTACCCTGATCGCGCAGGCGCTGGGCGTGCCGGAATCCGTCATCGCCCTGACCTTTGTGGCGCTGGGCACTTCTCTGCCTGAGCTGGTCACGGCGATCACCTCGCTGGCAAAGGGCCACGGCTCCCTCTCGCTGGGCAATGTCATTGGTGCCAACGTGTTCAATCTGGTGCTGGTCAGCGGCATGTCCATCACAGTGTCGCCTTTCAGCATCCCGCAGAACTCCACCATCATGGGCATCAATTCCTCTCTGGTCATGGATCTGCCGTGATGTTCGCGGTCATGCTCCTCCTGACCGTGCCCGCTCTGCTCAAGGGCAGGCTCTCCCGCTGGCAGGGCGTGCTGCTGCTCTGCATCTATGCAGCCTTCTGCGCCGTCCAGTTTGCAATGTAAGCCTCTGCGCCGGAGACCCGGCCCGGCTCCGCGCCGGAGCAGGTGCTTTGGGGCAGAAAACCGTTTTGAGAAAGGCATCCTCGTCTGTGAAGTGCGGGGATGCCTTTTTTCTGTCCCCGCAGCAGGGCCTGACCGAGTCTCCGGCAGGCTGTGAAATGGGACGAAATCCGGTCATAAAAAGGCAGTTAGGCGACATTTTTCACGATTTATCCATTGAAATTCTCCCCGGGGATGATATGATAGACCTGTTCCTGCGCGGCAAAAGGCCGGGAACGAAATCTGAAGTGGGAGAATTTTGTACCAGATGCAGAAAAAGAAGCTTTATCAGCTGGCTGCGGCCATCGTTCTTGTGGTGGCCGTGGCAGCTGCTTTGATCCTGACAGGGATGCGGAAAAGCACCCCTGTGTCCGAGGCGCAGGCCAGCTCTGTGCCGTCCTCCGCTTTGTCCGGCGGGGAAGCTGAGGAACCCTCCAGCGCCGCCGCCTCCAGCGAGAGCGCCGTCAGCAGTGAGGTGACGGAAGAATCCCCGGTTTCGTCCTTCCTGGAACAGCTGGAAGAGGAACTTGGCATTTCCTCTTCGGAGACAGCTTCGTCCAGTGAGGCCTCCTCTGCCGCCAGCGCAGGCAAGGCGGACAGCGTGAGCTCCGCAGTGTCCGGTTCCAGTGCCGCACACTCGGTGCCCGCGTCCTCTGCGGCTTCCGGCAGTCATGCGGCCAGCAGTCAGGCCCCCGGCAGCAGCCAGGCCTCCAGCAGCTCCGCTGCTTCAGAGAATGAGGTGGATGCCAAAATCAACGGCTATATCCGCCAGCTGCAGAACCTGAAGAAGCAGACGGAGTCCAAGCTCTACGGCGTGATCTACGAAGCCTACGATGAGTATATCTCCCACCCGGTGGAGGAGCGCAATCTGGGGATGAAGGTCTCCATCGTGGTGTCCAAAACCGCCAAGCTGACCGGTGTTCAGGGCGAGTGTGACAAGGAGTTCAACGCTATCCTGAAAGAGCTGCGCCAGTACCTGCGGGACAATGGCCGTGACCAGAGCGTTGCGGATCAGGCCGAGCAGGAGTACAAAAAGATGAAGTCCGACCTGACCAGTGAGCTGACCGGCATTGTCTATAACAGTGCGGTGGGCAGCGGCGATGGCGGCAAATGGATCCAGGAACACATTGAGCATAAGCGCTGAAATAGATAAGAGCCGTGCAGTTCAAACGCTGCACGGCTCTGCTTTTTATGTTACTGCACACGCTTCAACGCTGTGTTGATGAGATCGGCAAACTGCTCCAGACGCTCCCGGAGCTGGACGATGGAATCGATGTCGCTGTCCGAAATGACACTGACGGGAGCCGAAAGGCTGTTGACACCGGCTTTCAGTGTGCCGCTCAGGGCTGCGTTGACACCGTGGGCGGGGATCTCCACATGGACATCCACGGGGATGGTGTCATCGAAGAGCAGGGACTTCAGCGGCAGGCCCACCACAAGGACAGCCGCATCCTCCCCCTCAGACGGGAACTGATAGTAGGTGTAGTCCTTCTTGGCATAATCGGGGTGGACGACGCACTGGCGGCTGAGGGTCAGGGTGTAGCCGGACATCTCCTGCATGGCTACCTGCGTGTTGGGCACGCCGAGGATCTTTGCCAGCTGGGCCTGCGTGATGTAGTTGGGCAGAGACCACTCCGGCAGGAACGCACCCACCAGCGGCGCACTGTCCGCGATGGAATCCCGCAGGGTGCGGTAGAGCCGCCCGGCATCGAAGTAGGTGTCGTTGGCATCAATATAGAGGTCGGTGAAAAAGTCGGTGCCGCCGGTCTCGGCGCGGGCAAGCCCGCCGGAGGGGTACAGGTACAATTGCAGCTGACCCGGCGAATACAGCCCGGCCACATCGCCGGAGGTTGCACCCACCTGTTTCAGAATATTGTACAGGGCCGGGGTACTGGCACTGTCCTGTGCGGTGATGTTATAGCTGAGCTCAAAGGTCGCACCCCTTTGTAAGGCACGGACTTTGCTGTTGACCAGACTGAAAAGGACCAGCGCAGCCACCAGACACACCGCCAGAATGCAGGCCACCACCGTGACCACGGCGCGGGAACGCTTTTTGGAAGATTTCATGGCAGAACCTCCTGTTCTCTTTATAAGGAATACGATCCAGAGCTTAAAAATCGTTCAAGCTGGCTTTGATTTTTGAGAAAAACAAACTTTTCCGGATATTGCTGACCAATGCGCCGGTATCCGGCCAGTTTGGCGGGGGTCCGGCCCTGATGCAGGACCCACCATAGGAACTCCGCATCTATTTTTTCCTCACAGCCCGGCGCGGAGGAGGAGCGCACCTTTCCCCGGTTTTTCCACCAGCGTTTCAGTACCCGGCTCAGGCAGGTGAAACGGCCAAAGCAGAGCACGATGATCTGTCTGCTTCTTCCAGCCGCCGGTCATAACAGGTCTTTGTATAGTTGCCATCGATGATCAGCTTTCGTGCGTGTCCAGAAAGCGGCGGACAATGGCGTTTTCCTCATCCAGCGGGCGCTCTACCATCCGGGCAGGAAATGCACCGTGTCCAGATGCAGCACCGGAGCATGATAGGTGGCCCCCAGTGTTTGGGCAAGGGTGGATTTTCCGCTGCCGCTGGTGCCTAAAATCGCAATCTTCATAGGGCGTTACCGGCAGGCCTCCACAAAGGCATCAAAGATCCCCTGCATGGCGGGGTCGCAGCGCTGAGCCACTCGGGGTGCACTGCACGCCCAGGCAGAACTTCGCGTCCGGCTTCTCAATGCCCTCCACGATGC
>ENA-OQCN01001001-OQCN01001001.1-human-gut-metagenome-genome-assembly--contig:-NODE-1001-length-14628-cov-2.421005_pt1 | contig 14628 bp, 22 predicted proteins | sample MGYA00242497_ERZ504576 | MGnify/ENA primary metagenome ERZ504576 (study PRJEB26092, sample SAMD00036296) | human gut metagenome | host: Homo sapiens | study: EMG produced TPA metagenomics assembly of...
AAAATGTAACTCACATTGGTAAGCCGTATGCCTTAATAGGGCACGTATGGTTTGATAAGGGGCGGTAGAATTTAAACTCTATCGCCTACTTCTTTTATTGACATACGATATCAAAATGATATCATTTAGATAGTGGAGGTGCTTATATGACAGAAAAAGTTTTAAGCAACAAAAAGAATGGCATGGCCATGATGATATTATGGATCGTTTTATATCTTGCAGCAGTGTTGATGACAATAGTAGGAGCTGCAGTGATTTGGCCACTCTTTATTATTGGTGTTGTATGGCTATGTATTGGTTGGATTCCATTTTTGGGTTTAAAAGTATTGAAACCACAAGAAGCCTTGGTTTTAACATTATTTGGTAAATATGTAGGTACTTTAAAGGATGCTGGATTCTATTATGTCAATCCTTTTTGTCAGGCTGTCAATCCTGCCGCAAAGACAAACTGAATCAAAGTGGAGATGTGGATGATGGGTCTAAGAAGAGTATTTTTCAGGCACAAAATAATGGCACGGTAGAAATGGCTTCGAAAAAAGTATCTTTGAAAATCATGACTTTAAACAACAATCGCCAAAAAATCAATGATTGTCTAGGAAATCCTGTTGAGATTGGAATTGCCGTGATGTGGCGTGTTACAGATACCGCTAAGGCTGTATTTAATGTAGATAACTATAAGGAATATCTTTCTTTGCAATGTGATAGTGCATTAAGAAATATTGTTCGTATTTATCCTTATGATGTAGCTGAAAATGTAGATACAACAGGAGATGGTATTGCCGATGAGGGAAGTCTTAGAGGTTCTAGTGAAGTGGTTGCTTCTAGAATTCGTGATGAAATTCAATGTAAAGTAAAAGATGCTGGTTTAGAAATCATTGAGGCAAGAATTACATATTTGGCGTATGCACCAGAAATTGCAGCCGTTATGCTTCAAAGACAACAGGCAAGTGCCATTATTGATGCGCGTAAGATGATTGTGGATGGAGCTGTTGGCATGGTTGAAATGGCATTGGATCGTTTAAATGAAACGGGGTTGTAGAATTGGATGAAGAAAGGAAAGCGGCTATGGTTTCTAACTTGTTAGTCGTACTTTGTGGAAACCATGATGCGCAGCCAGTTGTAAATTCTGGCAGTTTGTATTAATGGAAAAGAAACAGATTCCTTTGCGTCTTTCAAAAAAATTGTATGATCAAATCGCTTCATGGGCAGAAGATGATTTTCGCAGTGTCAATGGACAAATTGAATACTTGTTGACAGAGTGTGTGAAACAAAGAAAAAAGAATGGCAAATACGTCAGTGATACGATGGATGAGCTATTGAATTGGATATTAAGTAAGAGAATGTAGAAATACATTCTCTTTTTAACTTGAAAAAGTATTCATTAATTTAAAGTTTTACAGGTTAACACTGTAAAAAATGTTAAAAATATATACTTTATTTGGTATACTTAGAATAAAGAAGGTGATATTGTGATTATTAATAGACATGATTATATAGAAGGAATAGCTCCATTCATTGGTCAACCATTAGTGAAAATCTTATCTGGTGTAAGGCGTTGTGGAAAATCAACTATCTTTGAAATGTTGAAAGAAAAATTGCTTGCTTCTGGAATTGAGAAAAAAATGTATCATCAGTAAAAGATATACAGATATGGATATAGCGCAGAATATTACGGCTAAACAAATGTATGATGAACTAGTTTGTGAATCAAAAGATAATGAATATTCATATTTGATTTTAGATGAGATTCAAGAAATATCGGGATGGGAAAAGGTGGTAAATTCTTTGTTGGAAAAAGGAAATTTCGATATTTATGTGACTGGCTCAAATTCAAAATTAATGTCGAGTGAGATTTCAACTTATCTAACTGGAAGATATGTGCAAATACCTGTATATACATTGTCATTTAGGGAGTATTTACAATTTAAATCTAAGAGTCAATTATCAAAAAGAGAGTTGTTGAATGAGTATATACGTTTTGGAGGCTTTCCTATTGTCGCATTAAATGAGTATGAATCTAATGCGGCATATCAAATTGTGAATGGTATATATTATACTGTTGTTTCTAGAGACATTGTAAATCGTCATCGTATTCATAAACAAGAATTGTTTGATCGTGTTGTCAAATATGTGGTTGAAAATACAGGTAAGACATTCTCGGCCAATTCAATTTCTAAATTCTTAAAGAGTGAGAATCGACAACTCTCAAATGAAAGTATATATAATTATTTAAGATGGTTAGAACAAGCCTTTATTATTTATCCATGTAGACGATATGATTTGCAGGGTAAAAATATTTTGAAAACACAAGAAAAATATTATTTGGCAGATATTTCATTGAAATATGCTTTGTTTGGATATAATCGAAATATGTTAGATGCTGTAATGGAAAATATTGTGTATTTAGAACTAAAAAGACGAGGCTATGATGTTTATGTTGGAAAGTTAGGTACAAAGGAAATCGATTTTGTCGCTATTTTAAGAGATGAAAAAAATCTATGTACAAGTCTGTGTTCAATTACCCGAAAATTCAGATCGTGAAACTAAAAATTTGAAGGATATTCAAGATAATTATCCTAAGTATGTAGTAACGTTAAATGATTTAGATGTTGGAAATGATGAGGGAATCAAAATTGTGCATCTACAAGACTTTTTATTGCAAGATCGATGGATATAATAGTCAATTTGATTAAGTTGTACATTGTAATGTATATGTAAAAAACATAAAATACTCTAAAAATAGGAGGTAAATATATTTATGTATACAAACAATTATTCAAACTCAGTTAGCACAAATTCATTATATAAAGTATACAGCTGGATGATGGTAGGCCTTGGAATTACGGCAATCACTTCGGCCTTGTTGTATGCTTCAGGCATATTCATGCTTATTATTCAAATTCCCATGATTTCACTATTATTATTCATAGTACAAATTTCGTTAACGATTTCAATGGGACGTCAATTATCACGTAATACACCCGCTTCCACAATGAAGACGATGTTTATTGTGTATTCACTTACAATGGGAATCAATATGACATCATTGGCTTATGTATATAGTGCTGGACAGATTGCAGCTGCCTTTGGCATTAGCGCTATCTACTTTGCATGTTTAGCTATTATTGGAAAGACGACTAAAATGGATCTTAGTAAAGTGGGAAACATTTGTTTGATTGGTTTGATTGCGATGATCTTTAGTCAATTTTTCTTCATGCTATTTAGAGTTGGCATGGATGTACGCTTATGGAGCGTGATTGGACTCTTATTATTTACTGGACTTACAGCTTGGGATATACAAAAAATGAATTATATGTTGAATGGCTATGAAGATGAAAAGATTTCGATTTATATGGCGCTACAGCTATATTTAGATTTCTTGAATATTTTCTTATACATTTTGCGATTATTAGGACGTAGAGATGATTAGTTTCATCTCTATTTTTTATGGTTGACAATGTAAACTAATATTGTATACTTTAATAGTTCACAAAATGAACTAAAGGAGTATGTATGAAAGTATTAAAGAAAATAGGAATTACTATATTATGTTTATTATTGATTTGTGGAATAGGAATTGTTTGTCTGTTTCACAAGGAATATAGCTCATTAAAATCATTAAAAAAAGTAGATGCTTATCCAATGTATACAATGGATTATAGTGCGGATTATGGATTGGATGAGTTTTTAGAAAAAGGTGCAAGCAATGATAAAGAGCTTGTCGAATTTGTGGTGAATCACGTAATGAAGGGGTTACCATTAAGTATTGAAATTCCAGATTTAGGTTGCTCTACATTTATTGCACAAAATAAAGATTCAGGATATCTGTTTGGACGCAACTTTGATATGGATTATTCGCCAAGTGTATTAGTGAAGACGAAACCTAAAAATGGGTATGCCTCTGTATCTATGGTGAATTTAGGTTTTGTTGGGTATAATGAAAAACATTTACCAGATACATTAAAGGATTCATTAGTAACTTTGGCAGCCCCTTATGCACCATTAGATGGAATGAATGAAAAAGGATTAGCGGTTGGTGTATTGTTGATTGATACAAAACCTACAAATCAGAATACAAAAAAGGTGGATATCACAACGACAACAGCGATTCGTTTAATGCTTGATAAGGCCAAAAATGTGGATGAAGCATTAGAATTATTATCTTCTTATGACATGCATTCAAGTGCGAATAGTTGTTATCACTTCCAAATTTGTGATGCTTCTGGAAAGAGTGTTGTTGTAGAATATGTGGATGATGAAATGAAGGTTGTATATCCAGACAAGAATTATCAGTGTGCCACAAATTTCTTATTGACTCAACCCGAAGCAGAATTTAATTTTGGCCAAGACCGCTACCAAATTATTGATGAAAAATTAAGTTCCACAAATGGGAAACTATCCAAACATGAGGCTATGCAACTTTTATCCGATTGTTCACAAGAAGCGCATAAAAATAAACAGGGAAAAATATCAAAGACACAATGGTCTTGTGTATATGATTTAAAGAATAAAAAGGTAACGATTTGTGTGAATCAAAATTATGATGCGAAATACACAATTTCTGTGCTAGAATAAAACTATGAAAAAGAATGAACAAGTATTAGAAGCATGGCTTCAAATGACAACTGTTATCAATAATGAAAGAATCACTCCAGATCTTCCTTACAATGAGTCGATGATTTGTCGTTATTTATATCAAAATCAAGATTTAGATGTAACCGCAACGGATTTATGCAACTATATGCGCATGCAAAAATCGCAGATGAATCGTACGCTTACAAGTATGGAAAAAAAGGAATTGATTACACGTATTCGTAGTGAAAAGGATACGCGTAAAATCTATATTACATTAAATGATTCGATGATTAAAATCTATAAGAAACAACATGAAAAGATTTTAAAAATTGTAGATGAATTGTTTGATAAGATTGGCTATGAAAGACAACCTGAAGTGATTGAACTGTTTGATTTGATTACACAAACCGCAAAAGAAATGTTGAAAAGATAAGCTGGATCCCCAGCTTTTTCTTTTGTTTCATAAACCCTTCTTTTTTGATAGAATATAGGTGGCGTTTGGGGAGGCTTATATGAAAAAATCAAATTATGTAAAAGATGTATTGATTGTATTATTGGGAAATTTTATGGTGGCAGTGTCGGTTGCTTTTTTTGTTTTACCGAATAATACATTAACTGGAGGGGTAGCCGGTGTGGCAGTGGCATTAAAACCGTTGTTACCATTTATTCCATCGGTATGGTTGATCAATATATTGATGATTGGACTTTATATTGTGGGAGCCGTTTTTTTAGGAAAGGCATTCGCATTGAAATCATTAATTTCAACATTTAGTTATTCGTTTTTCGTTTCTTTGTTGACTTATGTGACAACTTTATTTCCAAAAGATACATTTGTGATGCAACCCATGTTGGCAAGTATTTATTGTGGGTTGATTTCAGGTATTGGCTTAGGACTTTGTTTTAGAGTAAACGCAAGTACAGGAGGAATGGATATTCCTGCATTATTGATTCATAAATTTACGCATATTTCTTCTGGAAATTCCGTCATGATCATTGATGCTTTAACTGTATTATTGGGAATGTCTACATATGGTGTAGAACCAGCTTTGATTGGAGTTTTATCTGTATTCACATCTGGTTTTGCGATTGATAAAACGATTTTGATTGGTTCAAGTACAGCTATTAACTGTATGGTTATTTCGGACCAATGGGTTGAAATTAAAAATCATGTACTAGACAACATGAAACGTGGAGTTACTGTTTTAGAAGGTAAGGGTGGATATACAAACGAATCCAAACCTGTATTGATGATTGTTATTCCACAAAAAATGTATTCGAATTTAGAACATGAAATCATGAAGGTGGATCCAAGAGCGTTTATTATCGTGAATAGTGTTCATGAAGTCGATGGCGAAGGATTTACTTATGAATTGGAGGATTTAAAGTGACGACAAAATTAGTGATTTGTGACATTGATGCGACATTAGTGAATGAAAAGAAAGAATTGACACCTAGAACGAAGAAAAATTTAATTCAACTTCATGAAAAAGGAATTTATTTTGGCATTGCATCTGGTCGTCCAGCAGATGAATTAAAACGCAATAAAGAGTATTGGGATTTACCTTTTGACTTTGATTTTGTGGTAGGGATGAATGGCGCAGAACTTTGGGATGGAGTGCATCAAAAATTCTACAGCTATTTCATGATGAAAAAGGAATGGCTAAAAGAAACCATGGAAATCATGAAAGTTGTCAATGTAATCCAATGATATATTGGAATGGAAAGATTCGTTGTGTTCATATTGATGATTGGATGATTCATTCGGCTTCGACATCGCATAAAGAATTGGAAATTGTAAAATTAGAAGATTTCTATGCACATGAAAACGCAAAAATCATGTTCCGTATGAAAGAAGAGGATATGCCTAAGGCGGAAGCTTGGGTAAAAGAACATCCAAATCCTTATTATCATGGTTTTAAAACACAATCCACACTACTTGAATTTTGTGATAAAAGAATTAATAAGGGGTATGGACTTAAAAAAATATGTGAACTCAATGATTTAGATATAAAGGATGTCATGGCCTTTGGAGATACATCCAATGATAATGACATGTTAAAAGTAGCGGGTTGTGGCGTTTGTATGATCAATGGTACGGATGATACAAAGGCTTGTGCTAATGCCATTACCAAACAGGATAATGATCATGATGGCTTAGCTATTTATCTAGAAGAAAGTGGAATTCTATGCTAAAAGTATGCGTAATTGGAGGGGGTCCATCCGGATTGATGGCTGCCTATACGGCAAGTTTAGAAGGGCATCAAGTTGAATTGTTTGAGAAGAATAAACAATTGGGTAAGAAATTACAACTCACAGGTCATGGGCGTTGTAATGTGACAAACAATTGTTCAAAAGATGAATTTTTTAAGCATGTTGTGCACAATGAAAAATTCTTGTATAGTCCTTTTTCACAATTTTCGAATTTGGATATGATCAAATTTTTAAAATCCAATGGTTTACCTACCATTGAAGAAGATCATGGACGTATGTTTCCAGGTTCAAACTCAAGTCAAGACGTTGTCTTATTGTTTGTAGATTTATTACGCAAAAACAATGTTATTTTACATATGGATGAGGCTTGTACAGATTTATTGGTTGAAGACGATAGAGTTGTTGGAATCAAAACGGATAAAGGAACATATTCATTTGATGTAGTCATTGTCGCAACGGGAGGAAAATCATTTGTATCCACAGGAAGTAGTGGAGATGGATATAAATGGGCTCATAATTTGGATATTAAAGTAAGTGATTTGTATCCTGGATTAGTTGCTTTACGCACTAAGGAAGACTTTGATTTGGCTGGACTTTCATTGTCTAATGTTGGAATTCAAATAAAGAAAGGTAAAAAAGTTCTTTATAAAGAATGTGGTGATATTTTATTTACCCATGAAGGTTTAAGTGGACCTGCAATTTTGGCCATGTCAAGCTATGTCATAAATTCAAAACCCGAACGAATTATTTTAGATTTAATTTGTGATAAATCAATTGATGAAGTAGACATGCTCTTGTTAGAACGAATGAATCATTCTTCGAATAAAAAATTGAGCCATATTTTAGAAACAATGATTCCTAAGCGATTGGTTCAATATGTTATGAATCGATTATATATTGATGATTCTTTAAAAGCCAATGAAACCACAAAAGCACAAAGAAGAAGTATTAGTGAATTATTAAAGTGCTTAAGTTTTGAAATCGCAAATTTTGCAGGTTTTGATCAAGCTATGATTACTGTGGGTGGAATCAAGACCAATCAAATTCAGCCTCAGACAATGGAAGCTAAGAAAATTAAAGGTTTAAAATTTGTTGGAGAAGTTTTAGATTTGGATGCACAAACAGGTGGATACAATCTACAAATCGCATGGACAACAGGATATGTTGCGGGAAGCACAATAAAAGAAGGGGCCAATTAAAGTCCCTTCTTAAATTTTGATGCAGGAATATGACAATAGGCACCTGGATTTTTATCTAGGTATTTTTGATGATATTCTTCGGCATTAAAAAAGTTTTTCATAGGCTCTACTTCAACAGCTAGAGGCGAATCATATTTCTTTTGGATTTCGTTGTATTTAGATTGAATGGTTTCTAAATCTGCTTTTTCCACATAATAAATACCTGTACGATAGGAAATACCGATATCTTCACCTTGTTGATTGACGGATACCGGATCAATGATATCAAAGTATAAGTCTAAAAATTTTTAGATAATGAAATTGTTTTGTCATCATATTGAATTTCTAATGTTTCTGCATGACCTGTAAGCCCTGCTTTAACATCTTTATATTCTGGATTTTGCGTTTTACCATTCGCATATCCAACAATTGTTTTTAAGATGCCATCAAATTGATCAAAATAGTGTTGTACACCCCAGAAGCAGCCACCTGCTAAATATATTGTTTTTATCATTTTAATTTATAATATTTTCCTTTCGAATCCTTTTTATATCGACCTACTTTTTTTGCGTAATCACTTTCGATCCATTTTGAAAGTTTACACTTCTTTTGTTTATTCGCTAAGATAGGCATTAAATATTTGCTTAAATCATCAATTGATGCATAGCGTGTATTGATTTTAGGATATTTTTTTAAGGCTTCTAAAACCTCTTCATCACTCGCCTCATTTGGCTTTTGATTTGTTTGTGGCGGTTGTTTTTTTGCTTTTTGAACTTGTTTTGGCTGTTCTTCTTTTAATGGCAATAAGAATGTATCTCTTGTTTGCAAGATTTCGATGTCGATGTCTTTACCTTGAAACATTAAAGCTTGTTTAATACCATGAAATCCCTGATCATTTGTGACAAGAAGAATTTTTTTAGGTATAACATTGGCAACAACTTGACCAAGAAGTGTAGCACAATAGATGTCCGCAAAATTCTTTTGACTTTGGTGTGTATTGAAACAATAGGAATTAGGAAAATCTTTGGCAATCGTAAAGATTTGTTGCCATGCTTTTTGTCCTATTTTTTCAAAGTTTCCAAAGAAAAAGAAAACGCTAGGACTTGTGGCGTTCAGTGTATTAATATCGAATTGTTGGACATTTTCGCAGTCAATACAATAGAGTGTACAGTCTTCAAAATTATCGATTTGTATATTTTGAGGTGAAAAACTCATGCATTGAGAAAATGTTCCAATTGAAAAATTAAGTTGTGACATTTCATTCATCCTTTCATAAATAATTATAGCACAACATGGTATTCTTTCCTTTTATTTGTTATAATAAACTTCAAAGGGGGAGTTTTAGTGGCTTATTATCACATCTTAAAAGAACGTCGTACAAACCTAAAACTTTCCATTCAGGATGTTTCAAATCAGACGCGACTAGCGCCTCAATATATACAAGCTATCGAAGAACACAACTTAGATGTTTTTTCGGATGATTTTTCTTTCGTTCGTTATTTTGTACATGCCTATTGCGATGCCATTGGTGTAAATTGGCAAGCAATCGCTGATGAAGTGGACATGGATATTAATGAAGTGGCTCATCAAAAAGATATGGCTTTGACAATTGGCACAAAGACGAATGGTAGAGCAAATGGCGAGTGTTCAAAAGAAAAAGAAGTCATCGACTAAAAAGAAAAAATCTTGGTTTCAAAAACATGTAAGTCGAACAAGTTCTTCTTTGAGTACAAATCAATCGCAATTGATTAAAGTGCTTGTCCTGATTGGAATTGCAGGTTTATGCGTTTTATCTGTTATTAATTTTGGGCTTCGTGCCATTTCAAATCAGAAACTTCAAACGCAAGAGGCTTTGCGTCAAGAACAGCTTTCAAAAAAGGAACAGGAAACCAATAAATTGGCAAATCAGCGTCAAAAGGCAAAAGAAGCTGCGGCTTTGGTTGTCGAAAAAATAAGTGATGAAACCAATGCATATCAGCTTTCAAATATACAATCTGATGTAAAAAAATTAGATTTAAGTATTACTTTACCGACTAAGTCAAAGATTACTGTGACAAAAGATGGTGAAACGATCAACGATGATACAAAAGTATATACGGGTACATTTACGCAGTCTCTAGAATTATCCGAGAATTGTACTTTTGAAATTAGTATTGAAACATATTCGGATAACTCGATTACTATTGATGGAAAAGAGATTTCTTTTGATAAAACAGATTGGCAAGAAGGCCAACCAGCTGTTATAACTTTACAGGTTGGAAAAGGAAATCAAAAAGAGACTGAAGAATATTCACAATATGATGATAGTGACTATGATTATGGTTACTCAGATGAATATTATGGACAAGAGGGGGATTATACATATGACCAAAATGAATATACCGAACAGACTAACGATTATTAGAATTTTATTAGTACCGGTAGTTGTAGCTGTATATTTGTGTATGGATCCTACTCTTTGCGTAATTGATGAAACAAGCGGCTTAGCCCTTCGAGATGTGATTGCGTTTGTGATCTTTGCGGTTGCGAGTATTACCGATTTCTTTGATGGAATGTTGGCAAGAAAGAACAATTGGATTACTTCATTTGGAAAATTTGCGGATCCAATCGCAGATAAGATGTTAGTCAATACAGTATTGATCTTGATGGTTTATTTTCATCAGGCCAATGTGATTGCCGTATTATTGATGATCGCAAGAGACTTGATCGTAGATGGGTTAAGAATGAGTGCTGCAAATTCTGGTGAAGTTGTCAGTGCAGGAATTTTTGGAAAATTAAAAACTGTACTACAAATGTTTGCGCTTGTGTTCTTATTGTTGAAAGATTGGCCATTTGTCTATATGGGTATTCGTATGGATCAAATTTTGTTGTGGGCAGCAACAGTGGCTTCTTTATATAGTGGATTGATTTATTTCAATCAATTAAAAAAATATGTTTTGGAGACTATGTAATGAATGATGCAAGACAACTAGTTTCTTTATGTACAGAAAATCATTTAACCATTTCTAGCTGTGAAAGTTTAACGGCTGGATTATTTACGAGTACGATTGCCTCCATACCTGGGGCAAGTGCCATATTAAAAGGTGGCTTAGTGACTTATTTTACACCAATGAAAAGTGTATTGGCTCATGTGGATGTGGACTTAATTCAAAAATATGGTGTAATCAGTGAAGAGTGTGCGTATGCGATGGCTAAAAATACAAGACAAATTATGGATGTGGATTATTGTATTTCTTTTACAGGAAATGCTGGACCGGATGCTTGGGAAGAAAAACCAGCGGGAAGAGTATATTGTGCAATCGCATCAAAAAAAACTATTCAAGTGTATGGTTTTCAATGTACAGGTTTGTCTAGAAATGATGTTAGAGAACATGTTGTTATGCAGATGATTGATATATTGATTCAAACAATTCAAAAGGAGAATATATGCCAAAAGAAAAAGTAGAAACAAATAAAGATAAGCTTTTAAGTGATGTTTTAAATGAAATCGAAAGGGAATATGGTAAAGGTTCTGTCATGAAACTTGGGGATCGAGCGGCTGTTGATATTGAACCTATTCCTTCAGGAAGTTTACTTTTAGATGATGCCTTGGGTATTGGCGGATATCCAAAGGGAAGAATTATTGAAATCTTTGGTCCGGAATCAAGTGGTAAAACAACGCTTGCTTTACATGCCGTTGCTGAAGTTCAAAAAAAGGGTGGTCGAGCAGCTTTATTGATGCTGAAAATGCGATTGATCCTGTATACGCAAAAAATCTAGGTGTTAATATTGATGAATTAATTTTGTCTCAACCAGATTCAGGTGAACAAGGATTGGATATTATGTTGATGCTTGTAGAAAGTGGAGCTGTTGATTTGGTTGTTGTAGATAGTGTTGCAGCTTTAGTTCCACAAGCCGAATTAGATGGTGAAATGGGTGATAATCAAGTCGGATTACAAGCTCGTATGATGTCTAAGCTATGCGTAAGCTTGCCGGAGCAATGAACCAAAATGATTGTACAGCTATTTTTATCAACCAGCTTCGTGAAAAAGTCGGCGTTATTTATGGAAATCCAGAAACAACACCTGGAGGTCGTGCTTTAAAATTCTACTCATCTGTTCGTGTTGATATTCGTAAGGCAGATGCCATTAAAAATGGTACAGACATTGTAGGGAATAAAGTCAAAGTAAAAATTGTTAAAAATAAGGTAGCTCCTCCATTTAAATCGGCTGTACTTGAAATTATGTACGGAGAAGGAATCTCTTATATTAGTGAACTATTAGATTTATGTGTCGATGCTAATATTGTAAAAAAGGCAGGAGCATGGTTCAGCTATGAAGGAGAAAAAATTGGACAGGGGAAAGAGGCTGCCAAAGCTTACATCAAGGCAAATCCAGAATTCAAATCAATGCTTGAAGAGAAATTAAAGGAGTTTAGAACAAACAAAGATGTTGAAGAATAAGAGTTCTGCGTAGAACTCTTATTTTCATTTAGAGGTATATATTATATGGCACGTTTAGAAAATAAGAATTATAAATCTATTCAAAAAAGTGAATTAAATAATCCGGTTGTATTTGTGGTGGACATGATAAAGGGGTTTGTGAATATAGGCCCACTTCATGATGAAGCCATTGGCAATGTGGAAAAGAATATTGAAAATCTATTAACATGTTTAGAGTGCAACAATGTTTTTGTGTGTGATTCACATCCACCAAAGACGCGTGAATTCAATTCGTTTCCAGCACATTGTGTAATTGGAAGTGAAGAATCTGAAGTAGTTGATTCTTTAAAGCCGTTTGTGAAACATGTCATCAAGAAGAACAGTACGAATACGTTTATGGCACCTGAATTTGAAGAGTTTCTAAATTCAGATTTGAAGTATTATCGTGATATAATTGTGACAGGTTGTTGTACAGATCTTTGTGTGCTTCATTTTGTGTTAAGTTTAAACACTTGGTTCAATGAACACAATATGAATGAATATCGTATTATCGTGGTTGAAAACTGTACAGAAACCTATCATATACCAGAAGTACATGAAGCTACATTCTTTAATGATGTCGCATTTAGAATGATGGAAATGAATGGCATTCAAGTTGTTTCTGAAGTAAGGGAGTAAGATTAAAAAAATGAAAGATAAGAGAAATTTAAGTTTAGTCATGGACTTTTATGAACTAACAATGAGTCAATGTTATTTTAATGATAATAAAGACAAAGAAGTCGTATTTGACTTATTCTATCGTAAAATCCGGATGACGGGGGATATTGTGTATTTGCAGGTTTAGAACAGGTTGTGGATTATGTTTCAAATTTGCATTTTGAAAAAGAAGATATTGATTATTTACGCTCATTAAATCAATTTAATGAAGAATTTTTAGAATATTTATCGACCATACGTTTTACAGGAGATATTTATGCGATTCCAGAAGGAACACCGGTATTTCCTCATGAACCATTGGTTCGCGTAAAAGCACCAATTATTGAAGCACAACTTGTAGAAACGGCATTACTATTGGCTATCAATCACCAAACTTTGATTGCGACAAAGTCACGTCGTATTGTACAAGCTAGTGAGGGAAGAGCAGTTATGGAATTTGGTGCACGACGTGCTCATAACTTTGATGCAGCTATTCTAGGAGCAAGAGCTGCATATATTGCAGGTTGTGCAGGAAGTGCTACAACATATTCTGGTAAAGAATTTGGTGTACCTGTACTTGGTACAATGGCACACTCATTTATTCAAAGTTTTGATACCGAATATGATGCGTTTATGTATTATGCTAAAACATATCCAAATGCATGTACTTTATTGATTGATACATATTCAACTTTAAAATCAGGTATTGTGAATGCCATTAAAGTAGCTAAGGATTATCTAGAACCCAATGGATACCGTTTAAAAGGTGTTCGTATTGATAGTGGAGATATGGCATATCTTTCTAAAAAAGTTCGTAAAATGTTAGATGAAGCGGGTATGGAAGATTGTAAGATTGTTGTATCCAATTCCTTAGATGAATATGTCATTGAATCTTTGATTCACCAACAAGGCGCTAAAATTGATTCGTTTGGTGTTGGTGAAAACTTGATTTGTTCAAAAAATTCACCAGTATTTGGTGGTGTTTATAAAATGGTGGCGATTGAAAAAGATGGTCAAGTAATCCCAAAAATCAAATCAGTGACAATGTTGAAAAAGTGACAAATCCAGGTATGAAGAATTTAAATCGTATTATGGATAAAGAAACAGGTATGGCCATTGCGATTTACTTACATTAGAAGATGAAGTCATTGATACAACACAAGATTTAACAATCTATCATCCAATGTCACGTTGGAAATATAAAGTGATTCCAGCTAATACATATACAGTACGTGATATGTTAGTGCCAATCTTTAAAGATGGAAAATTAGTTTATAATCTACCAACTCTAGAAGAAATTCGTGCATACAGCGAAAAGGAACTTGCTACAATTTGGGATGAAATCAAACGTTTTGTATATCCACAAGAATATTATGTTGACTTAAGTGAAAAGTTATTGAATCTTAAGCTAGAAATGTTGAAGAAATATAAATAAAAATTAGATAATAAAAATCAAGCCTAATTCAATAAAATTTTGTGTCTTTCCATGAAGGACACATTTTTTGATGATTTCCACGATCAAAAGATTGGAAATTTCTCCATTTTTAA
>ENA-OQCN01001003-OQCN01001003.1-human-gut-metagenome-genome-assembly--contig:-NODE-1003-length-14618-cov-5.869160_pt1 | contig 14618 bp, 9 predicted proteins | sample MGYA00242497_ERZ504576 | MGnify/ENA primary metagenome ERZ504576 (study PRJEB26092, sample SAMD00036296) | human gut metagenome | host: Homo sapiens | study: EMG produced TPA metagenomics assembly of...
GATTATCATCTGATATTTGTTGTTCTTTTTCTTTCACCGGATACGGTTAATTCTTCTGTTTCGGTTGTATACTCTTTTTTCTCTTTTTCGATTACGAAATAATACTCCAAGGTTTCCTGACAGAATAAGAGAAATTCTTTGTTAAAAATTCCATGATAGCGGTTTGCCAACATTTCTTCTTTATATGGAGTTTCTTCCTGACTATTCTCACGAATCCGGTAATACAGCGTAACTTTTGCATCATTTCCGGCAAAACATTCTACAAATACTTTATCTTCTTCCTGGCTCTTCTGTAAAAGCGTTCGTGGAAGATTCTGATAAAAAGCAAATTTTAATCCCTTCTTTTCACATTCTTCCAAAATGGCTTCTGCATTTGTCATGCGCTTTTCATCCCAGTCCTGTTCCAGCTCATAAGATTTTAACAATGCCACATCGCAAATCGAGTCATGTTCCCATTCACGTTTGCGGATTTGTTCAATCGAACGGAACACAAAACGGTCTGATTCTTTGCCGGCAAGCAGAAATTCAAAGGATTCAAAGGTAACATAAGCAAGAATTACCACTTCTTTTCCACGCTGTCTGACATAATCTTTTAATACCGCCGAGCCCTGAGGTGTCCAGATTCGTCCAAACATACTGAAAATCAAGATATCTTCTTCCAGCTCATAAGCATCCAAAGAAAATCCCATTGCTCTTTGCCAGATTTCTATCATTTTATCAACCGGACCTTTAAAGTATTTTACCAGATACTTCAAGATAACTTCATCATAAATTCCCTGTTCAAAAATGTCATGCGCCAGAAGCACTAATTCCTCTTCATATTCAAAATCCAGATTTTGAATCATACAGGTGCACAAGTGCAGTAAATCCACGAAATTGATTTCTTCATATCCATATTCACAGATTAAATCATAAGCACCCACATACATTTTCTGTTTAATCAGAATTGTAATCAAAAGGCTCTTATTGATTTTTGCAAAACTCTGAAAATCAATTTTTTCCAGAGAAGCCTTCAAATTTTCTTCTCCCATGTATTCCTGATAAAACAACAATAAACGTTTGCGAATCTGCTGTCTGTATTCTTTTGAAAAGCTTTCTTCCTCGGCTGCAAGCTCAAAACTGTGAAGATTCGTCAGTGTAATCTGATTTTCATGTGCAAGTTCTCCACACGTATATAAAAGCAGTCCTGCGCTCTGATGTTCTTCCTTTGCAAGTTCTCTCGCCAGCTCTTCCCGCTCAAATAACGGCTGAAGATTATAATCCACGTTCTGAATATATCTTCTCTGGCAGTCGTCCTCAAATACAATTCCTGCATCCGGTGTATAGATAGAAAGATATGCTGCATGATTGTTAAACGTATAAACCTGCTCTTTTTCAAACGCAGAGTGTTTCACAATCACTTTTCGAATTTTCGGATCATCACAGTACAAACGATGTACAAACAATACTTTTCCAAGTGCCCGTTTGATTACTTCATCCTTACTGTTCAGACAAAATTCACGATACATCACCGCAAAATCTTCATTGATGCGTCCCTCTTTTAATTTATCCTGTGCAAACTGTTCCATCGTTGCCCGATAACTTTGATAGGTTACCTTATCAAGATTTTTATTGCGGATAACATTGCTGTATACAAAAGCTTTTTTGGTATCACTCAGGGTATTGTTGTATCCAAAATACATCCGGATCATTCTCGGCAACATTCCACGATAATTCCGGCTCATCGTCTCGATATAACATTCGTAGAGTCTTGTGATTTTCAAATCTTTCTGCACTGCAAGTTCATACCATTTGAAATACCGTTCTTCTCCCGCTTTTCCTTTCATAATCAAAAGGCAAATTGCACGCACAACCTGGGCGGACGGATATCTCTGATAAATATATTCCAGCAGCTCATAGACAGATTCCGAATACTCTCGAAGGTTTTCCGATAAATCTGTTGCACGAAATGCCATCTCTTCTGAAAGGATTCCATGACGTTTTGCAAACAGCATAACCTGTCTTGTAAATCCACCAAATCTGCGAAGCAGTGCCCCATCTTTCTCGGCAAGACGGCATGCCTGAAGATATAAAAATGGACTCCTGCTGCCCTCATTGTACTGTTTCTCCAAAAACTGCATTTCCTTTGCAGAAGTTTCAAATGCTTCTTTATTGTCATCCAGCACATATTCCAAATACTCGCAAATTCCGGACAGACGTTTATTCTTCATCACTTCTTTTTCAGACTTTAACTGACCAAGCAGTTTTCCTGCCTGTTCCTTCTCATTTAAGCAGTGTAACAGATAAATTTGTACCAGTTTGTACTCAGTCGTGAAAAATCCATTCTCCTGTGCTTCTGAAAATGCGGCTTCCGTCTGTCCCTTCCAGAACGAAAATTCTGTCTTTCCAAGTAAGAAATCCAGAAAGTCCCGCAACAGTTCTACTTTTTTATGCTTTGCATAAGTCTCAAGGTCTAATTGTCTTTCTCCTGACTTTGACGCCATCACCGTATAAACCAGTTCTTCATACACCGTCCTGATACGAATCCGTCCGAAATTTTTCCCTTTTCCAAGATTTTCTCTGCGGATAATATATTCCATCTCATAAACACTGCCGATGAAATCATCATCACTGATTTTTTTCTTCTCTACTTCCAGAAAATCCCCTTCTACAAAGATTTCTGCTTTTAAATGTCCCCAGGTGCTTCTATGAATCCGAAGAGTATCTTTTAAAGAAGCCATTACTTCATAAACTTCCAGATTTTCCGATTCGATTTTCAGGGCAACCCGCTCTTTTTTTCCAATTCCAATTAAAAACTCTTCCAGATTCTGTAGTGTAACCGGTTTTGTCGTCATTGCAAAATAATAGGGAAGCAATTCCTGACAATCTTTTAAAAGGGTCCGGAAAGAGGCATCTACAAATAAATGATATGCCTCCCTGAAATCTTCTTTTGCAAGCTGTGTAAATGCATCCAAATTGTCGATTGCACCCATAGCTGTCTTTACTTCTTCTTTTTCGATTGAAATCTGAATGGCAGACGATACTCTCCTACATTTGTAGTCAGTACCACCTCTCCCTCAAAGGAATCTCCTGGCTTTAATCCATTCACATCTGCGCCATAAGGAATCGTCACATTTTGTCCTAAAAAACGCTCTTTTCCAAGAAGAAATCTGCGGTGAGAAGAGTATACAAGTCCTTTGATACGGCTCTTATCTTCTGCCCGAATAACCAGCTCTCCCCTTACATTTTCTTCCGGCTTTGTACTTACCGCAATGCTGTTTTGTGAAAACAGGAGTTTTGGCACTTCATATTCAAATCTTCCGTTTATTAACTGCTCCATTCTTCTCTTCAATGTATTTACCCCGTTGTTTCTCTTTTTTTCCCGTTGCTTATTTTATATTGAACAATTTTTATTTTCTGGCTATAATGTGAATTATACACTACAAATGCAACAGACGCAACCTCTCGAAAGACTGCATCAGACAAGTTGCATGACACGTAAAAAAGAAAGGAGCATCTACGATATGCTGAAACATAAAGACCATTTTCATGGCAGTGATTTAGAAAAAATAGAGGATATTTACGGAATCAAAAAAGAGGATATTACCAGTTTTTCTGCCAATGTAAATCCACTTGGAATTTCCCCTCTTTTAAGGGATACTCTTTCCAGGCATGTAGACGCTATCACTTCTTATCCCGACCGCGACTATACAAAACTGAGAAAAAGTATCTGTGATTATACCGGTGCGCAGTTTGAAAATATTATTGTTGGAAACGGATCTACTGAATTGATTTCTTTATTTATTCAATCCACTCATCCAAAAAAAGCCCTGATTTTAGGACCGACTTATTCGGAATATGAGCGTGAAATCACCTTAGAGGGCGGACATACCTTATATTATCCATTAAAAGAAGAAAATGATTTCCAGATGAACGTCGATGATTTCTGCCACCAGCTAAATGATTCGATTGATTTACTTGTGCTGTGCAATCCGAACAATCCGACTGCTTCTGCCATTACCAAAAAAGAAATGAGAAAAATTTTGGATACTGCACTCCAGTACGGAATGTTTGTCATGGTCGATGAAACTTACGAAGAATTTGCTCCGGACGCAGCGAATATGTCCTCCATTCCGCTGACTAACAATTATACCAATCTGATTGTGCTTCGCGGAATTTCCAAATTTTTTGCAGCTCCGGGGCTTCGCCTTGGCTATGCCGTAACCGGAAATCCGGATTTGTTAAAACATATTAACACCAAAAAGAATCCCTGGACTATCAATAGTCTGGCAGAAATTGCCGGCTGTATCATGTTTTCCGATAAAGAATATATTGAAAAAACAAAGACTTTAATTACCACAGAACGAGAACGCATGACAAATGAATTGTCCAAACTGGATACCGTCAAAGTCTATCCGTCCTGTACGAATTTTATTCTTGTAAAAATTTTAAAAGAAGAAGTCACTTCCGAAATGATGTTTGACCACTGCATCAAAAAGGGATTGATGATTCGTGACTGTTCCACTTTCCCGTTTTTAGATAACAGTTATATCCGGTTCTGTCTGATGAGCCCTGAAAAAAATACCGAATTATTAGAAGCGATGAAAGAACTGCTTGCTTAAACTAAGAGGGAGCTACGCACTAACTTGTGCGCTGCTCCCTCTATTATTATTCTTCTTAAATTTATTATTTTTAGATTTCAGCCTGTTTCAGCAGTTCCGGAACTTTAGATTCCCAGCCAAGTGCCATGATATGTACACCCTGACAGTATGGTTTACATTCTTTGATAATACGTGCTGCAATTTCAACACCTGTAATACCAGCTTTTGTCTTTTCTTTATCTGCTTTTAATTCTTCGATCATTTCATCCGGAACATGAATACCGGCAACATTATTGTTCATGAATTTTGCCATTCCCGCAGATTTCGGAATGATGATACCAACCTGTACCGGTTTTCCGAACTGTTTTGCTTTTTCCATAAATTTGATGAATTTTTCCGGCTCAAAGATTGCCTGTGTCTGGAAGTATTCTGCACCTGCAGCTACTTTTCTTTCCATTTTAGCAAGCTGTGCATCAACAGAATCGCTGCATGGAGATACAACTGCACCTTTTGAGAATTTCGGAGGTTCGCCAACTAATTCATTTCCACCAAGGTCTACACCTGACTCTAAGAGTCCAACTGTGTGAAGAAGGGATACAGAGTCTAAGTCAAATACCGGTTTTGCCTGCGGATGGTCACCCATTTTTGTATGGTCACCAGTCAGACAGAGGATGTTTTCGATACCAAACATTGCAGCACTGAGAAGGTCAGATTCCAGTGCAATACGGTTTCTGTCACGGCATGCCAGCTGGAAAATCGGATTCATGCCTGCATCTTTTAATGCTTTACACATTGCAAGAGAACCAAGACGCATAACAGAAGACTGGTTATCAGTTACGTTTACTGCATGAACACCCTGAAGGTATGTTTTTGCTTCTTCTAACAGCTCATCTACATGAATCCCTTTTGGCGGTCCTACTTCAGCAGAAACTACAAATTCACCACGGTCGAATAATTCTTTCATTTTCATTGTACATTGCTCCAATCATTATAATATCATAGCTTAATTAAGCTTCTTTTTTCACTATTTTACTTCATCGTCTGTTGCGAAGTTATGAACCTGTGTCGGGCATTTTAATACATCAAGGCGTCCGATTTCTTTCAAACGTCTGTAAATGCGTTCCCATCCACATTCCATCTCACTGTCCACTTCACATTTTCCATTCTTGGAACCGCCACACTGGCATTTACAAGGCTCTTGGAACATGCTGTGATTGGACAGATTCCACCTGTCAGATTCAGGTAACATTCACCGCACTGGTCACATTTGTACTCTAACGGTGTCACGCCCTGGAAACCAGGTACCGGATATGTATCGCAAGCTGCACAGACCATCTTATCTTCAAGATATTCTGCTACGGTCTGTACACCAACACCGCAAGAAAATACTAAAACTAAGTCTGCTTCCTGAATTTTACTTAAATGTTTTTTGAGACGTAACTCCATATTTTCCGGATTGCAAATATAATCAGTTGTGAGAACACCTGTTACATTTCCTTCAGCGGCAAGTTCTTTCTGAAGTTCAACAGCTTCTTTTTCCGGAAAACGAACTTCCTTACATCCATGGCAGTTGATGATAAAAACTTTTTTTCCGGCTGTCAATGATGTAATTGTTTCTTTTGCTTTTAACTGGGTAATTAACATATTACTTCATCCCCCTTATCGCATTTTTTCCGGCTTTGATACTGTCAATAATCGGAATCTTAGAAGAACAGATATACTGGCAGCATCTACATTCTACACAATCCATAACATTCATATCTTTCATGCCCTGCCAGTTCTCTTCTTTGGCATATTTTACAAAATACAATGGAGACAGTTCCATCGGACAAACATCAACACAGCGTCCACATTTGATACATGGCTGTTCTTTTGTCTCATCTGTATCAATTGCAATAATACCATTGGAACCTTTCATCATCGGTACATCCAATGTACTCTGTGGGAATCCCATCATAGGACCACCCATCTTAACCAGAACATCATCATCTGTAAATCCACCACAGTAATCGATCAGTTCTCTTACGCTGGTACCGATTTTGATGATAAAGTTGCCAGGATTTTTAATCTTTTCACCAGTTACAGTTGCAACACGTTCAACGAGTGGCATACCTGTCTGGATTGCATCGGAGATTGCTTTTACTGTACTGATATTATCTACTACAACACCAACATCTGCCGGAAGACCGCCGCTTGGAACTTTTCTTCCCATAACACGTTTAATCAGAGTTTTTTCTGCACCCTGTGGGTATTTCGTTCTCGCAACAAACACTTCCATATTTCCGATATTGGCAACTTTTTCCTGCATTAATTCAATGGCATCCGGTTTATTATCCTCGATAACTATGATACCTTTTTCGGCACCTGTTGTCTTAAGGATTGCTTTTAAACCAAAAATAATGTCATCGGCAAACTCAAGGAGTACTCTGTGGTCGGCTGTTAAGAGCGGTTCACATTCGCATCCATTTAAAAGAATGGTATCAACCGGTTTTGCCGGTTTTAATTTTACGCAAGTCGGGAAACCTGCACCACCCATACCAACAATACCTGCTTCACGAATGATATCAATGATTTCATCCGGTGTAAGATTATCTAAATCACCATGTGGCTGTACGGATTCGTGCAGAGTATTTTTTCCATCCGATTCAATAACAACAGCCATTACTTCACTGCCTCTTGTGCCATGCATACGAGGTTCAACAGCAACTACGGTTCCGCTTACGCTGGAATGTACCGGAGCACTGATAAAGCCTGCTGCTTCTCCAATCTTCTGACCTACCTTTACGGTATCGCCCACTTCAACGATTGGATTTGCCGGTGCTCCAAGGTGCTGGGACATAGAGATTACAACCGTTTTTGGTTCCGGGAATTTCTTAAGTGCAATATGTTCACTGAACTCTTTACGTTCTGACGGATGAACACCACCATAATATCCATTGAGTCTTTCATCTCTGATTGATTTTACATAATCATTAATGACTTTGAAATTTACTTTTGAGAAATCACGAACCTGTACCGGCTGATTTAAAAATTCTTCCAGACGACCCTGTTTTGCCAGTCTCTGGTAGATTTTTTCCCATGCACAGTCTTTATTCGGGTCTACTTCACATTTTCCATTTTTTGCTCCACCGCACTGTCCATTAACAAGACTCTTGGAACAATCGACGATCGGACAGACACCACCTGTAACATTCAGATAACACTGTGCACATGCGTCACAGCTCTTCTTGGTAAGTGCCATACCATGGTGACCTCTGTAATTTAAGGTATTACTTGCAGCAATAACCGGTTTGCCCGCTAAATCTGCAACGGTCTGAATACCAAGACCACAGGAAATAACAACTACATTTTCTGTTCCCTCCGGAATCAAATCCTGTAATTTGTTTTCTGTGTGCATCTTATTGCATAAGAAGTCTAATTTTGCACTGCCTGTGACATTTTTCCCCTGCTCTGCAGCAAATTTTAAAAACTCATCGCAATCTGGTTCGTCAACAGTTTCAAATTCTTTGAAACACTTGTTACATGCAATCACAAACAGATTGTCCTTGCCTTCAAGCACTGATGCAAGCTCATCATTACTTTTCAGCTTATACTTAGTATAGTTTTCCAATTGCTCACCTTCCTTATATTTTTTTGATAATGAAAATAAATAATCCCTTATGATATCTGATTCGATTCGTTCCTTTCAGCTCCGCAACAAAAAAGAACGAAAAGAATCAGGTAAATAAGCCTCTAAATACTTACTTATTAAATGTACCACAAAATTGCTTTTTTAGCTAGGTTTATTAGTGATTTTTATGAAATTTTATTCAAATTTTCCAGAAAAACCATAAATTGTATACAATTGACCCTTTCTATTCTCCGCTCATGAAAAAAGAAGCAGGATTCTCGCCTGATAAATCCGAATCACTACTGATATCTGAACTGTATTCCGGATAGGACTCTATTGTAACAGAATCTGAGATATCCGTTGCCGTTCCATCATCGAAATGAATTTCATTCTCTTCTTCTTCCTGTTCTGCATCCATCGCTTCTTCATATGCTCCGTCTGCCTCTATCTCTTCATAAGTCGATTCTGGAAGGTCTGCATTTAATTCATCCGGACTCATCATGAAACCATCTTCATCATATTGGATTCCTTCATAGTCCTGACTTGTCTTTTCATCCTCATCTGTTTGTTCTGATTCTTTTGACGTTTCCTTTGATGCTTCTTTTTGTTCCTTTGCTGATTCAGATTGGAGGGATTTCTGCGAATACTTGAACATTCCAAATCCCGCTGCTACGATAACAACAGGAAGTATGATTTTAACTATTTTTTTCATATTTCAATCTCTCTTCTCTTAAAATTTCATTAATCCAGAATGACCTAAGTCTTCTAAATCTTCTTTCCAAAAATCAAAATAGTTTTTCTTCCCCACAGTTACTCCATATACCTGCCCCTCTGTCACAAACACACTAAATGCATATTTCATATACATATAATTTGAACCATCGGTAAACCCTTCTTCTCCTGGAAAAACTTTTCTTAATGTTGGAATAACCTCTTCTTCTGGAACACGCATAAGCTGAACTCCATTAACATATATATCTGTATGCTCGTTTACAAACTGTATTGCTTCACAAATTTTATTTTTCTTGTCATAATACGCTATAATATCTTTTGAAATATCTCGTCGAATTTCTTTATTCTTCCCACCATAAAACGTTTCCTCAAAATCGGACATATTTTTTATTACTTCTTCTGGACTTAACCCAATAAAATTTTTCCCTTCATATCCACTAAAAAATTTTACTTTATACATTTTTTAATCTCCTCTATAACAATTATAGATTTAATTTTCAAACAGTTTAGCCAAATATTTTTTTCAAAATTTATCTACCGATTCCATGCCTCATCCGCCAAACTCAAAAAAGAAAGTGACCCAAATACAATCACTACATCATCTTTTGTCGTCATTGCTTTTACTTCTTCCACTGCTTCTGCCACACTTTTTGCCGCTTTTACATTCGGATTCACTTTTTCTACTGCTTTTTTCAGTTCTTCTGCCGGCAGTGCTCTTGGATTATTTGGTGTCTGCACCGTCACAATCTGTTTTGCAAGCGGCGCAGTCAGTTCAATGACTTTTTCATAGTCTTTATCCGCAAATACCCCAAAGATGTAATACAGGTTTTTTCCTTTAAAATAAGTTTCTAAGGATTCTTTTAAGACAGTTGCCGCTGCCGGATTATGTGCTCCGTCAATGACTACCACCGGGTCTTTATGAATGACAGAGAAGCGTCCTCTCCATGTCGCTTCTTTCATTCCTTTTCGTACCGTTTCTTCACTTAACTGATAGCCAAGACTTCGAAGTGTCTCCACTGCTTCGAGTGCAAGTGCTGCATTTTTTATCTGATACGTTCCTGCAAGAGAAATTTCGATGTCTTTCCAGTTTTTATAAGAAAAGCGTTGTGTTTCATATCCATAATGAACGTCTTTGATTTCCTCCGGATTTACAATCGAGAGCGTTGCATGTTTTTCCTCGCTGACTTTCTTTACAACCTCTTCTGCTTCCGGCTCCTGTTTTGCCGATACCACAACTGTATTCGGTTTAATAATTCCGGCTTTATTTTTTGCAATCTCTCCAAGCGTATTTCCAAGGAACATCATATGATCCATTCCAATCGAAGCAATCACTTCGAGCACGGTTGTTGTTACCACATTTGTCGCATCCAGTGTTCCGCCCAGTCCGGTTTCTAATACAACGATATCGCACTGCTTTTCTACAAAATATAAAAATGAAATCGCTGTTTCTACTTCAAAGACGGTCGGACTCTGTAATCCATCTGAAAGCATCCCGTCCACTGCCTCTTTTACTTTTGTCGTAAGTTTTGCCAGAGAATCACGGTCTATCATTTCTTTATCTACCTGGATGCGTTCACGATAAGAATACAGCGTCGGAGAAATGTATCTTCCGGTACGGTATCCACTTTTTGTCAAAATTTCTGAAAGAAATGCCAGCTCTGAGCCCTTTCCATTTGTTCCAGAAATATGAATAAATTTCAGCTTGTCCTGCGGATTATCCAGACGTCTTAATAGTTCTTTCATTCCTTCCAGTCCAAGCACGCTTCCGCTTTTTCCTACTTCATCTAAAAATGCTCTTGCTTCCTGATAATTCATAACCTTTGTCTTCCTTTTTTCTTTACTTACTCGTTTTAATATTTTTTACTGAAAATCAAACAACGACATCTGATTGGATTCCGGTAAATCTCCGAACAGTCCCAAATCCGACATTAACTCAATTACCGTCTTGCTGACTTTCGTACGATTTCTAAAGTCATCTTTTGATAAAAATGCTCCATCTTCCGCTGCCAGCACAACCGCATCTGCGGCACGGTCTCCAAGTCCTTCAATCGTATCAAGAGCCGGCATCAATTTTCCATCTATAATCTGGAACGTATGCGCATTTGCCTTATATAAATCAATCGGCACAAATTCAAATCCTCTGGCATACATTTCCTGAACAATCTTCATATCTTTCTGCGTATCCTGCTCTTTTTTACTTAAAGTATCTTTTCGCTTTTCATAATCATCCATAAAATATTCCAGTTTTTCTTTTCCCTGACACATCAGTCATAAGAAAATGCGGTCGCACGGATACTGAAATATGCCGCATAATATGCCAGTGGATAATATATTTTACAGTATGCAATTCGCCATCCCATCATAACGTAGGCTGCCGCATGTGCTTTCGGGAACATGTACTTGATTTTCTTACAGGATTCAATATACCAGTCCGGCACTCCGTGTGACTTCATTTCTTCTATCCAGTCCGGTTTTAAACCTTTTCCTTTTCGTACACTTTCCATAATGGTAAATGCCTGTCCATGTTCCAGCCCCTTATTGATCAGATAAATCATGATATCATCTCGGGTACAGATACAGGTAGTAATGGTCGCAGTACCCGATTTAATCAAATCCTGCGCATTTCCAAGCCATACGTCTGTACCATGAGACAGACCAGAAATACGCACCAAATCTGAAAAGGAAGTCGGGTTTGCGTCAATTAACATCTGCATCGCAAAGTCGGTTCCAAACTCCGGGATTCCAAGACAGCCAAGCGGACAACCTCTGATATCTTCCGATGTAATGCCAAGTGCATCCGTACTTTTAAATAATGACATAACTTCTTTGCTGTCCAGCGGAATCTCTCTTGCATTGATTCCGGTCAAGTCCTCAAGCATACGAATCATGGTCGGATCATCGTGTCCGAGTATATCCAGTTTTAATAAGTTTGAGTCGATGGAGTGATAATCAAAATGCGTCGTAATAATATCACTTGTCATATCATTTGCCGGATGCTGAACCGGTGTAAATTCTTCGATATCCCAGCCAATCGGAAGTACAATGATTCCTCCAGGGTGCTGACCTGTCGTTCGTCTGACTCCGGTACATCCCTGTACAATTCTTGTGATTTCGCAGTTTCGTTTGCGGTCTCCGCGCTCTTCAAAATAATTTTTCACATAACCAAATGCAGTTTTCTCTGCAAGTGTTCCAATCGTTCCGGCTTTGAATGTCTGTCCTGCTCCAAAGATAACCTCAACGTAGCGGTGCGCCTTTCCCTGATAATCTCCTGAGAAGTTCAAGTCAATATCCGGCTCTTTATCCCCTTTAAATCCAAGGAAGGTCTCAAATGGGATATCAAATCCTTCCTTAATTAATGGTTTTCCGCAGACCGGACAGATCTTATCCGGCATGTCACATCCGGCACGTCCTGAGTAAGCCTTTACATCCTCCGAATCAAAATCGCTATAATGACAGGAAGAACAGTAATAATGCGGACTTAATGGATTTACTTCGGTAATTCCAGACATCGTTGCCGCAAAAGAAGAACCAACCGAACCTCTTGAACCTACCAGATAACCATCGCTGTTACTCTTCCACACCAGCTTCTGTGCAATCATATACATAACCGCATATCCATTGGAAATAATGGAATTTAATTCCCTGTCCAGGCGTTCTTCTACCACTTCAGGAAGAGTATCGCCATAAATTTCATGCGCCTTGTTATAACAGATTTCTCGAAGCATCCCATCGGAATTTTCGATAACAGGCGGACATTTTCCTTTATGAATCGGAGAAATCTTTTCTACCATATCTGCAATCTTATTTGGATTGGTAATTACAACTTCTTCGGCTTTTTCGCTTCCCAGATAGGAAAATTCCTGAAGCATTTCCTCAGTAGTATGCAGGTAAAGCGGTGGCTGCATATCTGCATCATCAAATCCCTTTCCTGCCATGATTATTCGGCGGTAGATTTCATCCTCCGGGTCTAAAAAGTGTACATCACAGGTTGCAACGACCGGTTTATTAAATAATTCTCCTAGTTTTACAATCTTTCGATTGATTTCACGCAGGTCGTCTTCGCTGTTGATATCGCCACGATCCTCATCACGAATCATAAATTCATTGTTTCCGACCGGCTGGATTTCGAGATAATCATAGAAATTTACCAGTCTTGCAATTTCCGGCTCCGGTCTGCCGTTTAACACTGCCTGATACAATTCTCCGGCTTCACAGGCGGAACCAATCAGTAAGCCTTCCTGATATTTTAGATACACGCTTTTTGGAACTCTCGGCCGCCTGTGATAATAAATCAAATGCGAATCCGATACCAGATGATAGAGGTTGACACGTCCGATATCATTGGTTGCCAGAATAATGGCATGATAGGTCGGCATTTTCTGGATGGCATTGACAGAAACTGCTCCTTTTTCATTCAAATCATCCAGATTTTCAATATCTCTTTCCTTACACATCTCGATAAAGCGCAGGAAAATTCCGGCGGTACATTCTGCATCATCAACCGCACGGTGATGATGGTCCAGAGAAACTCCAACCGCTTTTGCTACGGTGTCAAGTTTAAAACGATTTAACTGTGGCAGTAAGAATCTCGCCATTCCCACGGTATCTACGAAAGTAAAGTCTGTCTCAATTCCTAAATCATTACAGTTTTTCTGAATAAAACTCATATCAAATTCCGCATTGTGGGCAACCATAACTGCGCCCTCGCAAAATTCAATAAACTTTGGAAGCAAGGTATCAATGGTTTCTGCCCCTGCCACCATACTGTCATTGATGCTGGTCAGCTTTTCAATCCGAAATGGAATCGGAATCTTCGGATTTACAAACTCAGAAAAACGTCCGGTGATGATTCCGTTTTCCACACGAACCGCACCGATTTCAATAATCTTATCTGCCATTGCCGAAAATCCGGTGGTTTCAATATCAAAGACCACGTATTTTCCTCTAAGCGGTTGTCCCTTACTGTTTTGTACAATTCCTTTCAAATCATCGACCAGATAGGCTTCCATTCCATAAATGACTTTAAAATCCGCATCTTTTGGCACAACTCCGCCCCACTCATCAAAGCAGTGGTTTGCCTCCGGGAACGCCTGAACAACCCCGTGGTCGGTAATTGCAATCGCTTTATGTCCCCATTCATACGCCTGTTTGATAATCTGTTTTGCATCGGAAACCCCATCCATATCACTCATCTTGGTATGACAGTGAAGTTCCACTCGTTTTTCCGGACTGGTATCCATTCTCGAAGAAGTAAATGGTGCAATTTTCTTGATTCCGGCAACAGACGCAATCGTAAGCTCGCTGTCGAAACAGTCAATGTTGGTGACACCTTTTAATTTAATAAAGTTTTTAACTTTTACGCCCTCTAAGATTTCATCTACGTGTTCATTTTTGGCAAACAGCTTTATCATAATCGAATCCGTAAAATCCGTAATCGCAAACATAATAATTGTTTTTTCACCACGGATGGCACGGGTATCCAAACTCATAATCTGTCCACGGATGCAGACCTCACCCATCTCTGTCTGAACCGAACTTAACGGAATGACCTCATCATCAAAATCTCTTCCATAAATCACATCCGGATTATCGGAACGTTTCACGCCACGTCTGTATTCGGAGTTTTGCGTAAATCTTTTTTCTTTGTATTTTCTTTTTCGTTTTTGATTCCGTCTGTCTTTCTTTTTGTTTTCTTC
>ENA-OQCN01001004-OQCN01001004.1-human-gut-metagenome-genome-assembly--contig:-NODE-1004-length-14614-cov-4.400635_pt1 | contig 14614 bp, 12 predicted proteins | sample MGYA00242497_ERZ504576 | MGnify/ENA primary metagenome ERZ504576 (study PRJEB26092, sample SAMD00036296) | human gut metagenome | host: Homo sapiens | study: EMG produced TPA metagenomics assembly of...
TTTTTTTATATGGTCTCCATCTGTGGTTGCATCTTTCCATTTAATTTCATAAGCCTTATTACCAATTAAACAATCAATTTCAACCGTCTTTGGACTTTTATCAATGGTATTAGAAAGTTTTACCTTGACTTGTGCTTCTCTAAAAGCATACCGGAAACATTCAAGTGCCAGTTCTTCTAACATTGACCCTGCATATTTATAAAGGAATCGTCCTACATTTTGCTGATAATCAATTTGATATCCTTCTTCATTCGTAAATCCCAACGCATTATATATCATATAATGTTCATTACTATCTTCTTCCATTTCCTTTTTTCGTTCCCGAATTTTTTTCTGCAGTTTTTCTCTATATTGCTCTACTATTTTTAATAGTCTTTCTTCTTTATCCATCTTATTCTCCTATTAGCGTTTTCTCTTTAATGTTTTTCTTTTCATTTTTTACTCTTATCTTCTTACGATTCTATCATATTTTTTGAAACAGACCAGATATTCTGCCTGAACTTTTATTGACTTTCTTTGTCAATCAGCGTAACATAAGCTACCGAAAAAGAATTTTTTACCAATTATAAGGAGAATGATTTAAGAATTTATGACAACAATGAAAACGCAAAATCCCCTCGGTTATGAAAAAGAATCCAAATTGCTTGTCAATTTTGCAATTCCCTGCATTATCTCAATGCTGGTGACATCCCTTTATAATATTGTAGACCAGATTTTCATTGGACAAGGGATTGGCATGCTCGGAAATGCCGCAACTAATATCGCATTTCCGCTTTCCACTACCTGTACCGCACTCTCTCTTTTACTCGGAATCGGAAGTGCAACTAATTTTTCCCTGTATTTAGGGGCTGGAGAAAAAGAAAAATCTGCCCGCTATGCCGGCAACGGAATCTTTCTGATGGCAGTATTCGGACTTTGTCTGTTTCTTGCAACTACACTTTTTTAACTCCAATGTTAAAATTTTTCGGTGCAACCACTGAAGTCCTGCCTTATGCCAGACAGTACACCCGCATTACAGCCTTTGGTTTTCCATTTTTAATTGCCAATACCGGAATGAGTAAATTAATTCTGGCAGATGGAAGTCCACGATATTCCATGATTTCTATGTTAATCGGTGCGATTGTAAATACAATCCTTGACCCGATTTTCATTTTCGGTCTGCATCTTGGAATGACCGGTGCTGCCCTTGCAACCATTATCGGACAGATTGTTTCTTTTAGTATCAGTCTTCATTATATGTTTCACTTTAAAAACATTGTGCTGAATCGAAGCTGCTTTCAAATTCAGCTGTCTTACTGTAAAGAAATTTTCCGACTTGGCGCAAGTGCCTGTTTTAACCAGATTGCCATGACTGTCGTACAGATTGTAATGAACAACACACTGGCACACTACGGGGCAAAATCCATATACGGAGGTGATATTCCTCTTGCCTGTGCCGGAATCATCACAAAAGTAAATATGATTTTTATGTCCTTTGTTATTGGAATTTCACAGGGTGTTCAGCCAATTATCGGATTTAACTATGGGGCAAAAAAATATAAACGTGTACGAAAAAGTTATCTGCTTGCGCTTGGTGTTGCAACTGTGCTTTCCGGCATTGCATTCTTCTGTTTTCAGGTTTTCCCAAGACAGATTATCAGCATATTTGGAGAAGGAAGCGAATTATACTTCCAGTTTTCAGAACGTTACTTCCGAATTTATATGTTTTTAACCTTAATCAATGGAATCCAGCCGGTTACTTCAAACTTTTTTAACTCGATTGGAAAAGCTCAGCTCGGTGTCTTTATGTCACTCACCAGACAGATTTTATTCCTGCTTCCATTAATTATTATCTTCCCACTTTTTATGGGAATCGATGGTGTCATGTATGCAGGACCGATCGCCGATGCAGCTGCGGCACTTGTCTGCGGCTATTTTACCATTCGGGAATTAAAAGAGTTGACACAATTGGAAAAATTAACTCTGAATCTTTAAGTTCATGAACAAAAAAGCTTGTCCTGAATAAATTCATATTCAAGACAAGCTCCTTTTAAACTAAATTTTAATTGATTTTACTTCATTTTCTTTTCATTTCAGTTTTGAGATTAAGATAACGGAATATACCGATAATAATGACAACTGTTTCCTCTCGTTTCCGGTCCGGCTTCTTCATACCAGTTATACTCAATTTCTTCGTTTTCGTCTGCCCAAAGTTCCGGACAATCCGTATACTCCCAATCCACCGGAATTTTATGTTCTTCCTGTAAAGATGCCTTTAACATCATCTGATGCAGTTCTTCTTTTTCGGTTTCATTTAATACACCCGGTTTTGCCGACACAAAAAGTGATGTGCCGGAGCGTGTTACTAAATCTGCCCACTGGGAATTTAATTTCCACGGAATATTCCCCATAATTCCTACGCAGTCTGCATCAATATCAAAGAATGTTCCATGCTGAGGCAGACAAAATGCCAGCGTATTGACTCCCATCATTTTGGTACGCTCCCAGGTTTTTCCACTGGTATCATCCCCGGTTCTCTGCATGTGCATCAAACCTGCACCCAGATGTCCAATCGTATTGCATCCTAAAATCATCACATGATATTCTTTGGCTGTCTCATAAATTGCACGATATAACTCTACTACAATTTCAGCACTTGTTTTGGATTTATCATAAAAGCTCCAGCCATCCGAGGTTGGGAACGGATTCATCTCAAGTCCCCATCTGCCAAATAAATCAAAGGTCGTAAAATCATGTTTGATTAACGTATATCCCCACTCGCAGATTCGTTTGACGTCTTCTTTTATATACGCAAGCACTTCTGGATGTGACGGGTCGAGACAGCCGTTGTGAGAAATTCTCCATTCTTCCGGAATCGTCTCTTCCTCATTTAAGAGGAAACGAACCCAGATACCCGGACGTACCCCTTTTTCTTCTAATTTTTTTGCAAGTGCTCCCATGTCCGGGAATTTTTCATTTCCTTTTTTCCATGGTCCTCCATTGTATTCATCCAGCCGATGATGTTCCTGCCAGCAATCGTCAATGACCATATAAGGACGGTTTTCTGCGCCTTTTGTAATGTCTACAATATAATCGGTATCCTGTAAAATTTCTTTCTCTGAGCTGTCTCCATATGCATAATACCAGTTGTTGCTTCCATAGACCGGAAAATCCGGAAAAATCGGATCCGTGCACATGCATTTACAAAATGCTTTTGCTGCTTCAAAAGAGGTACAATCATCTGCCTGCATTGCAATCACTTCAGCTGCTAACAACTTTCTTCCTGAAAGTACAACCCCCGTTCCACCACAGCGTACATCCAAAACTAAGGTAATTCCTCTTGTATCAGCCTCCCAGAAACACATGGCAGAAGGACGAACTTTTACACCATATCCTGTCACGACTCCTTCATTTAATGCAAGAAAATACCAAGGCATAAAGCGTGTTCCGCTCATTCCCTTCCATTCTGCATCTCCATAAGTTCTCTCCCAGACTCCGCCAAGAATCTTTGACGTACGCTCAAGCGGAGTATTCCAGCGAAGCTTTACTGTTTTTACCGGTGAGTTATCTGCCGTAAGCCAGATTTCTCCATTTTCATTTGCTTCAACACAAATATCTTCTTTTTCAAATTTTGAACTGTTTTGTTCTCCAATAAAAGAACCTTCTTCACTCTCTACTGTAATGTAAGATGGTATTCCTAATTTTATTTCTCTTTTCTTCATAACTTTTTCCTCATCCTATTTCTCCATGAAATGCACCTTTTCGGTTTTCAAATACCAATTCTTCTTTTGTCTGACGAAACGCTTTCGGACTTATATTTGTATAGAGCCGGAACATTTTCGAAAATGCAAGCTGATCCGAATATCCAACTGCCTCTGCCACCGCATTAATCGGCATATCTGTATTCTTTAACAGATTTTTTGCTTTTTCCATCCGAAATTCTACCAAATACTCCTGGGGCGAACATCCAATTGTTTTTTTAAACATATTCGTCAGATAACTGCGATTAATCCCGATATATTCTGCCAGCTCATTAATCTTTATTTTTTCTCTGTAATGATGTTTTATATACTCCATTGCATGTTCTACATATACAGTCCTCGGATAGGTATGCTCCGGCATCGTTTTTGTATTAAATTTCTCATTGTCTTCTATTAATGTCGCCAGAAACAAATTCAAATACCCATTCCTACGCATCGATTCCTCCGTTGTAAGTCGATGCACTTCAAGTATCTCATCCACATACGATTTTAAAAGTGCTGTACATTTTAAGCTTCGAATTGATTTCTCTTTTGAAAATCCCGCATACTGCATTACTTTTTTTACTTTATAACCATACAGCCCAATCCATGCATAGGCCCATGGCTCTTTCTTATCCGCTTCATACCAGGCTTCTTCTTCTGGACAAAGTAAAAAAGCATCGCCGGTTGTTAGATGAAATACTTCACCATTCTTTTCCAGCTTCCCTTTTCCATTTGTAATAATATGAAGCACATAATAAGTCCTTTTGTTTGGTCCAAACCGATGTCCGGGATAACATCGCTCCCATCCACAATATCCAAGACTTAATTCTGCCGAATCAATCGGCAAATCTTCCAGGCATTTATATCTCCCCTCATTCGTATATGCCGTTACCTGTGTCATATCACACTTCCTCTTTTTTATAAATGTGATGCGGTAAAGTCACCTTTTACAGTTCCCAATTGAAGTTCTTCTTTTGCTTTTCGATATTCTTTTGGGCTCACTGTAAAATTCTGTTTAAATATCTTTGAAAATGCAAGCTGATCCTGATATCCAACTGCAGCTGCTACCGCATTAATCGGCATATCTGTATTCTTTAGCAGATTTTTTGCTTTTTCCATTCTTAAATTCACCAAATATTCCTGCGGAGAACAGCCCACTGCCTTTTTAAAACTGCTCGTCAGATAACTACGGTTTACCCCAATGTAATCTGCCAGCTCATTAATTTTCACCTTTTCCTGATAATGATGTGAAATATATTCCATCGCATGACGTACATAAACCACTCCGGGATAAGAGTGCTGCTGTGCTGTTGCTGGTACCGTCTTCTTATAATCTTCAATCAAGGCAGCAAAAAACAACATCAGATATCCATTTCGTTTCAGCTCATCGGTGTAGGAAAGCTGATGTGCCGCCAAAATCCCATCCAGATACTGATTCAACTGTTCTTTACATTCTACATGCCTGATAGGATTTCTCCTCGAAAATCCCGCATGTTCTGCATTTTCTTCTGCACGGTAGCCGGTAAATCCAACCCACATATAACACCAGGGGTCTTTCTTATCTGCTTCATACCAAGCTTCCACTTCCGGGGCAATGAAAAATGCATCGCCCTCTTTCAACTCATATTTATGTTTATTAATTTCAAGTATTCCTTTTCCGCTTCTCACAATATGCAGTACATAAGAAGTCCGAAGATTCGGACCATACTTGTGTCCCGGATTGCAGTATTCCCAACCACAGTAAATCAGACACAAATCTGCTGAATCTTTTTGCAAATCTTCCAGACAACGAAATCTGGCAGAATTGGTATATCCGGCTACGTGTTTCATTCTTTACTCATCCACTTTCTTTAAGGTATACAGAAGTGATGCAAAATCTCCGCCTTTTTTATTCAATTCTTCTCTGTCAATTGGAATTCCGGCGCTCATCAACTCATCACCATAAGCCTGATAGGTTTTTACACTGTCTTCCTCTGTTTTATGACCATAAGCTTCTGCAATTTTTGCATCATAAGAAGTAACCGGCGCCATATCGCAGCTCACTTCATATTTTGTATTGGCATCAAGTCCATCCAGTTTTAAACGAAGCCAGGACGCATTGACTTTATTTAATCTCTGATAGAATGCAGCCACCGCCTGTGTTTTATCGCTGGAAACTACCATCCATGCAGTTTCATTTCCTTCAAACGGACTCAACAGACGATAGAAATCACCATCCATTTGAATTAACTCTCTGTGTTCTTTCATAAATGCAATCTGTTTCTTTACTGTCTCAATTTCGGCATCGCTAAGTAAGTTTAAATCCAGCTCATAACCAAATGTTCCAAAATAGGCAACATTTGCTCTTGTCTCAATCGGAGTAATTCGATGCATCTGATGATTCGGAACTGCTGAAACATGGGAACCCATACTGACAATCGGATAGACATAAGAGGTTCCATACTGAATCTTTGTTCTTTCACTTGCATCGGTATCGTCAGAGCACCAGGTCTGCGGAGCAAAGTATAACATTGCAGGATCAAATCTTGCACCACCACTTGCACAGGACTCAAATAAAATATGCGGAAATTCTGTCGTCAGTCTGGTATATAAATCATAAACTCCAAGGATGTATTTATGCATCACTTTTCCCTGCTCACAAGGCGCACTTCCTTTGCTGTAAGGTTCAGACATATAGCGGTTCATATCCCATTTAATATAAGAAATTGAAGATTCGCGGATTACTTTTGCAATCATCTCATAAATATAATCTACCACTTCGTTTCTTGAGAAGTCCAGTACATTTTGATGTCTCGCATGAGACTCAAACGATTTGGTGCACTGATAATCCAGTCCGGATGTGCACGATATAAATCACTATCCTTGTTAACCATTTCAAGCTCTACCCAAAGACCAAATTTTAACCCCAGTTCTTCTACTTTTTTAGAGAGCCCCGAAATACCATCCGGCAATTTTTCCAAGTTTACATACCAGTCACCAAGACCTCTGTAATCATCATTTCTTGCACCAAACCAGCCATCATCAAGTACAAATAATTCTACACCTGCTTCTTTTGCTTTTTTTGCAATTGTTAAAATCTTTTCTTCATTAAAATCAAAATAGGTTGCTTCCCAGTTATTTAATAAAATTGGGCGTGCCTTATCTCTCCATTCTCCATGCATCAGACGTTTTCTGTATAAACGGTGATAGGTCTGACTCATTTTATTTAAGCCCTTATCACTGTAAACCATAACAACCTCCGGAGTCTGGAAGCTCTCTCCACTCTTTAATTCCCAGCTGAAATCTTCCGGATTGATTCCCATCATCACACGAGTCATATCAAAGGTAGAAACTTCAACCTGTCCTAAATAGTTACCGCTGTAAACCAGGCTGAATCCATAGACTTCTCCCTGACTTTCTGTCGTATGTGGACGTTTTAATGCCAAAAATGGATTATGCTCTGCGCCACAGCAGGTTCCATTTAAACTCTGAATACTCTGGATTCCCATTTCCAGCTTTCTGTTTTTTACGTAACGCTCACGTGACCATCCACCGGAAAGCTGAACCATTTCATAATCCATATCCAAAAATTCCACACTGGCACTCATGGCACGTTCTAATACAATTTTTTCTTTCCCTTTATGCACAAACTTTGTATTTCTTGTAATAACCGGATACGCCTCATAAATAGTATAAGACAAAATCAAATCGGTATCCATCACGTTATCATGCAGGGTGACTTCAAGAGTCTCTGCTTCCTCTTTTTCCTCTACATAAGTTGCCGGAAGTGGAAGGATTTCTTTTTTTCCTGAATAGATTTCATGACCTGCATATTTAAAATCAATAATACGGCTTCCATTTTCCTGTGCAATGGTCACTGCCGGACTTCTATAGTCACCGGTTCCATAACTTGGATATTCCTGTCTGGTATACTGCATGGATAACAGCCCCGGTTCCGGAATACAAACGGACATCTGAGAACGCATTGCTTCATCATGGAAATAAGCAAAGTCTTCTTTGTCATGAATTTTCTTTCCATAATATAAATTTTCAAGCTGTCCATTTTCCATAATACGCATAATATAACTTACTTCATCATTGTAAAGATGAAAACATTTGCTTTGTTTGTGAAAAATAATTGCCATATCTTTTTTCTCCTTTTTCTAAAAAGACCGACGTAGAACTCTACGTCGGTCTTAAATTCATAATTAAAGTTTTCCACCACTTGTTGCAATACCTTCGATAAACTGTTTCTGGAAAATTACATAAAGAACAATCATCGGAATACATGCAATCAGAGAAGCAGCCATCAGTTCCGGGAACTTCGCAGCATACTGTCCCTGCATCTTTGCAAGTGCGGAAGAAAGTACCAACATGTCTTTATCCGTATTTACAATCATCGGCCACATCAAATCTTTAAATGCAAACACTGCGGTAAAGATGCCCAGTGCTACCATACTGGATCTGGTAAGTGGTGCCATAATGTATAAGAATGTCTGTCCGATATTACATCCATCCAGACGTGCAGCCTCTTCCAAGTCATTTGGAAGTCCCATATACCCCTGACGGAGCAGGAAGGTACCAAATGCGGTAACCATACCCGGAAATACCAGACCAAAAATTGTATTTAACATTCCCATCTTACTTACCATAATATACTGAGGTGAGATGAAAATCTGTGCCGGAACCATCATCTGCAGCAGTACTAAAGAGAAACAGAAATCTCTTCCTTTAAAATGCAGACGACCAAACGCATATCCTGCCATTGTCGCAGTTAACACTGCACAAAGTACACGGAAGAAAATCATTAACAGTGTATTTTTGTATAATACAAAGAAGTTCATGTTACGAATGACTTCTTTAAATGAATCCGTTCTCCATACCTTCGGAAAAATAACAAACGGATCGACACTTGTTGCCTCAGTAACTGTTTTAAACGCGGTTAAAATCATCCATATAAAAGGTACCAGCATCGTAATGGATACAAGAATCAAGATTACATGGATTAAAACTTTCGTAAAGTTCTCTTTTGCTTTCATGTTGCCTTCCATACTGCTTCCCCCTTCCTAGTTGTAGAATACCCATTTTTTCTGTGCAGTCATCTGGATTGCAGTGATAATCAAAGTAATCACCAAAAGCAGAATAACAATTGTAGAACCATAACCTATGTTCTTATTTGTAAAGGTATATTTATAGAATAAGAATACTAAGGACTGTGTTTTATTAAGTGCCGGATTTGTTTTATCCATAACCATGTAGATCAAATCGAATACCTGTAAAGCACCAATAATACGTGTAATCATAACAAAAAAGATGGTTGGGGATAACAACGGCACCGTGATATTGAAGAAACATTTGATTCCTGTTGCACCGTCAATCTCAGCCGCTTCATAATAATCATGCGGAATTTCCTGCAGTCCAGAAATAAACAATACCATGTTATAACCAATGATAGACCAGATACCGATTACTGCAATTGAAAAAACTGCAATCCTTGGGTCTGAAATCCATTTTGTATGTAAATGAAACAGATTGTTGATCAGACCAAAATCTGAGTTAAACAGCCATCTCCAAACCATGGCAACTGCTGCCGGAGCTGCAACCATCGGTAGAAAGATAATGGTACGATAAACAGAACGTCCGATCATCTTTCGATTTAAGAACACAGCCAGTACCAGCGCGATAATAATTGAAAATGGCACTTCTACGATTGCATACTTAAATGTATTAAGCAATGCCTGCCAGATTTCTTTATCGGCAAATACTTTCTGATAATTTTCAAGTCCAACAAAGATATTTCCTCTTCCGAAATCTCCGGTTTTAAAGAAACTCTGATAAATCGTCTGGAAAATCGGGATAATATTTAATACAATCAAACCGATTACTGTAGGGAGAATAAAAAGCCAGCCCCAGATAAATTCACTTCGTTGTCTTCCGGTTGTTTTTACTTTCGTCTTACCTGCCAAACCACTCACTCCTTTTTTAATACAGGCAGATTCTTTCGAACCTGCCTGTGTCTCTTGCTTTCATTCTACTTCGTTACACTATAAATTGCGTTACAAATTACTGCTGTTCTTCAGCCAGTGATTCGTTCATCTGCTCTGCCATTTCTTTGCAGGCATCTGCCATAGTTTTGTCACCGCTGTAAACACTCTTAAGAATTTCACTATTCTTGTTTTCCCATGTTACTGTAGAACGGGAGTATGGTCTGATCTCCATATCATCCATCATATTGATGTAAGCCTGAAGATTAAAGTTTGCGGATTTTGCCCATGCTTCAGATGTTCCGGTATAAGCAGACATTGTAACACCCAGTTCAGCCTGTTTTTCCTGTGCTTCTTTCGAACCAAGGTATTCGATTAACTGCCATGCTTCTTCCGGATGCTCGGTATTTGCGGATGCTGCCCATCCAAGACCATTGTAAAGAGAAGCTCTTCTGCCTGTTGTTGCGCTCTTTGGAAGTTCTACACAATCACAGTTCTCTGCGGTGTATTCGTTATCACGGAATGCTGCGATCATCCAGGAGCCCTGTGGAACCATTGCCACTTTACCGGATTCTAATAATACATCTTCACCGTTTTCAGACATTGTCTCGATTGGAGGAAGCACACCGTCTTTGATCCATCCTTCTAACATTTCCATTGCTTCTACCGTTTTTGGATCATCCATTCCGGATTTTGTTTTGTCATCATTGATAATATATCCGCCATTATCATAGATCAGGTTGTAGTAACCAGCCTGATTGTTATCATTTCTAAGACATAAACCATACTGGCTTCCATCGTCTTTTGTCAGCTTCTTCGCTGCTTCTGTCACGTCATCCCATGTCCAGTCAGCGGTCGGATACTCTAATCCGGCTTCGTCAAACATTTTTTTGTTATACCATAAAGCAATCGTATCGATATCTTTTGGAACTGCGTAATATTTGTCATCGTATGTATACAGTCCCCAGATATCTTCCGGATAGTTTGCAGGGTCAATTTCACTGCTCTCTGCAATTTTATCAGTCAAATCTAATAACATGTCATTTGACATATAACGCTGACTTTCGTTAGAATGCATCCAGAATACGTCCGGTAAAGAACCACCTGATGCACCAGATTCCAGAAGTGTCCAGTATTCATCCCATTTTACAACAGAAACTTTGGTTTTGATTCCAGTTTTTTCTGTGAAATCATTCATAATTTCTGTTAAACCTGGTTCCTGGTTGGAATCCCAGATTGTTACGGATAATTCTACGTCCCCTGAACCACTCTCTGATTTTTTGTCTGAGCTGTCGCCTGAACTTGAGTCTCCGCTTCCGCTGCTTCCACATCCTGCCATGGTAAATACCATTGCGCCTGTCAGTAATAATGCCATTGCCTTTCTGAATTTCATAATTTTTTCCTCCTTTAATGAAAAAGAATATTCTCTATAAGTAGGGTTGCTTCGTCCCTCACTCATTTGATGAATTCATTATATCGAGATATGTCAAAATGTAAAATGGAAATATGTTTTTAATATATGGAGAAATGTTGTTTATTTGTGCATTTTCTATATTTTTTTGTCTTATTTTCTTTTTCAACAGTCATTTTTATATTTATATGTCTGGTTTTTCACAATTTTGTTCGGTGTTTTTCCAACAAAGCTCTCTTTATTTTTCCGATTTTGCTTTCATTTTTCCACATATACATAACATTTTTCCATATCCTTTTCTTTTCATTTGTTTTTAAACTATATTTATATTCAAAATACCCGATATCTGGAATTTTTCTTTTTATTTTTTGCATTTTGACATATTCAATGTTAAAAATAAGGTATCGTGCAATTTTACATCACTTGATTTTTTGACGAAAGGATATGATTTTATGAATTTTATGAACCAGGACAACATTGTCGTAATTGCCTTAAACCGGATTGGAGACATTATCATCGCAAATCTGCTTTTTCTTCTCTGCTCCATCCCCCTTGTCACCATCGGTCCATCCCTTACTGCACTATATCACTGCATGTTACGTATCGTAAAAGGAAATGAAGACAAGGTTACTAAAACTTTCTTTCGGGCATTGCGTCAGAATTTTGTGCAGTCTTTGATCGCCTGGCTTGCACTTGTTATCGTTGGTGTGATTTTGTTTTTGAACACTCACTTTCTCCTGCAGAATACTTCAGAAGCCGGAAAAATCTTTTATTATCTGTCCGGGCTGGTACTTGTACTGCTTGTTATTATCGCACTTTACATCTTTCCGGTCATTGCGGCATTTTCCAATACCTTAAAGAACCTTGTTAAAAATTCTGTTATTTTTGCATTTATGCATATTCCGTCCACCTTGTTGATTGCGGTTATTTCTATCCTGCCAATGTATATGACTTATCAGGATTTAACGATTTTACCACTCTATAGCTGCTGCTGGTTTTTCTTCGGCTTTGCATTGACCTGCTATATCAATCGTTCTTGTTCTACCGGATTTTTAAACCGTATCTGGAAACAAGCGAAGAAACCGAAGAAATAAAAGAAGTCTCCAAATAAAAAAATTTCCGAATAGTAAAATACCGACAAATGAATTTTTATTCTCATCTGTCGGTATTTTACTATTCTTCCTCAAATTCATCTCCCACATCTTTCCCAAGGTCGCAGGTATAACGCCATTCAATTACATCCCCGTCACTGACCTCATATTTGGAACATCCATAATTGGGAAAATATCCATTCACGCTGTAAGTCCATCCAGAACGTTCTCCACAGTCAAATTCATACAACTGATTAATTCCTTTTACATAATACGCAGAATAAAGCGGAGTATAGTTTGCATCCAGCTGAATTTTTTTCTCTTTACAGACACGCGCAAGTATATCATAGACAGTATCACCCGTTTCATATTTCACCTCTATCGGTTCTAAAATCCAGCCATCTGACGGAACAAATTCCTTTTTCGATGCTTTTAACTCTTTCTCATTATCCAAAATAGTAGAACATTCAATGGAAACCGTACATGTATTCTTTTCTACATTCTGTTTATTCGTCTGCTGTTTCTCTTGTTGTGTTTCTTTTGTTTCCAGTTTTGTAATCTCACTGCTGTTTGTCATTCCACCACAGCTTGTCAAAAGAAAAAGAAGTGTCAAACACCCTAAGATTTTTCTAAAATTTTTTCTCATCCTTTAATCCTCTTCTATCATTCCATACTTCACTTTGATTCTCTCCAGTTTTTCAATCATCGGCTTACTTGCAATCCACAAAAAGATTACCGTTGCTGATGCATGAACCAAGTCCACCGGAAGCCCTGACATATAAATTGCCAGCAGATTTCGCTTGGTAATTGCATAGGAGGTCATCACAAGGGAAGCCGGGTTCATGATTCCTCCATAGATAAACACGGTCGCTAAAAATCCATAAATACAAAGCGAAATCTTACGTGCTTTCAACCAGCCTTTTTGAAATAAAATACCTGCCAAAAATCCGATAATTCCAGCAGCAAACATCTGCCACGGAGTCCACGGTCCCTGTCCAAAGAGCATATTCGAAGAAAGCATGGAAAGCGCACCAACTAAAAAGCCCGATTCTGCACCAAAGCAGACGGCTGAAATAATGGTCACAGCCACAACCGGTTTAAAGCTTGGCACCATAAAAAATGCTGCACGGCCTGCAACTGCAATTGCAACCAAAACCGCAATTGTAAGCAGTTCTCTTGCCTGCGGTTTTCTTCCTTCAAAAATCAAAAAGAACGGCAGCATGCAGTAAACTGCAATCGCCAGACTGATGACAAAATATTTTCGGTCATCAAAAAGCGTAATTCCAATCCAGATTGTAACCGGAATTAAAATTAAAATCAAAAACATAGATGCAATCGTACGTTTTGACAGCTTTCCCTTGTGTTTTGGCGCTGTCAGTACATCCTGCGCTTCCCAGAAATCGTTTTTTTCCGGTTCTGATTTCTCATCCCAGAAATCCAGGTCTGTTTCCTGTGCCGGTTTCTTCCCATCTAAAAAGGCATCCAGAAAGACATCTAATTTTTCTTCTTTCAGCACGACACCGCCTCCTCTTCTGTCTGATTGATTGCTTTTACCACATCCTCTACTGTTACCGCATTTGGAAAATAATTTCTTGCCATACGGTTTGCAGCAGTGGTATAAAAGTTATTTCCGGCAAAAAATTTTTTCGATTCTTCACTGGTTACCACATTTCCCTGAAAGAACAGTCCGGTACGATCCGCATACTGCGCACAAAATTCTACATCATGAGAAATCATCAAAATCGTTACACCATGTTCACTTAATTTTCTTAATATCTCTCCGAGTTCTTTTTTATAATGATTATCGATTCCTTTGGTCGGCTCATCCATCAAAAGAATTTTCGGGCGAAGCAGAAGTACTTTTGCAAGTGCCAGTCTCTGCTGCTCTCCACCACTTAAATCATAGGGATGCCGGTCTAAAAGCCCTTCTAATCTTGTTAACGAGACAATTCCCTCAACTGCATCTTTTTTCTTCATTTCAATTGGATATGCCTCACTTTTTCTTTCCCGTTTTCCATCTATCACTTCATATAAATCCTCTCTTACGGTTTTCTTCACGAACAGACTTTGCGGATTTTGCGGCATTACTCCTAAGAACCCATGATAGAGGTCATCATCACTGTATTTTCCGATTTCTTTGCCTTCCAGATAGATTTTACCACGGTACGGAAAACGAATTCTTGCAATCAGACTCATCGCTGTACTTTTTCCGGTTCCGTTTCCTCCTACCACTGCAAAGATTTCTCCTTTTTTGATGTCCAGGCTTAACCCTTTTACCACATCCGGCAAATCCCGTTCATAGCGAAACCAGACATCTTTGATTCGGATTTCCGGAATTTCTTTTTCCGGTTCTTTTTTCAGACCTGAAAGTTTTCCAAAAATAGAATTCTTCTTTTTTGCTGTCTCTTCCTGATTTCTTTCTTTTTT
>ENA-OQCN01001006-OQCN01001006.1-human-gut-metagenome-genome-assembly--contig:-NODE-1006-length-14602-cov-3.661140_pt1 | contig 14602 bp, 13 predicted proteins | sample MGYA00242497_ERZ504576 | MGnify/ENA primary metagenome ERZ504576 (study PRJEB26092, sample SAMD00036296) | human gut metagenome | host: Homo sapiens | study: EMG produced TPA metagenomics assembly of...
CTGCAGACTATCTGTCTGTTCCACATGATCCACAGGAAGTACTGCTTTTTCTGGAAACCTGTGCAGGAAAACCACTGCGCCTGCCTCTTCCCTTCTGATTCTTGACAATATCCAGTGCATTCCTCAGATTTCCACACTTCTTACCTCTATTGCCCTGGACTTTCCACAATATCACATTGCCTCTATCTATAAAGGTGTGGTTAACTCTGATTCTTTCTCCGTCCACGACTTTGATATCCTGACTCTGTATCCACTGGATTTTGAAGAATTTCTGTGGGCCAATGCTGAGTTTGCCCTTACAAGAGAAATCCGCAATCATTCTCCGATTTCAGCCCAATGGGAAAGAAACTCCACGAAAAAGCCCTGTCACAGTTCCATCTCTATCTGATCATCGGCGGAATGCCTGCTGCCATTATGGAATACAAAAAAGAAAAGAAGCTCCTGCTGGTACCTGACACCCAGCAAAAGCTCCTTAATCTTTTTCTCAGCGATATTACTGCTCTGGCTCCAAAAGGAACCGCCCGCCACTGCCGCAATGCCTGGCTCTCGATCCCTGCACAGCTCGGCAGAACCAGCCGTAAATTCCAGTACACCCGCATTGCCAAAGGTGCTACTGCCAAAGTCTACCATGAACCCCTGCAGTGCTGATCAGCGCCGGACTTGCCATTCCCTGCCAGACAGCTGTCTGCAGCAAACCTTCGGAAACCTCCTTACATCTGTATCCTGTTGACACCGGATTATGCTCATGCATACTAAAAATCCCTGCCTTCCAGCTTCTGTCAGGAGAAGAAACCACCGCCGGTACAGCCTGTATCGAAACCTTTCTGGCACAGCACTTTATCCGGAATGGCTATACCCTCTCCTACTGGTCCAGCGGCAACCAGGCGGAAGTTCCCTTTTTACTGTCCAAAAACAATCATTTTATTGCCATAGACTACCGCACCACCCCACATCAGAAGTGCAGGAACCTTATGCAGCTGAATAAATCTTCTCTCTCTCCTGCACCCACGCAAATGTATTTAATCTCTACCGAAGACTTCAGGCAAAAAGAAGCTTATCAGATCGTGCCTTTATATGCGGTATTTTGCATATAGAACGTGGCAGATACAACAGGCAAAAGCAGACTCCGGCCATATGACGCAGCGGCATCGCATAATGGATCTTTGCCTGATTTTCCAGTCTCCAGAGAACAAAGTCCACACCATATGCCGTCTTCTTTACAACATCCAGGATCGGCTCCGGTCATTGCGATCGGAGTCTTTCTTTTTAATAAACCTATACCATATATTCTAACAGAATCTTATCCTTATATTGCTTTCTGCTATTTTAAGGTGTATCTGACTCCCCTGCCTGCACCTGTTTTTTTCAGGATTTTCTTTTCAATCAGGCTGTTCAGAGTACGTACTGCTTTACTCTTTTCCATTTCTGCTGCTTTCTCAATTTCTGATCTTGACATTTTTTCTTTTCCCTTAAGGATGTTGACCAGTATCTGTTCGGCTTCGTTCAGATCATAGTTTTCCCTTATAACAGGAAGAATTACTTTGATAGAATTAGAAAAACACTGGTACGATGGTTTTATCAGTGCCTTCCTGTAAGCATGATTGATCCTCATGATTCCGGTTCCAAATTTCTCAATATATTTCAGCCGGAAGAACACATTTCCGATAATAGGATTTCTGAGTATGGATATCTGACCATTCAGGTATTCCTCTTCGCTGATTCCGGCAGGAAGCCCTCCCGGAGAACTGATCTCAATCCTGTCCGCATACATACTGACTTTTATAGATGCCGGGATATCCCACATTCGATGGATCAGAGCATTGGCTATTGCTTCCCTGAAGGCTTTTTCCGGGATTTTGTCAATACATTTCCTTTCGGCTCCCTCTATTTTTTCATACTGATAATACTTTCGGAACATCTGAAGTGTTTTTTCCAACTGAGAAAGTATGGAAATATTTTCCAGTGATTCCCTGTCCATGATCTCATCTATGGTATCACCAAAACGTATGATATCTATTCCCGTAAACTGATTATCATCAGCAAGAAGTGCAGCTGCATTATTGAACCCACTCTGATCAGAATACAGTTCAAGAGTTTTTAAAATATCTTTATTGATCTTCTCAATGCCCATCACCCGGATAAATTCTGTTTCCAATTTAGCAAAAGTAAGCTGCTGATTGAATGAAGTGATCTCCTCAAAAGTCTGATTACAGCCCTCCAGGATCAACCGGTTATATTCCAGACGATCCACTTCAACTGTAGAAGAATCATTTCTTTTATAAGCTTTACCTTTATAGAGATAAGGCTTATACCTGCCTTCATAAACAGTGAGCACGATCGTATTCTCCTGTATCTCCAGACGGAACTCCGGCACAGGACTGAGACTGTCGTTGATCTTATTCTCCAGATTCAGGCATCCGTTCACTGGATCTGTTATGCCGATGATGTTCCCCTGATCATTGATTCCAAATATAATCTTTCCTTCGCCATAATTAGCATAGGCACTGATCGTTTTCAGAAACGTGTTAGATGACAGATTTTCCTTATATTCCAATGTTCTGCTTTCCCTCATGATACATTTTCCTCCACATTTTCAATCCTTTGAAACCCAATATTGATTTGTAATATATAGTATAAAATCGTTCCAATCTAAATGCAACGATTTCTTTTTTCGTTTCATATAGAATGCAACGATTTATATAATCATCAAATATAATTCCGCCGATCAACAGCTAACGTAATTGTATAATTGTGAAATAATAAATATTATGCGTAAATAGTACAGTTATAAATCATTTCATTTTAACTTTTATTTCTATATTGCTCTGCTCAAAACAATTTTTTTCCACAAAATCAATCTGTCCACCACCCAAAGGGGAACTATAATCATGACAAAGATTAAAAACACGAAGAAAGGCATGGCTAAGAAAACCTTAAGTATGTCTCTCGTCGTTGCAATGCTGGCAACCTCTAATGTGCCGGTTTGGGCTGCTGAGTTCAGTGATGGTACTGACGCTTCCGTAGCTACTGAAGCAGATGCGTTCGCTGCAGAAGCTCCTGTTGTTGACGATACAGAAGACGCAGCTCCAGCATCTGTAATGGTAAATGAAGCTGATATTACTCTTAACTTATCTGCAGACAGCAAAAAAGTTGTTTGGGGAGGAGCATCTGTTATCAGTGGTACTGTAACTAAAACTGACGGATCAGAAGTAGAAGGTGGATGGCAGTATCGTTGGGTTGACGAAAAAGGTATTGCATATGCATCTTCTAACGGAAAAGTAGACGATGCAGCTGATATGAGTTTAAATACAACAGCTGACATGGCTGGAAAAACATTAACCCTTTATGTTTACGATGTAGACAGCAATCAGCAGACTCTTTATGATATTAACACAGGTATTTCTGTAGCTGTAGAAAAGAGATCTTTAAATTCTGTGACTGCTACATCTGCAACCACAACAAAAGCATACAACGGTTTTGCTCAGACTATTACTGAAGCTGACGGCGTTGCACTTACTGTTCTGGATTCTGAAAATGCAAATGTAGCTGCTGATGCTTATGAAACATCTGTAACTAATGCAACTAATAATAAAGAAGAATTCAAACTTACTGTAACAGCAAAAGAAGACTCTGCTTACACAGGCAGTGCTGAACGTGTAATCGGTAACGTTACAGCAAAAGCATATGCAAAAGGAGATATCCTTGCAACAGCAACAAAAGGACAGTCCTATCAGTATACAGGTAAGGCTATTAAGATTTCCAAAGATAACATTACATTAAAAGAATCTGCTTCCAGTAATAAAGGCGCTGATGGAAAATTAAGCGGTGCTGATTTATCTGCTGCAGTTACAACTGCTCAGGTTGAATATACAAAAGTAGGTGATTACCCCGTTGTTGTATATGTTGACAAAACAAAATTAAAGAATTTTACAGGTGCAGATGAATATTACACAACAAATGAGACTGTTAACGTTGCAAAACGTGACCTCTCTACAGCAGGAACAAAGATTACTGTTAACACTTTAAGTGGACAGATTCCAACAGATATTGCTGTAAGCAAATTAGCTGATTATCTGACATTTACAGGTGTAGAAGGCTCAGACCTTTCTGTAATTAAAAACTCCAGCAAAGAATATACACTTATTGTAAAAAATGCTGATGGTACAGACGCTAAACAGTTTAAAAACGGAAGTACATATACTGTTACAGTACGTGCAAAAGACGGTGGAAACTGCACAGGTGAGCAGACATTCACTGTTGTTGCTACTGCAGCTGCATTAAATGCTGTATCTGCAAAAACACAGTATACAACAGATTATACAGGCGATGAGATCAAACCTTCCAAGAGCGATTTAGGAGAACTGGTTATTCAGTATTTCAACGCACAGGGTAACCCCAAAACAGAAGATCTTGGAACAGACGGATACGAAATCACAGGATATACAAACAACGTAAATGCAACAACTGTATATGACGGAAATTACAATCCAGTAGCAAACGCTTACGTTAACATCAAGATTACAAGCGGAACATACAAAGATCAGACAGCATCTATTCCGTTCTTAATCAAACCACTGGTAGTTGAAGCTGATTATGTAACTGTACCGGATGATGTTTCTATTAATAAAGCACTTACAGAAGCAGGCGAATATAACTTCCTGTAACAGTTGTAGCAAAAGGCAAAAAAGTAGAAAAAACTCTCACAGACAGCGATTTCACAGTTAAATATGAATATGAAAACAAAGATATCGCTAATGGCTTGTTTAACAACATCATTACAGAAGTTACTGTTACAAACACAAACTATATTTTAAAAACAACAAACGGCAAAACAAGAACTGTTACAGCAAGCGGTAAGACAGAAATCGTACCTAAGAAATTAACAGACGCTATGGTTGTTGCAACACCTTCTACTTATACTTACACAGGTGGAAAGATCCAGCCTACTTATGCAGTGCTTGACGGTGCTATTGCTCTTTACAAGAAGGGTGAAGTTAACGATAAAGATGCTGAATATGAGGAAGTAAGCATCAGCAATGCTGTAAATGTTGGTACTGGAACAATCACTGTACAGGGATACAACTACTTCTATTCAGGAAAAGCAACTGGAACATTTACAATCACAGCTGCAAACACAGCAGATGTAAAAGTATCCATCGCTGATCAGGATTACACTGGAAAACAGGTAAGACCTCGTAAATTTACAGCAACATTAAACGGAAACGATGTATCCAACCAGTTTGAAATCGTTTCTTATGGCGAAAACGTTGAAGCCGGAGTCGGAACAGTTGTTCTGAAACCATTAGATGGAAACAAGAACTTCACAGGTTCTAACATCACAGCAAGCTTCAATATCGTAAAAGAAAAAGTAGAAGCTACTCTTAACGTTTATGACAGCAAAGGATTTGACGTAACAGACGCTTATACAGCAGATGTAGATAAAGATGCTGATGGAAATGTAAACGGCGTAGTTCATAACAGCCAGACTGCATTCACATTTGATGGAAATGAGCATACTTTTGCAAAAGCATTATTAAGCAATATCAGAAAAGTTACTGATGATGGCGTAAAGACAACTGCAAAAGAAAGTGATTTCGAGATTAAATACGCTGATAATATCACAGGTAAGAAAGTAACTGCAGGAAAAGAAAACATTGGTTATATCTATGCAGTAGCTAAAGAAGGAACAGGATTTGCAGGAACCAAGACAATTGTTACTTCTGACGGAACAATTATCAATGGTGTTGTTGCTTATATCCCGTTTACAATCAAATCTGTTGAATTTGTTGCTAAGAATGTAAGTGTTAAAAATGCTACATACGCAGCTGGTCTTCCGGTTAAACCTGAAGTACTGATTCAGATTGGCGGAAGCACATTAGTTGAAGGCAAAGATTATACACTTAGATTAATCGACAAAGATGGCAATACTGTAACTCCTATCGATGTAACAGTTGGAGACATCTACGGCGTAGAAATCAAAGGTATCAACGGATACACAGAGTCTGGTGTTGCAACATTCGATACAGACGATGTTGACAGTACAGCTTATTCCAGAGCAAACTTAACATGGGGCGTTGATAAGAAGAACATCAACGATTGTACTGTAACTGTAAAAGATGGCGTTACAACTGTATTAAATGGATATCTCCCAGTTCCGGCTACAGAATATACTTCTGAAAAGAACACTGACGGAACATATACAGTAAAAGCAAACAGCACATCCAAAAACTACACAGGATCCAAGACAGTAGTTGCAGACGGAAAAGCAGAAGATGAAAAACCGGATGCTCCGATGATCACTAAAGTAAATGTTACTGGAAACCAAGCAACAGTCATCCTTTCCGGTGATTCTGAAGGTGCTGCTGGTTACGATTATGTAATCTCTACAGATCGTGACTGCATCACAAATAAAGATTATACTTCTGTAAACAAGAATCAGGTTAGTACATCTACTACATTTAAGTATGTACAGCAGGAAACATATTATGCATACTGCCATGCTTGGAAACGTGATGAAAACGGTAAGAAAGTATTCAGCGACTGGTCAAATGCATATCCATTCGTTGTATCTGCAATCACACCGGATGCTCCGATCATCACAAGCGTAAATGTAAGCGGAACAACTGTAAAAGTAACATATAAAGCAGCTGCTAATGCAACAGGATACGACGTAGTACTTGGAACATCCTCCAAGAAAGAAAACGGCGAGACTCGTCCATACCACTATGGCGATCACAAGATCCTGAACCTCAAAGAAGGTACAGTAACAGCTACATTTAAGAATGTACCAAAAGGAAGCTGGACAGTAGGAATGCATGCATTCAACAGAACTTCCGAAAACGGCAGGAAAGTATTCAGCCCATGGTCCAATCTTAAAAAGATCACTGTAAAATAATCCATTTGGGTAATTTTATATAAGATTCCAACAGGCAAGACGGGGCATAATTCATGATTATGCCCCATTCTTGCAATGCAAAAGAAATATGTTTTCCAGATAATGAAGGAGAAAAAGAATATGGGATTAAAAGAACGTAGAAAAAAAATTATGGCTTTAATGCTCGCTGCCTGCGTAGCAGGAACCAGCGTTGTACCTGTAGCAGCTTCTGACGTCAGCGTATTCTCTGATGGAACTGATACCTCACCAGAAGCTTTTGATTCTGCTGATGTTGATAGTGCTAATGTAGCAGCTCAAAAAACTATATATATTAATTTCTATGATGAAGAGGCAAATACACAGGTTAAAGAAGAACCGATGCAAGTTCCTGCAGATGCCACATCTGTAAACGCAAGTTCTCTTACAGCACCAGAAGGTTATGAATTGGTATTATCTGGCGATCTTGCAATCAATGATGGTTATGTATACGCTGCTGTTCGCAAAGTAGCTACTACTAAAACTGTAAAAATCAACTACTATTCTGAAGAAGAAGAAAAACAGATTGCAGAAGTGGAGCTCACTGTTGATAAAGATGCTACATCTGTAAATACCAGCAAACTTACAGCACCAGAAGGCTATGAATTGGTATTAGCTGGTGATCTTGCAATCAATGATGGTTATGTATACGCTGCTGTTCGTAAAGCAGTTACAACAAAAGGAATTACTGTTGTATATCAGGATAGAAAAGGAAATGTCATCAAGACAGCTCCTATGACTGTTGATAAAGATGCTACTTATATTAACACTGGCAAATTAACAGCACCAGATGGATATACAATTGGCATCGTTGGTGACATTAAAATTTCCCAAAATAACAAAGTTTATATTACTGTAGACCAGAATAAAAAATCTGTAACTGTTATTTTTAAAGAATCTGGTAAAGTTGTCAGCAGTAAGAAACTTTCTGTAGTAGCTACTGCCAAATATGTTAATATGAGCAGAATCACAGCACCAGACAGATATCAGATTGTAACAACTGGTTCCAAATTAAAAATTTCCAAAAATAATACAGTAACTGTTGAGGTTAAAAAATTAGGAAAAACAATTAAAGTTATTTATAGATTAGCAAAAACAAACAAAATTGTTGCTACTGGAGAAATCGTTGTCGATAAAAAAGCTACATCTATTAAAGCCAGTGAAGTTCCGGTACCAGCAGGATACAAAATGGTAACAACAGGTTCCTGCTCTGTCAAAACTAAAAAAATCGAAATCTATGTAAAGAAATAATTTATTAAGAGTCACACATATCGATAACTTTCAGGTATTGTTAATAAACAATTTATTTACATACTCACAGATTCCTAAAAAGAAAGGGTCTGTGAAATAAGTCCCTAAAAGAAATAGAACCATTCGTTCATGCGAATGGTTCTATTTTTGTGGTAAAATTAACTTGCGATGAAAACTTTATACAATAATTATTGTAATTCAAAACAAGGATATTTACTGTTGCTGATTTCTCAGTTTGTCACTAATTAGATTTACCAGCTCCATTAACTCCACCCAGAACGATATATTTTTTCTTTTAAAATAAATTCCTCGCAATTACTTGTTTTTGCCTTTTTTGAAGTAAAAAATCACCTACCATCTGATAAAATTCCCTCTGCTCTTCTGAATCAGCTTCTAATGTAAGTTGCAATGTATCTTCAGGTTCCAGACACTTTATTTCTTCATATATTTTTTCATATTTTTTTACATCACACATATTAATCCCACCTATATTTAAATATTATGTATCTAATTTCCAAATAAAAAAGGCTAAATTTTTCATAAAGCCAATTTTCTTTAAAAAGAGAAACAACTGCAATCAAAATATTTTTTCTCTTTTTTGATTGATCAAGATGTTTGATAGCAGACACTGCAATTTTTCTATCTTGCTGATTTTCCGGGATGTCATTGTCCATCTTATTGTAATAATCTTTCCGCCTCTTCCATCTGGCAAGTCTTTCATAAGAATGCTATAATATCTCTAAAGCAAAAAATCTGAAAGGCGGTAACTGATATGGCAATGTTTTTAAATACTCCTCTTCCGTACAAAAGATATAAGAAGATTTCAGAAACAACATATTTTGTAGATAAATCCCTTATTCTGAATGACATATTTGGATGCATGGAAGAAGAAACACAGTATATCTGCATTACAAGACCGCGCAGATTCGGAAAAACGATCATGGCAAATATGCTGGGAGCCTTCTTTGGAAAGGCCTGGGATGCTTCGCAGATATTTGATCATTTAAAAATTGCAGATTCACCTGAATACCATCAGTATTTAAATCAGTATGATATCATTTATATCGATTTCAGCAGACTTCCGGAAACTGCACCTCTTACAGACAATATATTAACCGGATCATTACAGGTTTGAAGAACGATCTGGCGGAAGCATATCCGGAATATCAGACAGACTCCATATATGCGCTCTGGGATATACTTTCCCAAATTTCAGAGCAGACAGACCAACAGTTTGTTTCATCATGGATGAATGGGATGCTGTATTTCATCTTCCATTTATTACTGAAAAGGAAAAAGCAGAGTATATACTTTTTCTCAAAACTCTGCTGAAAGATCAGGACTATACAGCACTGGCATATATTACCGGTATCCTGCCGATTTCCAAATATTCCAGTGGCTCTGAACTGAACATGTTTATGGAATTTAAAATGACTTCAATGGAAGCTTTCAGCGAATATTTTGGCTTTACAGACGAAGAGGTGGATGTTCTGTATGAAAAGTACACACATTTATGCAAAAAACTTCAGGTACCACGCAACGGTCTGCAGAACTGGTATGATGGATATTTCACTGCTTCAGGAAAACGCCTGTATAACCCAAGATCCGTAGTGATGGCACTGCGTTTTAACCAGTTATCCAATTACTGGACCAGTTCCGGACCTTATGATGAGATTTTTTACTATATCCGCAATGACATTGACCATATAAAAAATGACCTGGCATTGATGATTACCGGAGAAGGCGTTGATGCCAAAATAGATGAATTTGCTGCATCGGCAATGGAATTAAAAAGCCGGGATCAGATCTATTCAGCTATGGTTGTATATGGGCTGCTTACTTATTCTGGCGGAAAAGTTTTTATTCCTAACAGAGAATTGATGTTCAAATATGAAGAACTTCTGCAGAATGAGGAAAGTCTTGGATATGTATACCAGCTGGCTAAGATTTCAGACCAGATGCTCAAGGCTACTTTATCCCGTGACACGCAGAAAATGTCCGAGATCCTGCAGTATGCACATAATACAGAATCCCCGATTCTCTCATATAATAATGAAGTAGAACTCTCTGCTATTGTCAATCTGGTATATCTTTCTGCAAGAAATAAGTATCGTATTGAACGTGAAGATAAAGCAGGAAAAGGATTTGTTGATTTTATTTTTTACCCATGGAATCTTACGGACACCTGTATTATCCTCGAATTAAAAGTAGACCACTCTCCCGAAGATGCCCTGCTACAGATCAGAGAAAAAGATTATCTGCTGCGTTTTCAGGGAAAATCAGGAGAAACCCGCAAATATACGGGCGAAGTCCTGGGTGTCGGAATCAGCTATGATAAAGAAACCAAGGAACATTTCTGTAAAGTTGAAGTATTGTCAAAATAATGATCCTGCTCGATCAAGCGGCTGATGATCATCATATAAGGGGCTGTCCTGAAAACGTAGTTCAGCGACAGCCTATAAATAAGCACTTTAAGTAAGCTCGCCTTTTGGCGGGCTTATTTCCTTCGTGCGCCGCCAGGAGCACAAAAGAAGGCTCCGATCACTGAGGCCGAAGTCTTTTTTGACTAAGGCGTAGTTAACTGGAGCCATTCTTTTTAGAATCTACTAATATTTTTTACATAACCAGAGGCTTCTTCCTGTGATAAGGAAAATTCTTCCATAATATTTCTGATTATATCCTCCTCACTAATGCTGAATTTTTTGCAGATTCCTATCGTTGCACGGATTCCCTCAAGTCGTCCCTCAAGCCGTCCCTCACGCTGACCCTCAAGCACCCCTTCGCGTCTTAATTCTTCCAACGCATTACACATATTCATCGGTCCTCCTTCCTGTTCTGATCTTAAAGCATGGTCAATAAGCTGTTTATCTAACTCAAAATATCAAGCCTTTTTGAAATAAGTTCCTCCATTTGCTCTTTTTGCTCTGCTGACAGGCAAGATTCTTCTATCTGTGTAAAAAGTTTTGCCTTTAATGAGCATACTTTTTTCATCATACGTTCCGCAGAATTTAATGGAATCCCACAGGATTCTGCCAGTATCCGAAATTCTTTCTTATGAATATTACGTTTTTTGCCATTTATTGTGAGTGCCAGCTGTTCTTTATCTTCTGGCATGATCACATTAACAGGAAGCATATCGTATGCTTTTGATAATTGGAAATTTCTGCTACCAGGCTCCGTTTCCTTTAGCGAAAAGTTTTTCAAATGCATATCTGAATTTCCCATAACGAAAGATCCAACAACACGCAAAAACAGCTCTGACAGGTCTAAGCCCGGTGTTGCAGAACATTTTTTTATGATTCTTCCGCATTGTTCATAAGAACCTTTATATTTATCCTGTGTCAGCCTGTAAGATAGCTGGCAGAAATCTTCCATGGCATATAGTTTGGTCTCTTTTTCTGATATTTCCCGGTCTATCCTTTTAGTAATATACGCGTATTCATCATTCATTTTTATAAGAGCATGGGGAACCGTCTGGATTCCCATAATTTCTGCGAGACGCATTGCCAGATCCTCAAATTCCGGCATATTGTCAAATTCTTCTGTTTGCGGCTTCAGGATATATCCTGTCGGATAGTCCACAATTGTAAGTCTTGCATTAAGATCTGTTGATAAATGCAGGGAAAGCTTTTTCTGAACTCCCGGCACAGTAAGTCCCTCATTTACTGTTTCAGTTGCCAGGATTTCCAGTTGCTCTTTCGTAATATCCAAGATTGGTAATTCATCTGTCTGAAAAAATCTCTTTACACACTTTTTATGCCAGCACCATTCTTTTTCCACATTCGTTGCACTATTTGTTATTGGCTTTCCACAACACAAGCATTTCATACCTTTTCTCTCCTGATACAAACATCGCCAATGCAGTCTCTGCAGGCAGATAACAGTAATCCAAACCGGTCTTTCTGGTTGATTTTCCAGTTTCGGCTGACCACCCCCAGAAGCCATCCTTCTGGAATCAGTCCGTCAAAAAAAGGAAACAATATAGTTGTTTCATAAGGCTTCTGACGTAATGGAAGTGTCAGGCTTACTGCCACTGCATCTTCTCTGTCAGATAATCCTGGTCATAAGTAAAATATACCCTTCTTCAGTTTCTGCAATAATTCCGGAAAATGATTTTGAATAACTGCGCGTCGCATTCTCGTTACTTCAGTGATGAGTTAGACGCGCAATTTTTTATAAAAATATCGTAACTATTCAGAGCCACCTCGATTCCTCTGTGCTTCCTCTCGTTGTGGCTTCTCGTCAAATAGATTTCCAGTCAAAAGTGTCGTTCATGCAAGCATGACTCACACTTTTTGCTGAAAATCTGCCTGGCTCTGAATAGTTACAAAATATCCAGAACAAATGTTTACTTAAAGAAGCACATATGGTATAATATAGACATGGAAAAAGAGATATTTAATATAAATAAAAATCAACTTTCATATGGTAGAGGATATGTATATTCTCTGCAGTATCATCTGGTCTGGTGTACGAAATACAGGAAGAAAGTATTAAAAGACGGGATTGACCTGGAATGCAAAAAGATGCTGCAGGATCTGGCAGAGGAGTATCAATTTCAGATCCTGGCAATGGAAGTCATGCCGGATCATATCCATATGCTTGTGGATTGCCGGCCGCAGTTTTATATTTCAGATATGATCAAGATCATGAAAGGGAATCTTGCACGTCAGATGTTCCTTGTACATCCGGAGCTGAAAAAAGAACTGTGGGGAGGACACTTGTGGAACCCGTCTTATTGTGCCGTGACCGTCAGTGACCGGAGCCGTGAGCAGGTATCTGCCTATATCGAAGGCCAGAAGGAAAAAGAAAAGAGAAAACTCTGAGTACAAGGGCCGGTTCAGAAACGTTTGTTTTTGTGGGAAAGGGGGAAGAAGATGCGGACAGTATCCAGTTATGGTGCGGAGATACGAAAACCGAATATCCCGCTCCGTCTGACAATGAAAACCTATCGTCAGGCAGTCAGTTACCTGACAGAGATCTATGTGCAGGTATGGGAAGAACTGCGGGAGATCCCGGAGACAAAAAAGCGTTTTAATGCTGCAGAGCATATGGTACACACGACGAAGAAAAATACTGCCCGGTTTGATTTTGACCTTTGTTTTCCGAAGATGCCGTCTTATCTCCGCAGGGCGGCGATCCAGCATGCACTTGGAAGTATATCTTCGTATGAGACCCGGCTGGAACAGTGGACGAAAACCGGAAAGCTGAACCGGAAGGCCGAGACTCAGCTGCGAAAACCATGCCATGCCGGTCTTTTACCGGGATGTGATGTACCGGGAAGGCGGAGAAGGAAAGGATGAGGCATATCTGAAGCTGTACGACGGACACGACTGGAAATGGTTCCGGGTATGTTTAAAACATACCGATATGGAATATCTTCGGAGAAACTGGAAGGGGAAGAAAGCGTCAGCCCCGACCCTGGAAAAGAGACAGCGCCGGTATTTTCTGCGTTTTTCCTATACAGAAGAAGTAACACTTACGAAAACAGCAGTAGAAGAACAGATCATCTGCAGTGTGGATCTGGGGATCAATACCGATGCGGTCTGTACCATCATGCGCTCAGACGGAACTGTCCTGGGAAGAAGATTCATAGATCATCCCAGTGAAAAAGACCGGATGTACCGCACACTGGGACGGATCCGCAGATTCCAGAGGGAACATGGCTCTGCGCAGACACAGAAGATGGCATATACGAAACGTCTGAACACAGAACTGGGTAAAAAGATTGCAGGTGCGATTGTAAGATATGCGGAAGAAAACCATGCAGATGTGATCGTGTTCGAGTATCTGGAGATGCAGGGGAAGATATCGGGAAAGAAAAAACAGAAACTGCACCTGTGGAGAAAAAGAGATATCCAGAAGTGTTGTGAACATCAGGCACACAGGAAAGGGATGCGGGTATCCAGGATCTGCGCATGGAATACCAGCAGACTGGCTTATGATGGTTCCGGGGCGGTAACACGTGACTGGGAAAATCACAGCCTCTGTACTTTCCAGACAGGAAAACGATATAATTGTGACCTGTCAGCATCCTATAATATAGGGGCGAGATATTTTATAAGGGAACTTTTAAAACCCCTTCCGGCAACGGAAAGGTCTTTACTGGAGGCAAAAGTCCCTCCTGTAAAGCGTAGAACCTCATGTGTTTATGCTGACTTAAGAGAACTTCATCTGCAAATGGAGATCTTAAAAGTAGCATAAACACAGGCAGATATACAGCGGATTACCTGTAATGTGGGAACCTGCCGTATCCGGCATGGAAAAAGCACATAACTGTGCAGACCTAAGTTACAGGCGTATCCGCCGATATTCAGTCTGACGCCTAAAGCGTCTGGAAGCATGTGACTTCAGTCATGTGAGGTTCACCACAATGTTTACAGTTGTATACCTTATCTGCGTCTCTTTCTTCTTATAATTCAGAGAACAATTATTAAGACG
>ENA-OQCN01001007-OQCN01001007.1-human-gut-metagenome-genome-assembly--contig:-NODE-1007-length-14589-cov-1.774582_pt1 | contig 14589 bp, 18 predicted proteins | sample MGYA00242497_ERZ504576 | MGnify/ENA primary metagenome ERZ504576 (study PRJEB26092, sample SAMD00036296) | human gut metagenome | host: Homo sapiens | study: EMG produced TPA metagenomics assembly of...
CTTCCTTCTGAAAAGGGACATTTCAGCCGTAAACAACAACAGGATCATTGGCGTCTGGGTTGCCAGGTGAAAGTAAAAGGTGACCTGGGCATCAAGATTGATGAATCTGTACTGGGTGTTAAGGAATGGGAATGCGAAGTAATCAGCAACAAGAACGTTGCCACTTTCATCAAAGAGTTTATTGTGGCTTTGCCGAAAGGTGAACACATGGACTTCGTTCCGGGTTCATACGCTCAGATTAAGATTCCTAAATTTGAAATGGACTACAACAAGGATATCGATAAAGACCTTATCGGTCCGGAGTATCTGCGCATGGGAAAATTCGGTCTGTTCGGCTTGAAATGTAAGAATACGGAAGAAACCATCCGTGCTTACTCTATGGCCAACTATCCTGCCGAGGGTGACCGTATCATGCTGACAGTGCGTATCGCTACTCCTCCGTTCAAACCGAAAGATCAGGTCCCGGCTTTATGGATGTGAATCCGGGTATCGCTTCATCTTACATTTTCACGCTGAAACCGGGTGACAAGGTAACGATGAGTGGTCCTTACGGAGACTTCCACCCGATCTTCGATTCTAAGAAGGAAATGATTTGGGTAGGTGGTGGTGCCGGTATGGCTCCGTTGCGTGCACAGATTATGCACATGACCAAGACACTGCACACTACCGACCGTGAACTTCACTATTTCTATGGTGCGCGTGCATTGAACGAAGTATTCTATCTGCAAGATTTCCAACAATTGGAAAAAGACTTCCCGAACTTCCACTTCCATCTGGCTTTGGACCGTCCGGATCCCGCAGCCGATGCAGCAGGCGTGAAGTATACCGCAGGTTTCGTTCACAATGTGATGTATGAAACTTATCTGAAGGATCATGAAGCTCCCGAAGATATTGAATACTACATGTGTGGCCCCGGCCCGATGTCTAATGCAGTCGTTAAGATGCTGGATAGTCTGGGTGTTGAGCTTCTTCTATCATGTACGACAACTTCGGAGGATAATATCAGGATCTCCTTTTATTAATAATGAAAATAAGCCCGGTAAAAGTGAACTTTTATCGGGCTTTTTCTTTACTTTTGTATAAAACGAAAATGAATATGATAGAGAACATACTAGCCAATTTGAAAATTGAGCGGCTGAACCCGATGCAAGAGGCGTCCATCAATGCTTGGAAAGAGGGAAAAGACCTAATATTATTGTCTCCTACGGGATCCGGCAAGACGTTAGCTTATCTGTTGCCTTTGGTGCAGAGTTTGAAGCCTGGTATAACAGGCGTACAGGCTATAGTGCTGGTTCCTTCCCGGGAACTGGCTTTACAAATAGACCAGGTATTTAAATCCATGAACACACCCTTCAAGGCTGTAAGTTGTTATGGAGGACGACCGGCCATGGAAGAGCACCGTACCATCAAAGGGGTGCAGCCATCAGTCATCATCGGTACTCCGGGCCGTATGAATGATCATCTTTCCAAACAGAATTTTGATGCAGACACGGTTTCCATTTTGATAATAGATGAATTTGATAAATGTCTGGAATTCGGTTTTCAGGAAGAGATGGCGACTGTCATAGGACAGTTACCCGGTCTGCAACGCCGTTTTCTGTTGTCGGCCACCGATGCGGAAGAGATTCCGCAGTTTACGGGGCTGAACAAGACCATTAAATTGAATTTTTTAAATCCGGAAGAGCAGCTTACCCACCGTCTGCACTTATATAAGGTACTGTCTCCGGAAAAAGACAAACTTGAAACCTTATATAATTGCTTTGTACCTTGGGAAGCCAATCGACATTGGTTTTCTGTAATCACCGTGAAAGTGTGGAACGGGTAGGGAAGTATCTTCAATCCCAGAAGTTTCAATGTGGCATTTTTCATGGCGGCATGGAACAGGATGACCGCGAACGCTCCCTATATAAATTCCGCAACGGAAGTTGCCATGTGCTTATTTCTACCGATCTGGCCGCTCGCGGACTGGATATCCCCGAAATAGAGAATGTAGTACATTATCATCTGCCTGCCAATGAAGACGGATACATTCACCGCAACGGACGTACCGCCCGCTGGGAAGCCGAAGGTAATTCTTATGTTATCCTTCATGCCGAAGAAACAGTGCCCGCATATATAACCGATGAGCCGGAGGAGTTCATTTTACCCGAAGTCACCCCCAAACCTTCTTTACCCGAATATGTGACATTATATATAGGAAAAGGCAAGAAAGATAAAATCAATAAGATAGATATTGTGGGATTTCTCTTTAAAAAAGGAAACCTTAATAAAGACGAAATAGGACGGATTGATGTAAAAGACCACTATTCTTTTGCAGCCGTATCTCGCAAAAAGATAAAACAAACTTTGAATTTAATACGAAATGAGAAGATAAAGGGCATAAAAACACTTATTGAAGAAGCTAAATAATGACAATTTGTCAATTCTCGAAATAAAATGATTAAAGAATAATTCAAAAAGATATTTTTTTTATGCTTTAGATCATTGTTTACTAGGGATGTAGTTACAAAATGAAAGCATAAAAAATCAGATTTAACTAATTTGAAAGAAAATTATGCGGAAATTCGTAAATTTATTAGCGATTTTTTTGGAAAACTGAAAATAATGTGTAATTTCGCCCAATGTAAGATATAAACAAATTGTATAACCAAAACAAACGTCAAATGAAAAAGCATAATTTCAATGCGGGACCATCTATCTTGCCTCGCGAGGTAATTGAGAAGACAGCACAAGCCGTTCTTGATTTTAATGGGTCAGGCCTTTCCATCATGGAAATCAGTCACCGTGCTAAAGATTTTCAGCCTGTAGTAGACGAAGCCGTTGCTTTGTTTAAGGAACTGTTGAACATCCCGGAAGGGTACTCGGTACTATTCTTGGGGGGTGGAGCCAGCTTGGAATTCTGTATGATACCTTTCAACTTCCTCGAAAAAAAAGCTGCTTACCTGAACACAGGCGTATGGGCTAAGAAAGCGATGAAAGAAGCCAAGGCTTTCGGCGAGGTAGTAGAAGTGGCATCTTCCGCTGAAGCGACCTATACCTATATTCCCAAAGATTATACGGTTCCCGCCGATGCAGATTATTTCCACGTCACAACGAATAACACAATCTATGGAACAGAACTTCATGAAGATCTGGATTCTCCGGTTCCTATGATTGCTGATATGTCATCTGATATTTTCTCTCGTCCTATCGACGTTTCTAAATATATTTGTATCTATGGCGGTGCGCAGAAGAATTTGGCTCCGGCCGGTGTCACTTTTGTTATTGTAAAGAACGATGCTGTGGGCAAGGTATCACGCTATATTCCTACTATGCTGAATTATCAGACTCACATTGACGGCGGCTCTATGTTCAACACACCTCCTGTACTTCCTATTTATGCCGCTTTGCAGACTTTACGCTGGATAAAAGCCAACGGTGGTGTAGCAGAAATGCAGAAACGTGCTAAAGAGAAGGCAGACATGCTGTATGCTGAAATAGACCGTAACAAAATGTTCCGTGGCACAGTAACGGATAAAGCCGACCGCTCTTATATGAACATTTGCTTTGTAATGAATGACGAATACAAAGACCTGGAAGCCGATTTCTTGAAATTTGCCACAGAAAAAGGTATGGTGGGTATTAAGGGACACCGTTCTGTAGGCGGTTTCCGTGCATCTTGCTACAACGCTATGCCGAAGGAAAGCGTTCAGGCTTTGATTGACTGCATGCAGGAATTTGAGAAACTTCATTAATAATTATGTTCACCACAGATTATACGAATTGCACAGATAGGAACAATAAATGGAATCTGTGATAATCCGTGATAATCTGTGGTGAACCTTTTTAATACAATAAGACCATGAAAGTATTAGTAGCAACAGACAAGCCGTTTGCAAAAGTTGCAGTAGACGGTATCCGTAAAGAAATAGAAGCAGCAGGTTATGAACTGGTATTGCTGGAAAAATATGGTGAAAAAGCTAAACTACTGGAAGCTGTAAAGGACGTTAACGCAATCATTATCCGCAGTGATATTATTGATGCCGAAGTATTGGATGCGGCAAAAGAACTGAAAATCGTAGTACGTGCAGGAGCAGGTTATGATAACGTGGATTTGGCGGCTGCTACGGCACACAATGTATGTGTTATGAATACTCCGGGACAGAACTCCAATGCAGTACCGAACTGGCTTTTGGCATGATGGTGATGGCTGTCCGCAATTTCTATAACGGGACTTCGGGTACTGAACTGATGGGCAAGAAGTTAGGTATCCATGCATACGGTAATGTAGGTCGCAATGTGGCTCGTATTGCTAAAGGTTTTGGCATGGATATTTATGCTTTTGACGCTTTCTGCCCGAAAGAAGTAATTGAAAAAGATGGTGTGAAAGCTGTTTCTTCTGCTGAGGAACTGTATGCTGCTTGTAATATAGTGTCCCTGCATATTCCTGCTACGGCTGAAACTAAAAATTCCATCAACTATGAATTGGTCAACAAGATGCCTAAAGGAGGAGTATTGGTAAATACTGCCCGTAAGGAAGTGATCAATGAAGCGGAATTAATCAGACTGATGGAAGAACGCACCGACTTAAAGTATGTTACTGATATCATGCCAGTTGCCCATGCAGAGTTCTCGGAAAAATTTGCCGGCCGTTATTTCGCTACACCGAAAAAGATGGGGGCCCAGACGGCTGAAGCAAATATCAACGCAGGTATCGCTGCTGCCAGACAAATAGTAGGCTTCCTGAAAGATGGTTGTGAAAAATTCAGAGTAAATAAATAAGTAATCCAATAACCGCAGGGGCGGATTGAATCCGACCGGATGCATATAGCTTATGTTTTCGGGCGAATGCAATTCGCTCCTGCAAGTAAAATCTAATACCTTTATTTTTATGGCAATAATAAAACCCTTCAAAGGCATCCGCCCTCCGAAAGAATTGGTAGAACAAGTAGCTTCACGCCCATACGACGTACTGAATTCTGAAGAAGCACGTGAGGAAGCGAAAGGTAATGAAAAGTCACTTTATCATATTATTAAACCGGAAATTGATTTCCCTGCCGGAACAGACGAACACGATCCTAAAGTATATGAGAAGGCTGCCGAAAATTTCCAGATGTTTCAGGACAAGGGCTGGTTGGTGCAAGATGAAAAAGAAAATTATTATGTATATGCACAAACCATGAATGGCAAGACCCAATATGGACTGGTGGTAGGAGCGTATGTTCCCGATTATATGAACGGGGTCATCAAAAAACATGAACTGACCCGTCGTGACAAGGAAGAAGACCGCATGAAACATGTCCGCGTAAATAATGCCAATATAGAACCGGTATTCTTTGCTTACCCGGATAATGCGGAATTGGATGCTATCGTTAAGAAATATACTTCACAACGGCCGGAATATGATTTTATCGCTCCGGGTGACGGCTTCGGACATTCATTTTGGGTGATCGACAAAGAAGAAGATATAAAAGCTATCACAAAAGCTTTCGAAGCCATGCCGGCTCTTTATATTGCCGATGGTCATCATCGCTCGGCTGCCGCAGCCCTGGTAGGCGCCGAAAAAGCGCAGCAAAATGCAAACCATCAGGGAAATGAGGAGTACAATTACTTTATGGCTGTATGTTTCCCGGCCAACCAGCTGACTATTATTGATTACAACCGTGTTGTAAAAGACTTGAACGGGCTGTCTCCGGAACAATTCCTGACCGCTGTCAGCAAGAATTTTGTGGTAGAAGAGAAAGGAACTGAGGTCTATAGACCACAGGCTCTTCACAATTTCTCTCTCTATCTGGACGGTAAATGGTACAGCTTGACAGCAAAACCGGGCACATACGATGACAATGATCCTATCGGAGTATTGGACGTGACTATTTCTTCAACTTGATATTGGATGAAATATTGGGAATCAAGGATCTTCGTTCCGACAAACGGATTGACTTTGTAGGTGGTATCCGTGGCCTGGAGGAATTAAAGAAGCGTGTGGACAGCGGTGAAATGAAAGTGGCTTTGGCCCTTTACCCTGTTTCTATGAAACAATTAATGGATATTGCCGATACCGGCAATATCATGCCGCCCAAAACAACTTGGTTTGAACCGAAACTTCGTTCGGGATTGGTTATTCATAAACTGAGCTGATCCATAGTGGAACACGGACAGAAAGAACAAACCTGCATTTCCTTTTCTGTCCGTGTCCGTTCAATCATTTCATATAATTTTTCAGCTGCTACAGGTGATATAAATTCTTTTATATTTGTTGATTAGGTATAATTAAAATAAATAGATGTCAGAGTGAAAGAATAAAGCATTTTTCCTTTGTTTATTGCTGACAAATATCTAATTTCGCGCCGATTTTAAAGCGTGTAATAAAAACGATGACTAACAACAAGACTAAAGGATTTCTCCTTGGGGCAATCGCAGCAGCCAGCTACGGCATGAACCACTGTTCACCCTTCCTCTTTATAGTGCAGGAATGAGCGTAGACTCGGTATTATTTTATCGCTATGCACTGGCTATAGTTGTACTAGGTATCATGATGAAGATGCAAAAGCAATCTTTTGCCATTAAGAAAGCGGATGTGCTGCCACTTTGCATCATGGGACTGCTGTTCTCTTTCTCTTCCCTGTTTCTCTTTATGAGTTATAACTACATGGATGCCGGTATCGCATCCACCATACTGTTTGTCTACCCGGTACTGGTAGCTATTATTATGGCTGTAGTATTTAAGGAAAAAGTATCGCCGGTCACTATGTTTTCCATAGCGCTGGCCTTTGTGGGAATTTCCTTGCTCTGTAAAGTCCGGGAGGACAGACACTCAGCCTGGTCGGGATTACTTTTGTCTTTTTATCATCCTTGTCTTATGCTATCTATATAGTTGGTGTAAACCGTTCTTCCCTGAAGGATATGCCTATAGCCAAGCTTACTTTCTATGTCCTGCTTTTCGGTCTGTCTGTTTATGTGGTGCGATTGAAGTTCTGTACGGGATTGCAGCTTATCCCTACACCCTTGTTATGGGTAAACGCAATTTCACTGGCTGTTTTTCCTACTGTTATTTCGTTGGTGACTATGACAAAGGCCATACACTACATTGGTTCCACCCCCACTGCTATTCTGGGTGCTTTGGAGCCTGTTACAGCTTTATTCTTCGGAGTACTGATTTTTGGAGAGCAGCTGACACCGCGCATTATTCTGGGCATTTTGATGGTGATTACTGCCGTAACTCTGATTATAGGAGGAAAAACATTGCTGAAAAAAAGCAAGATTCGGTTAAGGCATACTGGCAGATAAAGTCGGATTTTGTATCTTTGCCCTTGCAATTATAAATTTCCACTATGAAAAAACAACTGATGCAATGGGCAGGAGTGGGAATGTGGATGGTATTGGGGCTGTCCGCATGTTCCCCTACAAAAACAGAAATCGGAAATCTGAATGTCATTCCGCAGCCCCAAGAAGTAAGGCAAGACATTCAAGCCCACCCTTTTGTTATTAATCCGCAAACCGGTATTGTTTATCCGGAAGGCAATGAAAAGTTGCAACGGACGGCAGAATTTTTAGCTTCCTATATTAAAGAGGCAACGGGAATTACTGTCCGGACAACAACTGAAGCCGCAAGGAAGAACTCCATCATTTTGGCGGTTGACGGTTCCATTACCAACAAAGAGGGGTATCAACTGGAGGTAACTTCTGAAAACATCCATTTGAATGGAGGAAGTGAGTCGGGAGTATTTTATGGAATACAAACGCTCTACAAGGCTTTGCCGTTGACCAAAAACAAACAGGTATCCGCTGCCATCCCGGTGGGAACTGTTAATGACTATCCTCGTTTCGGTTATCGTGGTTTCATGGTAGACGTGGGCCGCCATTATTTTCCGGTTTCTTATCTGAAACAAATCATTGATATGCTGGCACTGCACAATATCAATTATTTTCATTGGCATCTGACCGAAGACCAAGGCTGGAGAATTGAAATCAAGAAATATCCCAAACTTACGGAAATAGGTTCGATGCGTCCGCGTACATTGATTGACCGTGAAACCCAGACCTACGATGAAACTCCTCATAGCGGTTTTTATACACAGGAAGAAGCAAAAGAAATTGTCAAGTATGCCGCTGACCGTTTTATTACTGTAATCCCCGAAGTTGACCTTCCGGGACATATGATGGGAGCTTTGGTTTCCTATCCGGAATTAGGTTGTACGGGAGGTCCATACGAGATTCCTTGTAAATGGGGGGTATTCCCTGATGTGCTGTGTGGAGGAAACGACCGGACTTTACAGTTCGCCAAAGATGTATTGAATGAAATAATGGATATCTTTCCATCTCCTTATATCCATATTGGTGGAGATGAATGTCCGAAAGTACGTTGGGAAAAATGCCCTGTATGTCAAGCTAAAATTCGGGAACTGGGTTTGAAAGATACACCAAAACATAGCAAGGAGAACCAATTACAGACCTATTTCATGTCCGAGGTAGGCAAAGTTATCAATGACAGAGGGCGTAAAATGCTGGGCTGGGATGAGATGTTGGAGGGAGGATTGGCTCCAGGTGCCACAGTGATGTCATGGACCGGTGTCAAAGGTGGTATCGAAGCCGCCCGTCTGCACCATGATGCGATTATGACTCCTATTCAGTATCTTTATTTCAGCAATCCTACTTACAACCGGATAAAAGGGACTAAAAGCCTTGGACGTGTCTATACATTTGAACCTGTTTCTAATGAATTGGCAGAGGATGAACGAAAATATATCATCGGTACCCAAGGATGCATATGGACAGAATGGACGCGTGACAGTTTGAAGATGGAATGGCAAATTCTTCCCCGTATGGCTGCCTTGTCCGAGATTCAATGGACGGAACCGTCACATAAAAATTTCGACAGTTTCTTGAAACGTTTACCGGCTCTGCTGGCTATCTACCGGGATAGAGGTTATGATTTTCGCCAGGACATTTATGATGTGAACATTGATATTGTTCCGGTCCCGATGAAGGAAAAGCCCGGATTGCTTTTCAGACGTTTGATGACGCGGAAATACATTATACATTGGACGGCAGCGTTCCCGATGTGCAATCCCCATTGTATACCGACACTATACAAGTGGATAAAGATGTTATCATACAAGCCATTGCAGTTCGTCGCAGGGTGCCAGTCAGATAAATAAGGAGGAAATACATTTTAATGCAGCCACAATGAAACCGGTTACTTGAATACCATCCTCATAAATCATATACTTTTAAAGGAGGAAGTACCTTGATAGACGGATTATATGGGGATATGAATTATCGCTCAGGACGTGGATTGGTTTCTACGGGACAGATATGAATGTGACCCTTGATTTACTTGAGCCTAAGGAAGTATCTTCAGTTTTTGTAAACACAATGTTGAACACAGGCGATGCTATCTTTGGTACAACAGGTCTGAAGGTGGAAGTTTCTGAGGACGGGAAAAATTTCCGCAGGGTAGCCTCCGAAGATTTTCCCGTTGTGGAAAAAGGAACTAAAATGCAGAGCCGCAAAGACTCTGTCTCTTTTGACAAAGTAAAAGCCCGCTATATTAAAATCATAGCAGAAGTTACTCCGAAACTTCCCGCATGGCATTCCATGCCTGGCGAAAAAGCGTTTTTGTTTGTTGACGAAATAGGAGTGGAGTAAATCCGCCTTCGGAGCAATGGCTTTCTAAAGAACAAATACCAAACAAGAAACGGACATTCTGACAAAAACAGATGTCCGTTTCCTTATTCATAAGCCTTTCATGTATTTTCAAAAGCTGTTCAAGAAAAATGGCGATAGAGATTCACTCTGTCGCCATTTTGTGATGTGGAATGTCTAATTCCTTATGCTTTAGGAAGTGCTTCTTTTACAACCATAGTACGGTTTACATATTCTGCACCGTTCAATTGCTTGATAGCTTCTTTGGCTTCGTCGTCATTAGGCATTTCTACAAAAGCAAAGCCTTTAGAACGACGTGTTTCACGGTCAGTAATAAGTTTTACTGAAGCTACTGTTCCATACTCTTCCATTACACCTCTCAAATCACCTTCCCTAACATTATAGTTAAGGTTTCCAATATACAAATTCATAAAATAAAAATTGATAAATAAATAATTAAGTAAACTTTGAATTTAAAAATTTAGTTAGAAGAATAGAAACGGTTCAAGTGTGAGATGAATTGAGTCAATCGAAAAAACTATCTTTTTATATTCCGTTGTCAAAGGAACGATAAATAATTGGATTATCCACTATATTTCTCTTTTTATTTTGATATTTTTTTAGCCGGTGACTCTTTTTATACTTTTTAGGCTTAAAGCAGGAGCCTTATATCATTCATATTCACTAATTTTGTATCAACAGCTAACTTATAACTAAGATTTATATGATATTGAATGAAAGAGAAAGCCGCCATGAGCATGTGTTGCATGTGGCCCGACAAATGATGACGGCAGCGCGCACTGCTCCCAAAGGAAAAGGTGTTGACATTATTGAAATAGCCATGGTGACGGATGGTGATATCAATATTTTATCGGAAATGATGGTGAAAATGGTTGCGGAGCTGGAATGAAATTCTTTCTGCGCGATGCGGAAAATATTCTGAATGCGGAATGTGTCCTGTTAATAGGTACCCACGAACAGGCGCAAGGATTGAATTGTGGTCATTGTGGATATGCCACCTGCGTGTCTCGCAAAGAAGGAGTGCCGTGTGCTCTCAATAGTGTCGATGTGGCATTGCCATCGGATCAGCTTGTGCCACGGCAGCAGACAACAGGGTGGACACACGGGTCATGTTCTCGGCCGGACTAGCAGCGCAGCGTCTGAACTGGCTGGAAGGATGCACAGGTTTATGCCATCCTGTCAGTGCATCCTCTAAAAATCCTTCTTTGACCGGAAACCTAAAGAATAAATTTCTCTACTACCGCGGCTACACCATCTTCTTCGTTAGAAGGGTGATGTAGTCGGCGTTTTGACGGACTATTTCTTGAGCATTGGCCATTGCTACCCCCAATCCGGCATATTGTATCATAGAAAGATCGTTAAAACCATCACCAACGGCAATCATTTCTTCTTTTGTCATACCGATTTCTTTTAGCAATACGGCCAGTGATTGTGCTTTATCAATACCTTTAGGAACCAATTCCAAAAAATAAGGTTCGGAACGGAATACCCCCATACGGTCTTTCAAGTGTTCGTACATTTCTTTTTCAAGCACTGCAAGCCGCGTAGGTTCACCTACAATCAGACATTTGGCAATAGGAAATTTTATTGCCTCCAGAAAATGATCCACTTTCTTGGGAGTCATCACATTCAGAATAGCTTCTTTCAATACATATTCATCTTCCGGATATTCAGTCAATACATATTTTCCATCGTAAGTGACGATAGCAAAATGATTGTCGGTGGCACATTTATACAGGTAAGGCAATATATCCGGATCGAGCACATTCTCGTACATCATCTCACCGGTTTTCCAGTCTATGATCTCACCTCCGTTATACGAAAGTATATAACCTTCGTATTTCTGCAACTCTAAGATCTCGGCCAGTGGAGCCACACCGTATGTGGGACGCCCCGATGCCAAAACAATTTTTACTCCGCGCTCTTGCGCTTCGATAAGTGTACGACGTGTGTGTTCCGTTACCTCTTTCTTTTGATTGGTCAACGTTCCGTCTAGGTCTAAAACTAATAATTTATACTTCATATACTATTTAATGGAGTGCTTTTGCCAAATTCGCTGCAAATATAACGATTAAATTCATGGCTTTTTGCTACATTTGCTCAAAATAAACAAGAATCATGACAGAAATTTTATTAACCGTAATTATTATCCTGCTGATAATTAATATTGTAATCGCACTTACTAAAAACAATCGTCTGCAAACCGAACGTCTGGAAGGATTGCTACGCGAAGAAATGAAAGAAAACCGGGACGAGCTGGGAAGAAATATCCGCGAACTGCGTAATGAACTGAATCAAACCTTGAACTATTCTATCCGCAATATGCAGGATACTTTGCATAAAAACCTGCTGACCGGTAATGAAATGCAACGGGAAAAATTTGAAGCAATGGGCAAGCAACAGGAAGCTTGGTGAAAAGTACGGAAAAACGATTGGATGACATGCGGCAAATGGTAGAAGAAAAATTACAGAAAACATTGAATGAACGTATAGGACAATCCTTTGAAATAGTACGTTCGCAGCTGGAGAATGTACAGAAAGGATTGGGAGAGATGAAGAGTCTGGCACAGGATGTAGGAGGATTGAAAAAAGTTTTAAGCAATGTGAAGACACGGGGTACATTCGGAGAAGTACAATTAGGGGCTTTATTGGACCAGATGCTGAGTCCGGAACAATATGCGGCGAATGTCAAAACCAAGAAGAATGCAACGGAATTTGTGGAATTCGCCATTAAACTTCCGGGAAAGGAAAATAGTAATGATACTGTATATTTACCTGTGGATGCCAAATTTCCCAAAGATGTATATGAGCAATATCAGGATGCATACGAAGCCGGAGATGCCGCATTGATTGAAACTTCATCCCGCCAACTGGAAATCACAATCAAAAAAATGGCAAAGGACATTCACGATAAATATGTAGACCCACCTTTTACAACAGATTTTGCCATTATGTTTCTGCCATTCGAAAATATCTATGCAGAAGTGATCCGCCGGACTGCATTGGTGGAAATGTTGCAAAAAGACTGGAAGATAGTGGTTACAGGTCCTACCACCCTGGGAGCTATCCTGAATAGTTTGCAAATGGGATTCCGTACGCTGGCCATTCAAAAACGAACAAGCGAAGTATGGAATGTGTTAGGGGCAGTAAAGACGAATTCGGAAAGTTTGGAGGATTGCTGGAAAAGGTACAGAAAAATCTACAGAATGCAGGAGACCAGTTAGAGGAAGTTATGGGAAAACGTACTCGTGCCATAGAGCGTAAACTACGCCAGGTAGAAGCCCTTCCGGCAGAAGACAGCCAACGAATGTTGAGTTTGCCCGAACTGACAGATGATGAGGACGATGAATAAACAAGGAGGACTTAAAGATGAGCATGACGTGGGATTTTATTTTAAGATTGTTTGTGGCAGGCGCTTTGGGTACTGTTATTGGTCTGGATAGGGAATATCGTGCCAAAGAAGCCGGTTACCGTACCCATTTTCTAGTATCACTGGGAAGTGCTCTCATTATGATTGTGTCACAATATGGTTTTATGGAAGTAGTGAAGATGGAGGGAATAGACCTGGATCCGAGTCGTGTGGCCGCACAGGTTGTCAGCGGGTATCGGTTTTATTGGAGCGGGGTACTATTATTTTTCAGAAACAAATCGTGCGCGGGCTTACTACCGCTGCCGGAATTTGGGCTACTTCGGGCATCGGTCTGGCTATTGGAGCCGGTATGTACTGGCTGGGAATCTCAGCAACAATCCTTACGCTGATTGGTCTTGAGGCACTTAGCTATCTTTTTAAAAGTATAGGTATGAAAAGTTCCATGGTGGAGTTCTCTACAGACAATAAAGAAACACTGAACCGTATGGCCAAGAAATTCAATTCCAAGGAGTACAATATTGTTTCCTATCAATTGGACGAAAAGAGGTTGGGAGAAGTAACGACCTATTATGTTACAATGGTTATAAAATCCAAGAAATACAATGATGAAGGTATGTTACTGACATTATTACAGGATTTTAGCGATATTACCGTTCATAGGCTGGAGTAAGCTTTCCGGCTTGGTTCAAAAGCAGCAGGGGAGAGCGCTTATTGAAAGATTCTCTCCCCTGTGCTGTGATCATGCTTTTAACCGCATAACAAACGTACTTCCTTCTCCCAGCTTACTGTCTACTGTAAGCGTACCATTATGGGCCTCGACAAAATCCCGGGAAATAGACAGACCTAAGCCGCTTCCTTGTACTTTAGTTCCGGGAACCCGGAAATAATGGTCAAAGATGCTTTTATGATAACGTGGATCAATCCCTTTCCCGAAATCCCGTACAAACATCTCAATGAATCCATCATCTGTCTGACGTGCCCCTATTACTACACGACCGTTTTCCGGTGAATACCGGATGGCATTGGAAAGAAGGTTGGTCAGCACCCAAGCTATCTTCTCACTGTCGACAAACAGTTTACCTATTTTGTCTTCAGGGTATTCCACTTCTATTTGAATATTAAATTTTTCAGCTTGTACACGATTGGCCTTTATTGCATATTCTATCAACTCTATAGGTTTGGTTATCTTAGGCTTCAACTGTAGTTTTCCTGATTCTACCTGGGTCATATTCAGCAACTCGCCGGTGATATTAAGCAGCCGTTCGCTATTTTCTTTGATACTGTTTGCCAAATCTTCCTGTTCTTCATTTAAAGCTCCGATACGCTGGTCTTCTAATAATTGCAGACTCATCATAATAGCCGAGATAGGAGTCTTCAATTCATGTGAGATTGTAGAGATAAATGTGGTTTTGGCCGAATCCAGTTCCTTAAATTCGGTTATATTCTTCAACATAATGACATATCCTTTTTTTTCCATAGTAACCCCATCTTTCCCCGGTTGGGAAATACTCATGTATTTTACTTGGAAAAAACTCTCTTTATTGTCCGCATAAATCTTCAGAGGTTCTTTCTTT
>ENA-OQCN01001008-OQCN01001008.1-human-gut-metagenome-genome-assembly--contig:-NODE-1008-length-14585-cov-2.905865_pt1 | contig 14585 bp, 15 predicted proteins | sample MGYA00242497_ERZ504576 | MGnify/ENA primary metagenome ERZ504576 (study PRJEB26092, sample SAMD00036296) | human gut metagenome | host: Homo sapiens | study: EMG produced TPA metagenomics assembly of...
TCAAAAATATGACTTTGTTTTAATTTCAAAAGTGAAAACAATCAAAATGTATTGCATATTGTTATTTTTTTCTTTATTTGCAATAATTTAAAAAAATTCAAAAAAAGTGTTGACAAATACAATTTAATGCTGTATAATACTAAATGTTCTCTTGTGAGGACACAATTAAACAGTTGGTGTTGATGACGCTGAGGGTCCACCTGTTCCCATACCGAACACAGAAGTTAAGCTCAGTGGTGCCGAAAATACTTGGCTGGTGACGGCCCGGAAAGATAGGGAGATGCCAACATAACAAAATCCATCTGATTTAGGTGGATTTTTCTTTTGCAAAATTTTAGGTAAATTTGGGTTTAGCTGTTCTTTATCAAAAGTTGGGGTAAATTATGATTTAGCAAATTGCTTTGCCAATTAATTATAAAAGTTTTGTCGACCGACACTTCGCTAAAACATAATTTACTAAAATTACTCAACTTTCAAAAAACCGCAGTAACAAAATAAACTCCGTCCCATATTATAAAAAATTTTAAAAAATGTATTGACAAATACAATTTAATGCTGTATAATATTAACTGTTCTCTTGTGAGAACACAATTAAACAGTTGGTGTTGATGACGCTGAGGGTCCACCTGTTCCCATACCGAACACAGAAGTTAAGCTCAGTGGTGCCGAAAATACTTGGCTGGTGACGGCCCGGAAAGATAGGGAAATGCCAACATAATTAAATCCATCTGATTCAGATGGATTTTTCTTTTGTCGATTTTTAATTTTAAAAACAAAACAGCCCTGTCATAGTTTAAATTATGACAGGGCTTTACTTAACTGTAATTCAATTTTGAATTATGCTTTCTTCTGCGTTCTCTGCTGTTCTGAAAACTTTTCTCTTGTTTTCTTTACAATATCAAGCTGTGAAGAAAGTGTTTCTTCTGTTGTCTTTAAAATGCTGTCAGAGTAAACATTTGTAGCTGTGCGGATTTCCTTTGATTTTGCCTTTGCATCGTCAACAATTTCCTTAGCCTTAACCTTTGCCTCACGAACAAGCTCGTTCTGATTGAGGATTGTCTTTTTGCGCTCTTCGGCATTGCGAATAATGTTTTCTGCCTCTTTCTTAGCCTCTGTAAGAATTGCTTTTCTGTCGGCAACTACATTCTTTGCCTGGCTGATTTCTGACGGCATTGCGTCCTGAATCTGCTCAATAATGTTGTACATCTCATCGCTGTCAACCATTACCTTGCCGCCTGAAAAAGGTACAGACTTAGCCGAGCCGAGTATATCCTGAAGCTCTAAAATTAAATCATCAATTTTCATAATTTATTATCTCCTTTATTTAAGGTTTACTTTTCTTTGTTTACTTTTCTTTTTTATAAAGTCTTTCAACAATTCTGTCATGAATCATCTCGGGAACAAAATTGCTTATATCACCGCCGAGAGAAGCTACCGTACGCACCATACTTGAACTTAAATACATTGACTCCGACTCCGCTGTCAGAAATATTGTTTCAAGCTGCGGATTAAGCCTTTTATTGGTGAGTGCCTGCTGAAATTCATATTCAAAGTCAGACACAGCTCTTAATCCTTTTACTATTGCGTCAACCTTGCGCTCTTTGCAATATTGAGCAAGCAAGCCGCTGTAGCTTACTATTTCAACATTCTCGATACCTGCGGTTGATTCCTTTAAAAACTGTATTCTCTCCTCCGCAGAAAAGCTCGGAGTCTTTTTTTCGTTGGTAAACACACCGACTATAACCTTGTCAAACATATTTGCGGCACGCTTGATAATGTCGATATGTCCCAGCGTAACCGGATCAAAACTGCCCGGACAAATAACTGTTTTTTCCATTACAAAAAATCCTTATGTCTGAATGTGCTTATTTTTATTTTACCATAGCGATATTCTCTGTCAAGTACAAAATCGCCGTAATTTGCAGAAATTTGTTCGTCAAAGGGATTTTCTGCAATAATTATGCCTGTTTCACGCATATTCTCCGCCACAATAGGAAGTGCGTCCTGCAAAATTCCTTTTTTGTACGGCGGGTCTAAAAACGCTATGTCAAACTCGGTTGAGTTCATAGAAAGAAAGCTGCGGTAATCCATTGCAAACAGCTTTGCCTCTTTGTCAAATTTAACCGCAGAAACATTTTTTCGCACTACATCAAGCGATTTTTTTGATGCGTCAACAAAATACGCCGAGCTTGCGCCTCTGCTTATTGCCTCAATACCCATCTGTCCCGAGCCTGCAAAAAGGTCGAGAAATGTATGCCCCATAATTTCAAACTGTATAATTGAAAATACGGCCTCTTTTATTCTTTCGGTGGTAGGTCTTACATCTTCTCCCTCAAGGGTTTCAAGTCGCCTGCCTTTTGCCGTTCCTGTTATTACCCTCATAACATCTTCCTTTTTTCCGTATAAAGCATAAAAGCACTTATTACGAATGTATTTTCTTCAATATTACATAATTATAACATATTATTACAAAAATTACAACATTTTTATTAATTCAATTTTCTGTCGTTTTTTCATTTGAATGAAAGTATCTGTACACTGCTATTGCCGCATTTTTTGTCATTTGCGGACATCCCTCAAGCTCTTCAAGATCTGCCTTTGAAATATTGTCAATCGTCCTGAAATACTTAAGCATTGCCCTTGCTCTCTTCTCCCCTATGCCGTCAATATCGGTAAGCGAGCTTTTAAAAGTATTTTTACTTCGCCTGCTGTGGTGATAGCCGATTGCAAAGCGGTGCACTTCGTCCTGCATTTTGCTAAGGAAAGTAAACAGTGCCCTGCGTGAGCTGACAGAAATTTCTCCGCCGTCACCCGTAACCGCCCTTGTACGGTGTTTGTCATCTTTAACCAAGCCGAAAAGCGGCACATCAATATTCATTTCCCGCAAAACTTTTTTTACTACCGCAACCTGACCTTTACCGCCGTCAAGCAAAATCAGGTCGGGCAGTTTTCCGAAGCCCTCGTCTGCCTTTTCAGCTTTATAGTATTCGTCAAATCGTCTGCCGATAACCTCCGCCATAGATGCGTAGTCGTCCTGTCCCTCAAAACCCTTTATCTTAAATTTTTTATAGGCGCACTTGTACGGCTTGCCGTTTTTATAAACAATCATACCCGCAACATTTTCCGTACCGGCAAGGTTTGAAATATCGTAGCTTTCAATGTATTGCGGTATTTTTTCAAGTCCGAGCAATTCCTTAAGCTCTTCAAGCACACTGTATTCCTTGACTGTCGCACCCTTGCGCTGTGCAAGTTCTTCGGCGGCGTTTGAACGGCACATTGCCATAAGCTGTGCCTGCTCACCCCTTTGCGGAACTGTAACATACACCTTACTGCCACGCTTTTCGCTCAGCCAATCCTGCATTGCGGTCAAACCGTCAAAATCTTTGTCAATGGCAATATTTTTCGGTATATCGTCACGAATAGTATAGTAGCGCAAGATAAATTCCTCGGTTTCACTGTCACTGTCGCCCGAATCAAAAACAAAACTTTCTCTGTCAAAAAGCCTGCCGCCCTCAAAGCGAAATACCTGATAGCAGGTCTTTTTTCCGTCCGAAAAACTGCCGATAACATCTTCGTCAAGAACCTTGTTTGCAACAACCTTTTGCTTGTCCCCCATTTTTTTAATTGAGCTGATTTTATCACGGATTCTTGCGGCTCTTTCAAATTCAAGATTTTCTGCCGCCTCCTCCATTTTCTTAGTGAGGTCTTTAACCGAATTTGACGAACCTCCCTTTAAAAACGCAAGCGCCTGTTCTACGCTTTCGTTATAATCGGCAAATTTCACCTTTCCCGTGCACGGAGCGGAACAAGTTTGATATGATAGTTAAGACACGGTCTGCCCTTGCCGAAATCCTGCGGGAACTTGCGATTGCAGGTTGGGAGCATAAAAATTTTGTTAGCCTCCTCAACTGCGCTCTTTACATAGTAACTGCTTTTGTACGGTCCGATGTATTCGGCATTATCGTCATTTTTCTGGAGAACATAAGAAATTTTGCGCCATTTGTCGCCGCTGACCTTGATGTAACTGTAGCCCTTATCGTCTTTAAGGAGAATATTATATTTTGGGGTGTGCTGTTTAATCAGACTGCACTCAAGAATGAGCGCCTCAAACTCGCTGTCTGTGATAATGTATTCAAAGTGGTCAACATTGTCAACCATACGGCGCACTTTTTCTGCATGGTTGTTTTGAGAACCAAAGTATTGGCTGACACGGTTTCTCAAAGCCTTTGCCTTTCCGATGTAAATAATTTCACCGTCAGCGGAATGCATAATATATACCCCCGGCAAAAGAGGCAGTGCCATAGCTCTTTTGCGGAGTATTGCCATTTTGGGATTCATTGATATTCTCCTTTGAACGAAGTTTCAACATTTTATTTTATTATAATAGCGTTAAAAGATTGATTAAAAATTCCGTAATAAACAAACTTTAATCATAAAACAGAGTATAAAAAACCGATTTTTATATTTTCTTTGTTAATCTGAATTTATATCACAAATCCGCCGTTTACACCGAGGACTTGTCCTGTAATAAACCTTGCCTTATCCGAGCACAAAAACAATGCGGTCTGCGCTATATCATCAGTTCGCCGAGCATATTGAGCGGAGTTTCATCTTTTAATTCTTTCACAGTCTGCTCGTCAAACGATTTCATCATATCGGTCATCACAACTCCGGGTGCAATGCAATTGACACGAATACCCGAAAGTCCGACTTCCTTTGCAAGCGCCTTTGTAAGTCCGATTACGCCTGCCTTTGCGGCGCTGTAATGCACCTCGCAGGACGCACCTACCTGCCCCCACATTGAACTGACATTTAGTATAACCCCGCTGTGATTTTTTATCATAAAGCGTTTCAGTACCTCTCTTGAACAATAAAAAACACCGTCAAGGTTAGTGCCTGTCATTCTTCTCCAATCCTCATCCGTTATATCCGTAAAAAGTTTTTGCTGTGCTATTCCTGCGTTATTCACAAGCACATCAACATTGCCGAACCGATTTTCAACTTCGTCAAAAAGGAAAGTAACTTCTTGCGAAGATGAAACATCCGCTTTAACAGGTAATGCAGTCGAGTTAGTTTCGTTCTCTATCTTTTTTGCAAGCGCAAGCGCCTTGTCTTGTGAATTGTTATACTGCAAAACAACATTGTATCCGTCCTTTGCAAAAGCAAGCGCCGTTGCCGAGCCGATACCGCCCGACGCTCCTGTGATTACTGCTGTTTTCAAACCTTCATCTCCGTTTCATCTCCGTTTTATTTATATGATAATTATAGCATCTATAAATTACATTTACAAGATTAGGTTATTTGGCAACGGTTTGAAATAAACAAAAACAGCTTTGAATCGGCATAAGCGAAAACAAAGCTGTTTGTTTAAATGTTGCGGGCAACTATAACTAAATAAAAATAAATTTAAATCTAAATCTAAATTATCTCTTTAAGGTTTTTCACCATATCGGCAATAACTTCCATAATTTTTTCAGTCGGTTTTTCCTTAAGCAATTTGTCAAGATTTTCTTCAAAATCCTTTGGTAAAATTTCACAGCGCTCCTTGCAAATTTGAACAAGTCTTTTTTCTCCCGGTGGGTAAGTCTGTTCACTGCAAAAATAACATCAAAATAGCTTGCAACAAAAGCGGCTGTTCTGTGATTTACACTTACAAAATCGTTTCTGTCAATTGCTTTTTTTATCTGCTTGTCAAATGACGGCAAAATACCCGAAAGCATCTTCATATTTAAATCTATAATATTTTGACGGAGTTCTTCGGGATACGGAACGGTAAACTTCTTTTTAATCTCCACATATTTACCGCTTGGGTCATACACGATCTGCGATGTAATAATGTTATGCCAAAAACAAGTTGTATAACCGTGGTTTGCGTGATGTTCAAAAACAGTATAGCTTATAAATTTATCAAATTTATCCATAGGACGGTATATAATGTCCATAGGAACACCGTCTTTGAGTATAATATTATCTTCAAACTCCCAATAATGATTGCCGATTTCCATTTGCGAACAGTAAGGCGCAAGGATATTTTCTCTTACACCGTTGTCGATATTATCTGTAACATACACATAAACATCATAATCTGATTTTTCGTCAAAAACACCGTTTGCACGGGAACCGCCGAGAGCAATAGCCTCTACCTGCGGCAATGCGGAAAGTTTTTCAAAAATTTCGTTTACCATAATTCACCAATCTTGTTAATGATTAAAAAATTATATATCTAAAGTTATAAAAGCGGCAAAGTTTTGCCTTTGTTGCCCATAAATTACATAATAGACTTAATAAGTCCGCCTTTTTTAATAATGTTCTGAATAAACTCCGGGAAAGGCTCTGCCTGATAAGTCTTGCCTGTTGTTTCGTCTGTGATAACACCTGTATCAAAGTTTACGGAAACAACATCGCCCTCCTTGATTTCCTTTGCTGCCTCGTCACACTCAAGAATCGGAAGGCCGATATTAATTGAGTTGCGGTAGAAAATTCTTGCAAAAGTCGAAGCAATTACGCAGGAAATACCGCTTGCCTTAATTGCAATCGGTGCGTGTTCTCTTGAAGAACCGCAGCCGAAGTTCTTTTCGGCAACCATAATGTCACCCTCGTGAACCTTATTTACAAATTCTGCGTCAATATCCTCCATACAGTGAGCGGCAAGCTCTTTGTGAGATGCTGTGTTGAGGTAACGAGCAGGAATAATTACATCTGTATCTACATTGTCGCCAAACTTGTGGACTGTACCCTTAGCGTTCATAATCAGTACCTACCTTTCAAAAAATCAAAGCTTTGCAGGGTCTGTAATGTAACCCTTAACAGCACTTGCGGCAGCTACAGCCGGGCTTGCGAGGTAAACCTCACTGTCAACATGACCCATTCTGCCTACAAAGTTACGGTTTGTTGTTGAAATAGCTTTTTCGCCTGCGGCAAGAATACCCATATGTCCGCCAAGACAAGGGCCGCAAGTCGGAGTAGAAACTACTGCGCCTGCCTCAATAAATATATCAAAAAGTCCCTCATGCATAGCCTGTAACCAGATTGCCTGTGTACCCGAAGATAATGCATCTTACATTCTTTGCTATCTTTCTGCCCTTGAATACCTCTGCGGCAGCTCTGAGGTCGGTAATTCTGCCGTTTGTGCAGGAACCGATAACGCACTGGTCAATCTTAACCTCTGTTTCGCCGATTTCGTCAACTGTTCTTGTGTTTTCCGGAAGATGCGGGAAAGCAACGGTAGGACGAATTTCACTAAGGTCAATTGTGTATTCCTCGTCGTACACAGCGTCCTCATCTGCTGTATATTCAACAGGTGTACCCTGATATCTGCCGTTGCAGTATTCACGGGTTACATCGTCAACAGGGAAAATACCGTTTTTAGCGCCTGCCTCAATAGCCATATTTGCAATGCAAAGTCTGTCATCAATGTTGAGGTACTGAACGCCCTCGCCTGTAAATTCCATTGATTTGTAAAGCGCACCGTCAACACCTATCATACCGATAATGTGGAGGATAACATCTTTACCGCTTACAAATCCCTGTGGCTTGCCGACAAGATTAAATTTAATAGCGGCAGGAACTTTGAACCATGCCTTACCGCTAATCATACCTGCGGCCATATCTGTTGAGCCGACACCTGTCGAAAATGCACCGAGTGCACCATATGTACAGGTGTGAGAGTCTGCACCGATGCACAAACAACCCGGTCCGACAAGACCCTGTTCAGGCAAAAGTGCGTGCTCAATACCCATCTGACCTACATCTCTGTAGTTTTTGATGTCGTATTTATCTGCAAAAGTTCTTACCTGCTTAACCTGAGTAGCCGCTTTAATATCCTTATTAGGAGTAAAGTGGTCCATAATCATAGCAATTTTAGTGTTATCAAATACTGCTGTTGCACCGTTCTGTTCAAAAACATTGATTGCAACAGGTGATGTTACATCGTTACCGAGTACCATATCGAGTTTAGCCTCAATAAGCTGACCTGCCTTAACCTCTGAAAGACCTGCGTGAGCCGCAAGAATTTTCTGTGACATAGTCATACCCATAAATATCACTCCTTATATTTTTTCTAATATCATTATTACATACCGCTTGCAAAAAGATTGTAAAGTATGCTACAATTAAAATAAAATAAGAACTTTGTCGCTAAAATATGGTTTATCGCTCAATTTTAGCCAAATAATTTAAAAATTCAGGTCAAGTCGTTAAAAAGGTTGACCAAACTTTTATAAACCGCATTTACCAATCGACAACCGAGGTGAAACTATGGAAAAAAATCTCAACACTCCTCCCACACAACTTTACAACATACACAACGATATGAAAACTCTGTTTGACAGTTTGCCGTACACCAAATCTTTTGCAAAAGGCGAAATAATCTATCACCAAGGCGACATTGCAGACAGCTTTTACTATATAAAGAAAGGCAAAGCAACCGTATTTATGATTTCTCCCGACGGAATGGAAAAAACTCTGAACACTGCCTCAAAAGGCGAACTTATAGGCGAAGGTGCATTTTTTGACCACAAACCGAGGGTAAGCTCCGCAAAAGCCGTAACTGCAAGCGAGCTGACCATTATTGATAAAAAAATTCTCCTCGACCTTATTCAAAAAAATCCTCCGATTGCATTTGAACTGCTTGAAATTCTCGCCACAAGAATAAGACTGCTTACCACCCAGCTTGACTCAATGACATTTATGCAGGCAGACGCACGAATAGCAAAACTTTTGCTTGACGATATGGTTGACGGCAAAGTATCGCTCACACACGAGGAAATTGCATTGACGGTAGGAGTGTCACGAATCACCGTTACAAAAGCATTGAGCAGATTATCCGCACAAGGCATACTTGCCACACATTACAGAGGAATAAAAATACTCGACAAAGCAGGTCTTGAAAAAATTTGCGGGGAAAAATAATAATGTAAATATTGTTTGGCAAATTACTATTTTAAAAATCGGCTTTGTCAAGAAAAGTGTGTAAGTTTTTTAAAAATAGCGGAATGTAATTTTTGTAAAGCACACTGTGCAAATATACATTGTTGTTTTCAATGTCTCTGCAACGATAAAGCAATCCGATTTTTCACTGTAATATACATTTTCAAGTTTGGCGGTGTAAAACATTTGCAAACTGAATTTATTGGTTTGCTCAAGTTCGGAGTTTACCACACTGCTTTTTAAATATGATAAATATTTATTTCTCATAGCTTTGTCGGCAGAATTCAGCTTTTTAAAATCATCGGTAAAACAGCCGCCACCGTTCCTTTACAAATATTTATTATAAACACAGTATTTAATACTTCGTAGTATTAAAATAATCTCATCCGTTTTTCAGTACAACGCATTTATTATTTCTTGATGTAAAGACAGATTCAAAATTTTCTTTCGGATATTCAACAAGTCCGTTAATAGGGTCTGCTATGGTTACCGTGTCGGCACTGTAGCCAATCAAATCGGCTGCATGGTCGTCCATACACCAATCGTATTGTTTGCCGTCTGTTCCTGTCCAGGATTCAATGTCACTGCGTTCAACCATACCTATAGTAACCCATACCACAATCGGGTAGCCTTTATCGACAAGTTCGTACAGTTCCTGTGGGGTAGAACCTGTAATGTCTATGGCTTTCAGTTTGCTGCCCGTGTATTTAAAATAGTTATTTGCCGCCGTTACAATAGGAGTTGTGCCGCAGACATAGCCGTAAACGCTTGTAGGGTCGCCGATAAAGTATTGTTCGGGACTTGAGCCGTAAAGGTTTCCGTCCTCGCCGTACTCAATGTCGTAAGGAGTGCAGGGGAGGTATTCGGTGGCCATAGTGTATTTGTCAACATTGCAGCCGCTGTAGTTCATAGCCATTGTAAGGGCGGTTACTTCGCAGCCCGTAGGAAGTTCAGGCTCCTGATATATTATATCGAAATTTTGAATAACGCAACTGTCCCTTGACGCTCTTGATACTGTTGCAGTGCTGTTTTCCCGGAAATCATCGGCAATGTCATTTTTTTTGCCACAGCCTGAAATCAAAGTTATAGCGCTCATTGCGGAAAGCAAAAAAGCGGTGATTTTTATTGCAATATTTCTCTTCATCGCAATTCTCCGTTTCAAGTAAACATATGTACAAATTATACCACAAGCTTTGACAATAAACAATCTTTTCGGAGTAATATTGTTGTAAATAAGTTGTCACTTCTCAAATTTAAGATAGATTAGGCAAAATTTGTTTTTATAATAAAAGCTTTCTGACGGTAAAAATAACTTAAACTGAATTATTTAATTGTCAATAATCGTCTTTAATTGATATGTTTTGTGTTTGTGAAAAAATTGTAAAAAAGTGTTGACAAAGTGAACGCACAGTGATATAATCAATACTGTTCTCAAGAGAGAACACAATTAGACAGTTGGTGTTAATGACGCTGAGGGTCCACCTGTTCCCATACCGAACACAGAAGTTAAGCTCAGTGGTGCCGAAAATACTTGGCTGGTGACGGCCCGGAAAGATAGGGAGATGCCAACATCAAAGTGTCCATCCAATAGGGTGGGCATTTTTTATTGTTAAATTTAAGTGATTAAGCAAAAATCCGGCTTCTTTCATATGAAGTCGGATTTTCGTTTATCATTCAAGTACATCAAAGCCTCTGTCATACAGCATTAAATTAATATCAATTACACTTAGTTTGTGAAGCAGTCCAAACATTATTACCGCATCTCTGCCGTCTTTGGCATACAGAGGTGACGCTTTTATACGGTTCAGCAATTTTTCTGTCTGGGTCAGATCCGCACCTATTCCAATGCAGAGCATTATCAGCTTATCTCTTGACGGTGTCTTTATTCCTTGGAATATCTGATAGCCGTAGTGCTTTTCTATCATAGAATTATTTATAGCTTCTGATTTGCTTATCTTTTTGCTTTGTATAATACTTTCAAGCATTTGAGGTAATGTCGCAAAATTCAGCTGATCCGAGTTTTCTTTAAAATAATCGTCAAGATTACTTTTTGATTTTAAGCTATTGAGAAGTTCATCAGTTGATTTTTTCAATTTATATCTTCCTTTTTATACAAATTTATGCTAATATTTACAAGAGGGGAGGTGCAAAAATGAACGAATTTGAATATAAATTTTCACTTTGGCAATTTGATGTTGTTACAGATTTTAACAGAACGACACAGCTTGTGCGCAATCGCAGCACGGGTCGGCTTATGGTGAAAAAGATTATGCCCGCTTACGAATTTGAGGTACATAACGCTGTCAGTAAAATTAATAATTGCCATATCGCAAAAGTTTTTGATGTTATAACTGACCGCAATGCCTGCATTATTCTTGAAGAATATGTACAAGGTCATACCATTGAGCAGTATTTGTCAAAAGGTACTTTTGCGGAAGATTATGCCATAAATATTGCCCGTCAGATTTGCAACGGACTCAGTGTTTTGCACAAATATTCAATTACCCATCGTGACATTACTCCGTCCAATATTATCATAGGTTTTGACGGTGTTGTTAAGATAATTGATTTTGGAATTTCAAGACTGCATAAAGAAAACGCCAAACACGATACGCAGGTTCTCGGTACAGAGGGTTATGCCGCACCCGAACAATTCGGCTTTAAGCAGAGCGACTGCAAAACAGATATTTATGCTCTGGGAGTTTTGCTTAATTATATGCTAACAGGTCATATACCGTCAGAAGTTATGTACCGTGACGGTGATGTTGCGGATATTATTAAAAAATGTACAGAATACAATGTTGAAAAGCGTTTTGAACGGATAGAGGATTTAGACGCCGCTTTGAAAAGAAAGAGAGTTTACGGCTTTAACTTTGCCGACAATTTTATGGAAAATTTCCCCGGACTCCGTTCGGAAAAGAAAGGTGTGCGTGTTTTTGCGTGCGTAATGTACGGCTGGATGTTTTTATGGATTATAGGTATGTACAGCAAGTATTGCGTAAAAAATATACTGAACTTTTTTCCCGTCACGCTTATGGTAATACTGCTTTTCTTTATTCCCATTTCATTTTTCTCTGACCTTTTCGGCTTCCAGAGTTGTATTCCCAAAATAAGGGATATGCCTAAAACTTTAAGGAAGCTTATTTTTTACTCATTAGCCGTTGTGAGTATGTTTGTCGGTATGTCGATTTTCCGTGCCGTTACAACGGTATCTTATTTATGGTAATTATTTCCATAGTACAACAATATTATAGCATAAAATTTTTTCTTAGTGTATGCTGTCAGCATACACTTTTTTATTTGGCTTTTTATATAATAATGTCAACGAATTTAATAAAAGGAGGAATTTATTATGAAAAATACCGTTAAAAAAGTTTTATGTACATTTATTGCAGTGGTTGCGGCGGTCACTTCTACATTGGTTTTTACAGGTTGTGGCTCAAAAAAAACCACAAGCGACGTAAGTATCCTGACTATACTTTTTCTGAAAGTTCTAAGGAAGAGGAAAGTTCGCAGGCAGAAGAAAGCTCAAAGGATGATGAATCTTCTGAGGAGGAAAGTTCAAAGGAAGAAGAAAGTCAACAAGATGAAGAAAGTTCTAAAGAAGAGGATAACGATTCCGACACCGTTAATCCTGATTTTAAGGAAGTAATGGACGATTACGAGGACTTTATGAATGATTATGTTGACTTTATGAAGAAGTACACAAGCAGTGACAATCCTGCAGGACTTATGAAAGATTACACGGAGATTGTGTCGAAGTATGCTGATTGGGGCAAGAAGATAGACGATATTGACGAGGATTCTCTTTCAAAAGCAGATTACGATTATTATATTGATGTGACAGCAAGAGTTACTAAAAAACTTGCAGAAGTTGCCTAATAATAAAAATGACTTTTAATGACATCTGGGAAGAAATCGTAAGATGCACAGGCAATGTAATTACCACAAAAGAGAATACAAAATTTACATATGTTGTAAATGAAAACAGTATTTTTATTCCGAAAGCGAATTGGAAAATTACAAAATCAGAGCTTGAAGGTGCGGTAAAAATGTTGCAAAATCCGTCATTTGCAAAGAATGCGGCAATCGGTTCATCGTATGTGTATGCTATAATATTTAATGCTTTGGAAGAAATTCAATAATAACAGACTTTTTCATACGGATAAAAGCGCTCGGGTACTGTACCTTGAGCGCTTTTATAATGCAATTAAAAGTTGGCTTTGTCAAGAAAATTGTGTAAGTTTTTTAAAAATCATAAAAAACTTTACAAATAATCCTATGAGAACAACTATGTATCTAAAAAACAACTACAATCATCCCATCAGTCTTCCTTATATTCTATTACTCGTGTATATATAATGATAAATTATAATGATAAATGTATCACGAACTAAAGTCAAGTAATAATTTTCAAAAACGAATAAATGTCTTTTCCTAGTGAATTCCCAAAGTAAATTCCACAGTAGGAAAGGAGTGGAATTTACTTTGGGAATTCACGCTTATAAACGCAATTATAAACGAATATAAAAACAGCTGTGACGGATTTTATCTTTTTGGCGACCTCGGTGCCGTTGATTTTTATAAAAAGCTCGGATTCAAAACCATAAATCAATACACTTGCAAAATTAAAGATGAAATAATTGCAAATGTTCTTCCCCACTCTTTCACACGCATAAACAACAAAAACTCTCGGACAGATTTGACCCGAGAGTTTTGTGTTATAACAATGGAGTATGTTGATTATTAATTTTTATTATAATTTTGCAATCATCTTAAAGTTGCCGTGATAGTAGCACATGAACCGAGTAAATGATACAACCTGTTTCTCTCGCCATTATATCCGTTTTCTTTGAGATATTCGTCTGCCGTTTCTTCGGTAATCGGTTCAACATTAAAATCAACGGTCTGGGTTTCCTCTGTGCCGTCATTGTACTTAACGGTTACATCAACCGATACTCCTTCAAAAAGCTGTGAATAAAGCTCGTTATACATATCAATCAAGTCAGATTTGTTGTAGTTGTCTACATCGTATCCTTTGTCAAAATCTTCACCGAGTAATTCAGCATAATCATCTCGTGCGTTTTTAAGTAAAGCGTCGTCACTGTATAAACAGTATATATCGTGCTTTTTAAGCACCGCAGCCGCTGTTTCGCTGTCATTTGCAGTAAGATAAACATTCATACTAAGAGGTGAATCTTCATATACCTCAGTGTTTTTATTTGCAAACTGTTTATCGTATTTAACGGATAAACTTGCATAATTCTTACCATTGAGTAAAGCTAATTCAGAATAATCATCGGAATTCATAAATTCTTCGGAATCGGTTAACAATACTGTATCATAAATATCGTCACTATAATTGCTATCAACAGTAAAATATGATCTTCCTTTGGCAGTATAGGTAATTGAGCTAATATTATCACCCTTGCAGGAAAGCATAATTTTAAATACTTCTTCGTAACTTTTATAGCTAAAGCCCACAGCATAATCCGGATTTATTTGAGCAATTTTGACCGGCTTGTTTTTTGATAATTCAGCAGCTGCGGCCGTAATAACAAATCCGTTTTGATTTTGAGCAGGCTTTGAAAAAGGGCAAACGCACCTCCCGAAACAAGCATTGCCGCAACAAGAGAAGCTGCAATAACTTTATTTAC
>ENA-OQCN01001011-OQCN01001011.1-human-gut-metagenome-genome-assembly--contig:-NODE-1011-length-14561-cov-3.104268_pt1 | contig 14561 bp, 17 predicted proteins | sample MGYA00242497_ERZ504576 | MGnify/ENA primary metagenome ERZ504576 (study PRJEB26092, sample SAMD00036296) | human gut metagenome | host: Homo sapiens | study: EMG produced TPA metagenomics assembly of...
GTAAATTCCACATTCAATAACTATCCTTTCAGACAATGATAAACGACTCATATTTCCTGCTTTCCGCAGACAGTAACCGTTTTCATTTTACCATACTCTTTTGTCAAGGTGAACCCGTGGTATTTCTCGTTTTTTCCTCAAAAATCCGAACTTCACTTTGGCAATTTAGGTTTGTTATAATTAAATTATACAGTACCGGCTGGGTAATAAACAGGACTTTGCTATGATGTTTGCCGATTTTTCAATAATATTTTTTCGGTGTATTTAACGATTATAAAAGTTTGGTCAACCTTAAGGCTTGACCTAAATTTTAAAATTATTACAAAAACAAAAGCGCAATAACCGCAGTTACCGCACTTTTATTTGGAAAATATAAATTAGAAAGATTTTTAAACCAACATAACTTACTTTTATTAATCGTCAAAATTAGGAGTTTGAATTGCATCGTAGCCGGTTTCGCCTGTACGGATTTTTACCGCCTGCTTTAAGTAGTAAGTAAAGATTTTACCGTCACCCGGATTGCCTGTAAACGCAGTCTTTTTAATAGCTTCTATGGTTTTTGCTTCCCATTCTTCTGATGAAACAACTATTTCAAACTTAATTTTAGGCAATACCTGCACATCTACTTTTTGACCTCTTACATATTCGGACATACCTCTTTGAATACCGCAGCCTACAACCTGATAGGCTGTGATTCCGTTTACGCCTATATCCATTAACGCTTTTTTTACATCGAGGAACATTTCCTCTCTTACAACAGCCTCTATTTTAATAAGCTGAACTTCGTTATTGTTATCCATATGTTAATCCTCCGTTAATTATCAAGACCGTTAAATGACGGGTAAGCAGATTCACCGTGCTGTGTAATATCAAGTCCGAGCATTTCGTCACGCTTGCTTACTCTGATTTTACCTGTAAGAATTCTTGTTAAGCCGTAACAGATAAGTGTACCTGCAACTGCAATTACAAGTGTAATTACAATACCTAAAGCCTGTGCGCCGAACTGAGCAAACTCACCGTAGATAAGTCCGTTGCCTGCGTCTGCGTTAATAGCTGTGCTTGAGAACACACCTGTAAGAAGTCCGCCCCAGATACCGCCTGTACCGTGACAGCTGAATGCATCGAGTGCGTCGTCAAAGCCGAATTTCTTTTTACCGAATGAAATCATAAGGTAGCAAACAGGGCTTGTTGTAAGACCTATAATTACTGCCGCCCAAATCGGAACAAAACCTGCGCCCGGAGTAATGCCTACAAGACCTGCAACCATACCTGTGCTTGCACCGATAAGTGTAGGCTTTTTGTTTTTAAATACATCGCAAAGCATCCAAGAAAGGATTGCGGCTGCCGCAGAAACGGCTGTTGTCATAAATGCGTGTGCAGAAAGTCCGTTTGCCTCAAGTGCAGAACCTGCATTAAAGCCGAACCAACCGAACATAAGAAGTGAAGCACCTAAAACTACTGTAGGAATATTGTGGATTCTGTATTTAGCGTGTTCGTAATCGTGGCGTTTGCCGAGGATAATGCAAAGGACAAGAGCTGATACACCCGAACTGATGTGAACAACATCACCGCCGGCAAAATCAAGAGCACCGATACCGTCAAGACCGAGAAGTCCGCCGTCTGCCCATACCATATGAGCAAGAGGATAATAAACAATTAAAGACCAAAGAATGATAAATACGAAAAGTGATTTAAACTTCATTCTGCCTGCAACAGCACCTGTAATAAGAGCAGGAGTAATAATTGCAAACATCATCTGAAATCCGCAGAATACCATATTAGGAATAGCCGCACCGTCTATGTAACCCTCGGTAAGAGATACGCCCTCAAGTCCTATCCAACTAAGGTCGCCTATAATGCCGTTTGAGCTTGGTGCGAACGAAAGTGAGTAACCGAAAAGCACCCACATTACAATGCCTGTACCGATGATGAAAATTGAAGTCATCATTGTGTTTACTACATTCTTTTTGCGAACAAGTCCGCCGTAAAACATTGCAAGGCCGGGAGTCATAAGGAACACCAAAGCCGAGCAGACAAGCATAAAAGCTATATTTCCTGCATCCATTTTAAAACCTCCACATAAACCGACTGAATAAAAACAAGGTTCACCGTATCTTTGAAATTTGCAGGAAAATAAATTTAAATTGCAAATTCTTCAAAGATAAAGTGAACCTCTTTGTTCTTGATTATTCATTTTTAAATTAAATTAAAATAAGAAGTTTTCCGGAAACTTTACTTTACAGCTTGAATTATAGCGTTATTTTTACCCTTTGTCAATAGATTTTTGCAAAAAATCAGCTGAAATTTAAAATTTTCTTATCATAGCCAAATTCAAGCACAAAGTATATAGATGTTCAATTTTGCAAGAAATTTTATAAAACTTTCATAACGCCCACAAAAATCAGGATAACGCTTATACAGAAACCAATGAATTCACAGAGTCTAACTTTTTGGAGGTCGGCTCATTTTCAAGCCCACTCGGAACATTGCATTTTTATAGACTGCTTTATATTAAAATTCCGTTGCAATGGTCTATTTCGTGCTGAATTATCTGTGCCGTAAAATTTGTGAAAGTGCGTGTAACCGTTTTGAATTTATCGTTGGCATATTTTACGGTTACAGTTTTATAACGCTTTGTTTTGCGCTCCCCGTCAAGCGACAGACAGCCCTCTTCGGTTTCGTATTCACCGTAAGCCTTAACGATTTCAGGATTAAACATAAGAATATACTTTCCGTTATCGCTTATTGCAATAATTCTTTTTGAAACGCCAATCATATTTGCGGCCATACCTACACAGCCCTCAAAATTTGCTTTTAAAGTATCAAGCAAATCAACGGCTATCGGCATATCCGACATATTTGCTTCAACCGATTTTCTCTGTAAAAACATCGGATCTCTTACTACTTCTCTTACCATATTTATCCCTCGCTTAGTTTTTTCTGATTATAGCATATCGGGGATAATTTAACAACATAAAAAGAGTCAAATATAAAAACATCTCAATACACAATAAAGACGCACTCCGAAATCGAGTGCATCTTTAGCAATTCTAAAACACTTATTCAAACTTTTTTATTAAACCGTAATCTTTAAAATCATAATTTTACAAATGCAATTCCACACGCATTTGTGCCTATGTGACTGCCTATAACCGCACCGACTTTTACAGTTTCAACGCTATGCACATTCGGCAGCAGCCTTTTTATGTCGCTTGTCAAATCATTTGCAAGGCTTTCGTTGTCGGAGTACATTACATATACAGGGAAATGAGGATTAAGCTCTTCCCTTTCAAGCCTTTCGGCAAGGCTTTTTATGCCACGCTTAATGTTAAAACTTTTTGCAAGCAACTCAACATTGCCGCTGCTGAGTCTTATTACAGGCTTTATACGGGCAACAGTCGCAAGCATTGCTTTTGTCTGACTTACTCTGCCGCCGTTATGCAGATATTCAAGGGTATCGAGGCAGGCAAGCAACGATATTTTCGTTTTTATGTGCTCGATTTCTTCATAAATTTCTTTTGAGTTTTTCCCTTGTCTGCGCAGTTTTACCGCATATTCAACAAGCAGTTTTTGACCTGCCGAAGCGGTCAGTGAATCAATAACATACACATTTTTGCAGCCGATCATATCGCAGGCAATTTGTGCGGTATTTGCCGTTCCGCTGATTTTTGACGACATAAAAATTGCCACACCTCCGTCTTTGCTATGCTCGGCAACCTCAAATTCTTCTACTATATCATGCAGTGACGGTTGTGAAGTTTTGACGGTTTCCGTTGTATTTTTTAGTTTATCGAAAAACTCATCTTTTGAAATAGTAACATTATCCTTGTACTCCTCATCGCCGAAATTTACGGAAAGAGGAATACAATCAATCATTAATTTTTTCAGTTCGTTCGGTTCAAAATCCGATGCAGAATCTGTTATTATCTTTACCATTAAAGCACCTCTGAAAAGATTTACATTAACAGTATAACCAATCTGCATTTAAAAAATCGGCACAGAGCGTACCGATTTTAAAATTAATGTGTATTTACATATTCAATAAATTCAGGAGTTTTTGACCAATACTTTATACCCCAATTTTCAAAATTCCACTCTTCCATATAATCATTACATTCGTAGTCTATGTAATAAAGGGTTTCGTTTTGCACTACAAAATTTGTCGGGAAATAATCTATATTCGTGTTATTTGCGTAAAGCAGTTTGCACATTGCTTTTACCTGCTCCGCATATTCTGACTTTACTCTGTCTGCCTTTACCATATCAAATATTGTGTCGCCCTCTATGTACTCCTTTAATATCCGTTCGTTTTCAATATCTATGTCGAGCATTTTCGGCATAGATATTCCGATTTTTTTAAGGCGGTTATAATCATTTAATTCGGATTGAATTTTGTCGCCAAACTGATAATAGCTGCACGGCTCGTGATGAATCTGCTTTAAAACATACTGATTTGTACCGTCGGATGCAAGGTAAGAATAACCGCCCTTGCCTTTGCCAAGCAATTTTATTACGGAGTAATTTTTACCGTTTACCGAAAGCTCTGTAGTAATTGCATTTGACATATAATCGCCTCATATACTTCATAAGTTATAGAATAAATATATCATATTGCAGATATTTAAATCAATAGCTTAAACCGAATTTTATAATTGTTTGACAAAGTGTTCTGTCAAAACATAATTTATTACAGTTTTTAATAAAGACTCAAAAATCACCGCAAAGCAAAAACTTTACGGTGATTTTCTGCGCACAGAAGCGCATATATTAACTTTCAGGCTCTTGCCTTAAGGGCAACACGCTTAATTTTTCCGCTAACAGTCTTTGGCATTTCATCGGTAAATTCAATGTACTGAATCCATTTATATGATGCAAGACGCTTGTTTGAAAATCCTTTAATTTCATTTACAAGATTTTTGTCCGCTTCGCAGCCGTCAACGGTTTTAATAATTGCCTTGATTGCCTGTCCACGGCTATCATCGGGAACACCGATTACCGCACACTCAAGCACGGCGGGGTGTTTCATAAGCACATTTTCAATTTCAAACGGGCCTACTCTGTATCCTCTTGTTTTTATAAGGTCATCGGCTCTGCGACATACCAAAAATAGCCGTCCTCGTCCATATATGCGGTATCGTTTGTGTGGTACATTCCGTTTCTCCACGCATATTGGTACATCTGCTCGTCACCTATGTAGCCTGTAAATATACCGTACTGCTTTCTGTCTTTTGGCGGAACAACTACTATTTCGCCTGTTTCGCCCTGCTTTACTTCATCGCCGTTGCTGTCAACAAGTTTTATATTATACATAGGGCTTGGTTTTCCGATTGAACCCGTTTTGCCGTGAGTACCGTTGAGATTTGCAATGAGCAATGTGGTTTCACTCTGACCGTAACCCTCCATCGGATGAAGTCCTGTTTGTTGATATACAGCCTCGGCAACAATCGGATTGAGCGCCTCACCTGCAGTTGTCAAGTATTCGAGTGAACTCAAATCATACTTCTGCATACCTTTTTTTACAAAATATCTGTAAGCGGTCGGAGGTGCGCAGAATGATGTAACCTTAAATTTTCAATTACTTTCAAAATTTTTGACGGAGAATTATCGAAATCAAAAGCCATAACCGCACAACCGCAAAGCCACTGACCGTAGATTTTTCCGTATGATGCCTTTGCCCAGCCTGTTTCGGCAATTGAAAAATGCAGTCCGCCCTCTTTTACATTCTGCCAATATTTTGCGGAAATTATATGGCACAAAGAATAAATATGATTATGCACAACCGCCTTCGGATAGCCTGTTGTGCCCGATGTAAAGTAGATAAGCATTGGCTCGTCAGCTTTGGTTTCTACCCGTTCAAGCTCGTCGCTTGCAGCTTCAATTTCTTTTGTAATATTTACCGTACCGTCAAAATCTTCTCTCGCAACGAATACGGTTTTTAATGAATTTTCTCGGTTTGCCGCTGTCAGCAGATGTTCAATCGTTTCGCTGTCGGGAGTACATACAGCCATTTTGATATTTGCAACATTTACTCTGTAGCTTATGTCCTCGGCAGTAAGCATATTTGTAGCGGGAATTGCAACAACTCCGAGTTTGTGCAGAGCCGTAACAATGTACCAATATTCATAGTTGCGCTTGAGCATCAGCAAAACTCTGTCGCCCTTTTTTATACCGTATTTCAAGAAAACATTTGCGGCTTTATTGCTTAATCTGCTTAAGTCGGCAAAAGTAAAAATTCGTTCTTCACCCTCGGGATTTGTCCACACAAGTGCAATGTCATTCGGTGCTTTCTCTGCCATTTTATCAAGCACATCGTATCCGAAATTATAATTATCCTCAAATTTTAATTTAAAACTTTTCAGCGTATTATCACTATTAAATTCTTCATTGCAAAACTGTTTGTACAACTGCATACTATCTCGCCTTTCAGAATAAAACTAAATTTATTACAAATAAAAATAATAGCAAAAATAGACTGATTAGTCAATAAATAAAGCTATTCTTATTTTATTAATAAATCAATCGGTTATGCAAAACTTGCATAACGATTGAATATAATTATATAACCGCCGAATATTACCGCTATTGCAAAAGCAAGGTATTTTTGGTATATTTAGAGTATATAAAACAAATAAAATTTTACAGGTTGTGATTAATATGAAAAAATTTACTCTCGAAGAAATAGCCGCTGCCTGCGGCGGTAAATATGTCGGCGACGAAAGCTTAAAATCAACCGCAATTTCATCGGTTGAGCGTGACAGCAGATGCATTAAGGAAAATTCTCTTTTCCTTGCCATTAAAGGAGAGCGTGTTGACGGACACGATTTTATTGAAAAATGCTATGCTGACGGCGCTGTCTGCGCTGTTTGCGAAAAAGCGCCGCAGAACCCGACAAAGCCGTATATTCTTGTTGACTCAACACTTGAGGCGGTTAAAAAAATCGGTATGGCCTACCGCAAAAAATTTGATATTCCTGTTGTAGGCGTATCCGGCAGTGTAGGCAAAACTTCTACAAAAGAGATGCTTTATGCCGTACTTTCTCAAAAATACAAAACTCACAAAACACAAGGCAACCTAAATAACGAACTCGGCGTACCGCTCACTCTCCTTGCAATGCCCGAAGATACCGAGGCTGCTGTAATAGAAATGGGTATTTCAGACTTTGGCGAAATGAGCCGACTTGCGCAGATGGTACAGCCGACTGTATGCGTACTTACAATTATCGGCTGTTGTCACCTTGAAAACCTCGGCGACCGCAACGGCGTTTTAAAGGCAAAAACCGAAATGTTTAAATTTGCAAGCGAAAATGCGGAATTTGTACTCAACGGCGACGATGATAAACTTTCTACAGTAACGGAAGTAAACGGCAAAAAGCAATCTTCTTCGGTCTTGACCGCAAAAATGACTATTACGCAGAAAATATTCAAAACAATGCGGACGGCGGAGTGCTTGCCGACCTTTGTTTCGGCGACACAAAACTTTCCGTAAAAATTCCTGCAATCGGTAGTTATATGGTTTCAAACGCACTTGCAGCCGTGGCAGTAGGCAAACTTTGCGGACTTAATGACAAACAACTTGTAAAAGGTGTTGAGGCTTATAAAACCGTCGGCAGTCGTGCAAATGTTATCAATACCGAAGATTACAAAATCATTGACGACTGCTACAACGCAAACCCGACCTCCGTTATGGCAAGTATTGACACACTTGTAAATTTCAGCGGCAGAACCGTTGCAATTCTCGGCGATATGAAAGAACTCGGCACAAACGAACTTGAAATGCACCGCAAAACAGGCGAACACGCAAAAGAAAAAGGCGTTGACCTTGTAATTGCAGTCGGCCCGCTTGCCAAAGCACTTGCCGAGGGCAGCGGCGGAAAGTGGTATGCAGACATAGACTCTCTCCTACCCGACCTAAAAAGCCTGCTCAAAAAAGGTGATACAGTTTTGGTAAAAGCCTCACACTCAATGCAGTTTGAAAGAATCGTTGCATTTTTGAAAGGTTGAAAATAGGCAATCATTTTGTATATATAGATTTAGGTCAAACCTTTAAAAATGTTGACCTTACTTTTATAATTGTTAAAAAGCGCTTAGCTAATTCTCAATTTACCCCAACTTTCGATAAAACCTAAAATTCACTGACAAAAAACGTCATTCGCAAACTTTATGCGAATGACCGTAATTTTGTTTATGCTTTATTTAATGAAATGATACGCTGTAATTCTGTTACATCGCTTATATCAATTTTGCCGTTTCCGTCAACATCTGCAAGCTTTAACTGTGTATCGGTGAAATCAGCGTTTTTAGATACATACATCTGAAGTTCTGTAATATCAAGAATATCTACAGCACCGTTCATATTAATATCACCGTGCTCGTAGTTGTTTCCGTTATCAAGCGGCTTGTCCCTAAGATATTTACAATAATCAAGAGCTACCCAACCCTTTACATTTTTATAAGTTGTATAACCCCATGTGTAACCGCCGGACTGTTTTACATCTGTAACATAAAGCTCTGTACCGTTTTTAATCTGATAAACAGTTTTTGATGAAGTTGTTGCGCTCTCTCTCATATTAAGATAATCGCTTACTTCAACCTCGTAAACACCTGTTTTGTATGTAATGGTATCGTTACCGTTATCATCATTGTTATTGTTGTTCTTACCAAAGTCGCCAAGGTAAATAAAGCCTTGGAAATTCCAACCTGATTCACCCATTGCAGGGTCATTAACATCTGCATATGTAAGATAGAAGTTTTCCCAACCCCACGCAGAGTTTGAAAATGTAACAGTACCGTTCTCTACCTTTTCAACAACGGCAACATGACCGCCTGTTTCGCCGTTTCTGTAATATTCCCAACAAGCAACAGCGCCGACTTTCGGAGTCTGACCTCTGCTGTAGCCGTCGTTGTAGTCATACCACTCGTAAGCGTCATAGTGACAAAGTCCGGGATCTCTGCCAAGAATTTCGTATGCTCTGCCGTAAGCATAAGCTGTGCAGTTTGGCATACCATAGCCGTATTGGTAATAAATATTTTTATTGCTGTAATAATAATCATTGCTGTATGACGGTGCATCAAGTCTTGGTGTAAAAGACGATGACGCATTAGCAATCATTGAATACGAAAATACTGTGGTAAAAAGTAATGCACAAACTAAAAACATTGCCGGAATTCTTTTGAGTTTTTAAAAAACAATTTAAATCTTCCTTTCTGTCAATTATGTTTACATTTCTGTTTATCAAAGAACATTTTACCACAAAGCTCCGCAAAAGGCAATATTTTTTTTAATAATGTTGTAATTATTTGTAATCTTTGTAAAAGTCATTAAAGCAGGCTCTTGATATTTTGGCAGTATTGATATATAATAAAAACCAATAGTAGCATAAAACAAAATGCTGACAAATGGTCGAGAAACCGAAAAAAGCGTCTGTTTTACTTATATTTTTAGCTTTTGTGCAATCGGAAGTGTTAATATGAAGGTTAATGTCGGTGACAGAGTTGAAATGAAAAAACCGCACCCGTGCGGTTGCAAGGAATTTGAAATATTAAGGATTGGAATGGATTTTAAGATCCGTTGTACAAACTGCGGCAGAGAAGTTATGGTGCCGAGAAATAAAATTGAAAAGAATATTAAAAAAATTTTAACCGATAAGGAAAAATAATATGTTTGAAAAAATAGAAATTTTTGATAAAAGATACTCCGAGCTTTCGCAAAGACTTTACGAACCGTCTGTTGCGGCAGATCCGGAGCAATATCAGAAAACAATGAAAGAGCTTAAGTCTATTGAAGAAATAGTGCTTACTTACCGAGAGTACAAACAGGCGGTAAAATCTCAAGACGAAAGCATTGAAATTCTTGAAGAGAGCGGCGACAGCGACTTAAAGGAACTTGCACAGCTTGAACTTGACGAGGCAAAACAGAACATAGAGGAGCTTTCGGAAAAGCTTAAGATTTTGCTTTTGCCGAAAGAACCAAATGATGAACGAAATGTTATTGTGGAAATTCGTGGCGGAGCAGGCGGCGAAGAGTCGGCACTGTTCAGTGCGGTGCTTTTCAGAATGTACAGTATGTATGCCGAGAAAAAGGGTTATAAAGTAGAAATAGTAAACGCAAACGAAACCGAGCTCGGCGGCTATAAAGAAATTTCTTTTATGATTGAGGGCGAGGTGCTTACTCACGCTTTAAATATGAAAGCGGTGTACACCGTGTTCAGCGTGTGCCCGAAACCGAAAGCCAGGGCAGAGTGCATACTTCTACCACAACCGTTGCCGTTCTTCCCGAGGCGGAAGATGTGGAGCTTGAAATTGACCCTAAAGATTTGAAAATAGATACTTTCCGTTCAAGCGGCGCAGGCGGTCAGCATATCAACAAAACAAGTTCGGCTATCCGTATTACTCATTTGCCGACAGGTACGGTTGTTGAGTGTCAGGACGAAAGAAGTCAGTACAAAAACAAAGATAAAGCGCTCAAGGTGCTCAAGAGCCGACTTTTAAAAGAAAAGCAGGATAAGCAGGCGAGTGAAATTGCCGCTAACCGTAAGTCACAGGTCGGCACGGGCGACAGAAGTGAAAGAATTAGAACCTACAACTATCCGCAGGGGCAGACTGACCGACCACAGAATCGGACTTACGCTTTACAAACTTGAGGATATATTAAAATGGAAAATCTTGATGAAGTTATAGACGCTCTTGTTACCGCAGACAGAGCAGAAAAAACTCAAAAGAAAAGTATGGAAAAATTCATAAGCAAAGGTGACAATATGCAAACATTATTGCTCGACAGTACACAGGAAAATATAAATAAAGCAGGAGAAATCCTAAGAAACGGCGGACTTGTAGGTATGCGACCGAAACCGTTTACGGACTTGCGGCAGACGCTTTGAACGGTAAAGCCGTTGCCAAAATTTTTAAGGCAAAAGGCAGACCGATGGATAATCCGCTGATTGTTCATATTGCGGAGTTTGGGGATATTGAAAAATTCGGTCTTGTCGCCGAAATTCCCCAAAAGGCAAAAATTCTTGCCGAAAAATTTATGCCGGGCCCTCTTACAATTATAATGAAAAAATCGGAGATTATTCCTGACGAAGTGTCGGCAGGTCTTGAAACCGTTGCAATTCGCTGTCCGTCACACCCTGTTGCAAGAGCGCTCATTAAGGCGGCAAATACACCGCTCGCTGCGCCGTCCGCAAACATTTCGGGTTCTCCGAGTCCTACAACCGCAACCCATGTTATGAATGATATGAACGGTAAGATTGAGGCAATTATTGACGGCGGTGCAAGTGAAGTCGGCGTTGAAAGTACGGTTATCACTCTTGCGGGCGAAGTTCCTTGCCTGTTAAGACCGGGCGGAATCACCCTTGAACAATTGAGAGATACAATCGGAGAAGTCGAACTTAACAAGGCGGTACTCGACAAACTTGACCCTAATCAAAAGGCGGCAAGCCGGGTATGAAGTACAAGCATTATTCGCCGAAAGCGAGAGTTATACTTCTTAAAGGCACAGACGAAGAATATATTAATTATGTGAACAGCAAGGATGACGGCAAAACCGCTGCACTGTGTTGTGATGAAGATATTGCGCAGCTTAAGGTAAAAACATTTTCGCTCGGCAAAAGACAAGACTATGCACAGCAGGCGCACAGACTTTTTGATATGCTGAGAGAGGTTGACGAGGTTGGCGGAATTGACACCGCTTACTCAAGACTTCCGTCCTGCGATGGCGTAGGTATGGCACTTTACAACAGACTTATAAGGGCCGCAGGCTATGAGGTGATAGACCTTGAAAAATATAAAATATTGGGGCTTACAGGGCAGACGGGCGCAGGCAAAAGCACTGTATCAAAAGTTTTTGCAAAAAACGGCACAGCGGTAATAAATGCCGATGAGCTTGTTGCGGAACTTTATATGCCCGACTCGGTATGTCTTAAGATACTTTCGGCTGAATTTGGCAGTGACATTATTTTGCCGAACAAAAATCTTGACCGAAAGAAGCTTGCTCAAAGGGCATTTGCAACAAAAGAAAAAACCGCCGTTCTCGGCAAACTTATCCACCCGTTTGTACTTTCCCTTTTCCTTGAAAAGACGGAAAAACTTGTCAACAGCGATAAAAAATTCATTGTATTTGACGCACCGCAGCTTTTTGAGAGTAAAGCAAATGTAATTTGCGATTATATCATAAGCGTTACGGCTGATGAAAACATACGCAAACAGCGCATAATGCAGCGTGACGGAATTTCGGAAGAAATGGCGGAAAGTCGTATAAACGCTCAACTTTCCGAAAACTATTTTAAAGATAATTCGGACTTTATTCTTGAAAACAACGGCACAAAGCAAGAACTTATCGACAAAGCCGAGGGGCTATTCGGATACATACGGCAGGTGATTTAATGGCGGCAAATCCCCGATACAAAAAGAAACCCAAAAAGAAGGGAAAAAATTTTATTGTTGGCGGTTGCATAGTTTTAACGGCGGTCTTGCTTGCACTGTTTGTATTTAATTACTATGACAACGCAAAAAAGCAACTGCTCGAACTCAGCTATCCGAGAGATTACAGCCAATATGTTCAAAAAGCCGCAAAAGATTACGAACTCGACGAATCACTCATATATGCCGTTATCCGTACGGAAAGCGGCTTTAATGCAGACGCACAGTCGGATGCGGGTGCTTGCGGAATTATGCAGGTTATGCCGAGTTCGTTTGAATGGCTGCAGCAGGTAAGAGATTGTGAGGGCAAATATACGGAAGAAGATTTGTATAACCCCGAAATCTGTATAGATTACGGCTCTTATCTTTTAAAATATTTTCTTGATTTTTATGGGACAGAAACATCGGCTATTGCGGCGTACAACGCAGGATTTGTGGTTTCGGACTGGCTTGATGATCCGAATTACAGTACCGACGGTGTAACGCTTACAGATATACCGTATCCCGAAACAAAAGAATATGTTGAACGGGTAACGGACGCAAAAGCAAAGTATATTGAGTTATATTATTCATAAAATAATATGGTACATCTAAATGAAAGGAAGATAATTATGGCAGACGAAAAAAGTAAGGCAACTCTTCTTAAAGAAGAAATTTTTATGAAAGGCAAAAAGGGCGTGGCTGCCTCAGTGCCGAAGAAGTTGAAAAGGCAGACGATTTCTGCGTAGGCTATAAAAAGTTTTTAGACCATTCTCCCGTTGAGCGTGAGGCTGTAAGCTACACACTTGAACTTGCGAAAAAAGCAGGCTTTACAGAATACGATGAAAATGCGTCATATAACGCAGGTGATAAGGTTTATTATGTAAACCGTGACAAAGCAATCGCACTTGCTGTTATCGGCAAAAACGGTGTAAAGAACGGTGCAAGACTTGCAATCGCTCACATTGATTCACCGAGAATTGATTTAAAGCCAAACCCACTTTACGAGGACACAAACCTTGCACTTTTCAAAACTCACTACTACGGCGGTCTTAAAAAGTACCAGTGGACAGCACTTCCGCTTTCTCTCCATGGCACAGTCGTAAAGCTTGACGGCACAAAGGTAAACATCACTTGGGGCGATGACGAGGGCGAATCTTGTTTCTGCGTTACTGACTTGCTCCCACACCTTGCAAAGGATCAGGTTTCAAAGCCGCTTGCAAAGGTATTTACAGGTGAAGACCTCAATGTTCTTGTCGGCTCTCGTCCGTACGAAGACGGCAATGACGAAAAAGACCTTGTAAAACTCAATGTAATGTCAATTCTCAATAAGAAATACGGCATAGTTGAGGGGGATTTCCTTTCGGCAGAACTTTGTCTTATTCCGTCATTCAAAGCAAGAGATATCGGCTTTGACGCAAGTATGATCGGCGGTTACGGTCACGATGATAAGGTTTGCGCTTACCCTGCATTAATGGCTTCGCTTGATGTTGAAACTCCGGAGCAGACCTGCGTTACTTATCTTACAGATAAAGAAGAAACAGGCAGCGACGGCAATACAGGTATGCAGAGCGACTTTTTGCGTTACTTTATATATGACCTTGCAAAGCAGGACGGTATTGACGGCTACAAAGCACTGTCTAAGAGCACCTGTCTTTCGGCAGATGTAAGCGCAGCTTATGACCCAACATATGCATCCGCTTACGAAGCAAAGAACTCTTGCTATATTAACGAAGGCGTTGTAATTTCAAAATACACAGGTCACGGTGGAAAGTATGATACTTCCGATGCGTCTGCCGAGTATATGGGCAAGGTAAGAGCTTTGCTTGAGAAAAACAATGTAATGTGGCAAGTCGGCGAACTCGGTAAAGTTGATATGGGCGGCGGCGGAACAATCGCAAAATATGTTGCCAATATGAATGTTGATGTAGTTGACCTCGGTGTGCCTGTACTTTGTATGCACGCACCGTTTGAAATCGTATCAAAAATTGATGTATATATGGCTTACAGAGCATTTTTTGCATTCTTTGATGATAAAATTTAAAAAATTTCAAAAAACACTTGCTTTTTATAAAAGAATGTGGTAATATACTACTTGCGGTTAATAATTAACCGCATATGCGCTGGTAGCTCAGCTGGATAGAGTGTCTGACTACGAATCAGAAG